>Ga0209824_10001603_pt1 | contig 12437 bp, 10 predicted proteins | sample VDWuncwatermetaG_FD_184124 | JGI IMG/M metagenome (GOLD analysis project Ga0209824, IMG submission 184124) | Wastewater microbial communities from Netherlands to study Microbial Dark Matter (Phase II) - VDW unchlorinated drinking water (SPAdes)... ... | reverse complement strand
CTCCCCGACGGTCCTGGTGCTGGCCTCGTTCCTCTGTGCCGCCGCGATCCTGTTGCTGCCGACGATGCTGATGGGAGGGACGTTTCCTGTCCTGAGCCGATTCCTCATCCGCACGAGCGAGGAGCGCGGCGTGAAGATTGCCGGGATCTATGGGATCAACACGGCCGGGGCGATGACGGGCACGCTGCTCGTGTACTTCGTCGGGCTGCCGATCCTCGGGTTTACCCGGACCCTGGTGTGCGCGGCGGTGCTCAACGTGGGCATCGGTCTTCTGTGCCTGGTCTTCGACCGGCATCTTGAGAGTCTCGGATTCCATCTCTCCGCAAGCACCCCTGCCCCCGCCCAACCGCTGGCACGTGAAGCCACCGACGGCGATCCTCGGTGGCTGTTCCTCGCCTTCGGGCTGTCGGGCTTCTCGGCGATGGTCTATGAAGTGGCCTGGACGCGGGCGCTGAGCCTGGTGCTCGGCAGCTCCATCTACGCCTTCTGCATGATGCTCACCGCGTTCCTCGGGGGCATGGCGCTGGGGAGCGGCTTCGCGCGGCGCAATTTGCGCCGCCAGCCCGCCAGCGTGTCGCAGTTCATCGTCATCGAGTTCTTCCTCGGTGCGTACGGGCTCGTGTCCATCCCGCTCTTCAGCCAGCTCCCGGACTGGTTCATCGGGCTCTGGCCGCTGCTGGGCGGCTCGTTCTCCGGATTGACGCTGCTGCAGTTGACGTTGAGCTTCTTCTCGATGATCATCCCGACCTTCTTGATGGGCGTCCTCTTTCCCATTGTCAGCGATCTCGTGACCGGCCGGTTCGCCCAGCTGGGCCGCACGCTGGGGAGCGCCTACGCCATCAATACGTTGGGAGGCATCGCCGGCTCGTTCCTCAGCGGGTTCGTCCTGATCCCTCAGTTCGGATTGCCGTGGGGTATCGCCGCCGCCGCCATCGTGAACCTTGCGGCGGGGTGCCTGCTCATGGTCCGCTACGGAAGACTGCCGTCGCTCGCCCGCGTGGGGCTCGCCGCGGTGGCGCTTGCTGTGGCGGCGGTCTTGAGTCAGCAGGTGATCGTCCCCACCTGGCAGCGGCAAGCCTTCGCCGCCGGCGTCTACCTCAACCCCGAATCATATCGCAATATGACCGTCCAGCAGGGGATCGCCGGCACGAAGCTCCTGTACTACCGCGACAGCCTCAACGCGACGGTGAGTGTGCACCAGCAAGGGGAGACGATCTATCTGAAAGTGGGCGGGAAGACGGACGCCTCCAACGGGATGGACATGGGCACGCAGGTGCTCTCCGCCCACATCCCGCTGCTGCTGCACGGACATCCCGAGCGCGTCCTCGTCATCGGCTTGGGCAGCGGGGTCACGCTGGGGCACGCGGCGCGCTACCCCCTCGCCACATTGCATTGCGCGGAGCTTGACCCGGCGGTCATCGAAGGCGCGCGCCTGTTCAAGGCGTACAACTACGATGTGCACCACGACCCGCGGACGACGATCTTCGCGGTGGATGGCCGCAACTTCCTCATGGCCAGCCCGCTCCAGTATGACGTGATCATCTCCGAGCCCTCCAACCCGTGGATGACCGGCATCGCCTACCTCTTCACCCGGGAGTTCTATCAGCTGGCCAAGCACCGGTTGGCGCCCGGCGGGCTGATGTGCCAATGGCTCCAGCTCTACCGCATCAACCCCACGGACGTGAAGTTGGTGCTCAAGACCTTTCACGCCGAGTTCCCTTACGTCTCGGTGTGGTCCTCCATTCCGGGGGATCTCTTGCTCGTCGGGTCGATGGAGCCGCGGCAGCTCGATTACGCGCGGCTCGCCGCGCAGATGGCGAGTCCCAAGATCAGCGAGAGCCTGCGGACGATCAAGATCGAGGGGCCCGAGACGCTGTTGCGGCTCTATTGGTTCGGCAGCCGCGAGATCGAGGCGCTCACCTCGGACATCACGTGGCTCCATGAGGATGACCAGCCGTCGTTGGAGTTCAGCGCGCCCAAAGCGCTCTATGCCGGGCCGACGTTTCTGACCAACTACGGCGGGTTGGAGCGATTCAAGGGTCAGCCACAAGCCATCGCGCGCGGCTACGATCCAGCCAGGGAAGACGCCGCGTTCTACCGTGGGCTCGGCGCCCTCTGGAGCTACCGCGCCCAGAACGATAAGGCCAAGGAGGCGCTCGAGCGGGCGGTGGCGCTCGACCCATCATCCGGTGACGGGTGGGAGCGTTTGGGCGAGCTGTACCTTCAGACGCGCGAACCCCTCAAGGCGCAGGAGGCATTGACGAAGGCCACGCAGCTCGCACCGCGCCGTGCCGCCCCCTACCGCGTGCTGGCGAGGATGTACTGGCAGCAAAAGAAGCTCGAGGACGCGCAGCGCTTCTATGAGCAGGCGGCACGCCTGGAGCCGCCCGATGGGCTCATCGCTGAAGAAATCGGTCGGTGCTTCAAGGAGAGCCGTCAATTCCCGTGGGCGGCGGAGTACTTTCGTTCCGCGGTCTCCCAAGACGGCGGCAGCCGGAGCGACCTCGTGCTGGCGTACGCGGAGGTGCTCACAGAGCTCAAGTCCCGGGCGGCAGCTGAGCAGGTGCTGAGATTCGGGATGGCGAGTTTTCCAGCGAACGGCTCCTTCGCATTGCGGCTGGGCGAAGCGCTGATGGAACAGGGACGCCAACCTGAGGCCGAGACGTGCTTTCGCCAGGCGCTGGCCGTTGCGCCAAGGAGCGTTGAGGCGTATTATGGATTAGGGCGCATCGCGCTGGGCCGGGGCGAGGTGACACAGGCGGTGCGCTATTTGCGATACGGGCTGCGCTTCAATCCATACCATCGTGAGGCGTTAGAACTCCTCGAGAAACTGCAACACCAAGAGACGTAGCCCGCGCGGTGCTCCTGCACGGCCGGAAGGCATGAGGCCGTGCCATGACATCACACCATTGCGTGAGGCTCAGCCGATCGGATGCGAATGACCACAGCCAGCACACAACCGAAGAGTTCCCGTCCCACGACGAGGACGTACCGCATCGCCGTGATCCCAGGCGACGGGACAGGACCCGAGGTGATCCGGGAAGGATGCAAGGTGCTCGAGGCGGCGGCCGCCCGGGATGGGTTTCGTCTTGAGTGGCGCCGCTACGACGTCGGGGGGGAACGGTTCCTGAAGACGGGTGAGGCGCTGCCCGAGACCGTGCTCAACGAGCTGCGCGGCGCCGAGGCGATCTACCTGGGGGCCATCGGTCACCCGGACGTGAAGCCCGGCATCCTGGAGCGGGGAATCCTGCTCAAACTCCGCTTCGAGCTGGACCAGTACATCAACCTGCGCCCGGTGAAGCTCTACCCCGGCGTGTGGACCCCGCTCAAAGACAAAGGGCCGGAGCACATTGACTTTGTCGTCGTGCGGGAGAACACGGAGGGGCTCTACACCGGCGCCGGCGGCTTTCTGCGGCAGGGGACGCCGGAGGAGGTGGCGCTCCAGACCTCCGTCAACACGCGCCGCGGGGTGGAACGGTGCATCCGTTACGCCTTTGACTATACCCGCGCGCGCGCGAAGCGCCCGCCTGCCCCTGGAGACTCGCGGCGGGCAGGCAAGAAGCTGACGTTCTGCGGCAAGACCAACGTGCTGACGTATGCGCATGACCTGTGGCAGCGCGTCTTCGACGAGGTGGCCAAGGAATACGCGGACGTCCAGACCGATTACACGCACGTGGATGCCTGCTGCATGTGGATGGTGAAGAACCCCGAGTGGTTTGACGTCATCGTGACGGACAACATGTTCGGCGACATCATCACGGATCTCGGCGCCATGATCCAGGGCGGCATGGGGATCGCGGCGGGAGGCAACCTCAACCCGCAGGGCGTCTCCATGTTTGAGCCCATCGGCGGCTCAGCCCCGAAGTACACGGGGCAGAACGTCATCAATCCGCTCGCCGCGATCTGCGCGGGCGGGATGCTGCTCGAGCAGCTGGGGGAGGCCGCGGCGGCCCGCAAGATTGAGACGGCGGTCATGCAGGTCACCGGCGCCAAGCTCAAGAGCCTGTCGGCGGGGAAGATGGGATATTCCACCAGCGAGGTGGGAGACCTCGTCTTAAAGGCGCTCAATAGCTGAATAGCGCAATAGCTCAATGGTTCTCAAGAGCAACAGGGGTGACAACAATTGAGCTATTGAGCCATTGAGCAATGGAGCGCTCTTAAGGGTAGCATGAATATGAAAAAGAGATATAACGTTGCTGTCGTTGGCGCAACCGGCGCCGTGGGAACCGAGATGCTTCGCGTCCTCGCGGAGCGGCGGTTTCCGGTGCGCCGGGTCCGCTTGCTGGCCTCGTCCCGTTCGGAGGGCCGGCGCCTCCCGTTCAATGGGTCCGCCTACAGGGTAGAGACGCTCCGCCCCAACGCCTTTGAGGGCATCGATGTCGCCCTCTTCAGCGCCGGCGCGAGCCGCAGCCTGGAGTTCGCTCCTGAGGCCGTGTGCAGCGGCGCCGTCGTCGTGGATAATTCGAGTGCCTTCCGGATGCACGCAGGGGTGCCGCTTGTTGTCCCCGAGGTGAACCCGCAGGCCCTTCAACGCCACGAGGGCCTCATCGCCAACCCGAACTGCTCAACCATCGTGATGCTGGTCGCCCTGGCGCCGCTGCACGCCGCCGCCCGCCTGAAGCGGATCGTAGTTTCCACCTACCAGTCGGTGTCCGGCGCCGGCGCGCGCGCTATCTGGCAGTTGCTGATAGAAAGCAGGCACGCAGTTCGCGGGCTCAGGGCTCAGGGCTCAGGGCTCAGGGTAGAAGCCTTTGCACGGCCCACAGCCCAGAGCCCACAGCCCAGAGCCTTGCCAAAACAGATTGCGTTCAACGTCATCCCGCAGGTGGATGTCTTCCTTGAGAACCGCTCCACCAAGGAAGAGATGAAGATGGTGAACGAAACGCGCAAAATCCTCGAGGCCCCGCGGCTTGCGGTGTCCGCGACGTGCGTCCGGGTGCCGGTGTTCGTGGCGCATTCCGAGGCGATCTGGATTGAGACCCAGCGCCCGCTCTCGGTGGCAAGAGCGCAAGCGCTCTTGCGCAGGGCCCCGGGCGTGAGGCTCGTGGATGATCCATCAGCCGGCGCGTACCCCATGCCGATTGACGCGGCGGGGCAGGACGAGGTCCTCGTCGGCCGGCTGCGCAAGGACGAGTCGGTCAAGCACGGCCTCGCCCTGTGGGTGAGCGGGGATAACCTGCGCAAAGGGGCGGCGACCAACGCGGTGCAAATCGCGGAACTCTTGATCCAGCGGCGAACCATCTAATACAAACGAAGTAAAGCCTGTGACATGATTACAGTGATTTTCGAATGATTACAGTGATGTTGAGTCATCCAAATCACTGGAATCAATTTTGGAATCACTGGAATCGTCACAATTGTTAGTTCGTGTGCTATAGGATGGCTAAGGCAAAAATTGGGGACGTTTCTGAACATAGAAACGTCCCTATCTTTCCAAGGGACGTTGGCCCCTGAGGGGCCCGGTGACACATACTTTTGTACTTGCTGTAAGTAAAAAAATATGCTACGCTCAGCATGAGGGAGGTGGTGAGTCGTGATCGTGAAGCGTTCAGCGCGCAATCAGGTGGCGATCCCCAAGAAGCTCATCCAACAGGCCGGGTTGGATAAGGAAGATGTCTTCTTTGACGTGGCGTACGTGGGGGGATACTTCGTCTTGAAGCCATTAGCATTTGAGGAGAAGATCCCGAGGGAGGCGCTCGATCGGTTCAAGGCTAAGACGCTCAAGCTGGCACCGGAGGACCGAGTGTTCTCCTCGATGGAGGACCTGATCGCGGCGCTGGAGCGACGCAAGCGCAAGTAGATGGCGCGACAGCTTGTCGTCAAAGCGCGCTTCCAGCGCCGGTACGATCGCCTTGGCCCTGCTGATCGGGAGCGCGTGAAGAAGGCGCTCCGACTGCTCCAGCACTACCTTGAAACGGGTGAAGCCCCCCTGGGCTTGGGGCTGAAGAAGCTCGGCCAGGGTGTCTACGAGTTTCGTGTGGGACTCGCGCTGCGCGGTGTGTGGGTGGAGGAAGGCCCGCTGGTGGCGCTAGCACTGCTAGGTTCCCACGACGAGGTCCGCCGATTCCTGCAGGGTTCGTAGGTCTTCGCCCGCAGGGCCTGAAATCGCCTCCCGCCCCACGACGACGCTCTCCCCTCCACCTAGCCTGATGCGGACGTTGAAGCTGACCATCGCCTACGACGGGACCCGGTATGCGGGATGGCAGGTGCAACGCGTCAGGAGGCAGCAGGCAGCAGGCAGAAGGCAGAAGGGCAAACCGACAATTCAGGGAACACTAGAGGGTGTGCTCGCACAGATCCTCCAGGAGCCGGTCGAGGTCGTAGGGAGCGGGCGGACCGACGCAGGGGTCCACGCCATCGCGCAGGTCGCGCATGTAAAGACCCGCAACCCCCTACCACGCGAGCGGCTGCTGCGCTCGCTCAATCAGCTGCTGCCTCAGGATGTCGCCGTGATGCGCGTCGAGGAGGCGGATGAATCATTTCATGCGCGCTTTCAGGCCCGTCACAAATGCTACCGCTACCGTATCTTCACCGGCCCGGTGGTCCCGCCGTTTATCCGACCCTACGTCCATCACGTCCGAGCGCCATTAGCGATAGCCCTCATGCGCCGTGAGGCCGCGCTGTTGCACGGCCGGCACAATTTCCGCGCGTTTGCACGAGTTGGAAGTGGACGGTCGAGTTTCGTCAGAACGATGACGCGGATTCAGGTGGTACGGCGGGGACACGAGCTCCAGATCGAGGTGGTGGGAACCGGTTTCCTCCATACGATGGTCCGCAGCATTGCGGGTACCCTGTTAGACATCGGGCGTGGGCGCCTGCCGCCAGGAACGATCTGCCGCATGCTGCGGACCGGGCGCCGTGATCTCGCGGGGACGACCGCACCCCCCCGTGGACTCAGCCTCGTAGACGTCACTTACTAGAACCGATCTCATAAATACCCTCCACACCACAGAGCCACAGAATTCCACAGAGGCACAGAGGACTTTCCGACGGCACGTCTCTGTGTCTCTGTGGCCCCTCTGTGCTTCTGTGGTGTCGGTGGTGGTTTATGAAACGGTTTCTAGGAAGTGTCAGGCACTTCTCAAAGCTGCTGCCAGCTCTTGATGGTGAGCGCAGCAGTGCCTGAATTGGCGGCGAGATTCCTGAGACTTGTGTCGTAGTGAAGAGTTAATTGATAACCCGCCCCCGCCCCTTCGAATTTTACGAGAGGTCCATAGAAGGCCCCGTAATAGGTGGCGTTCCACCATTGGGTCGGGTTGCCGACGTACGTGTCATAGTTGGCAACATGGACCGTTCCACTGTCCGCGTAAATGGTGCCATAGAACGGTTGTTGTTGGGATAGGAAACTCGTGTCCGTCGACAAGGTGATGCCCGTTTGGAAGATGCGCAGATCCTGTGGCCGAGGGTTTGCATTGGTAACGACCATGGCTGAGTTATCCTTCCCGTTGACGGAGAACACCACCCCATTGAGGTACACCTGATTGTTTCCCTGCGCCTCAAGCCGCTGGCCGCCGGTGCCAGACATTTGGAAGTAGGTGCGCGCGCTGCCGCCGGGGGCATAGATGTAGAGGCGGGCATTGGGCGCCAGGATGAGGCGGCTCCCATTCAAAAGCTCGACGGAATGGAAGCAGTTATCCCCCGTGAGCGTCTGCGTCATGCCCATCCACAGTTGAATCGCCCCGGTGCACCCCGGTTCAAGCGCCCTGAGCTGCGGCGGGATCTCGACGGCCGGCATCGGCGGCCGCCGCGGACCCCAGACAAGCGTTCCGGAAGTATAGCTCACCATAGCGCCTGTCGGGGCACGCAAGGTCCCCCCAAAGAGATCGGCGTGGAAGTTCAGGTCGGTGGCAGGCCCACCGTCCCCCCACGTCCCATTCGTCGCCACGGTGACGTTGTTGTTCCCGATGCTATAAGGTCCCAGGGTGCTGTCATACGCGTCGATTGTGATGATGGTGTTCGAGCTGAGCTGGTCAATCACCTCAACGAGCTGATCGGCGTACAATGCGCTATCAACCACGATGGGACGTTGGAGGGTTGCCCTGACCGTGCTGGTGGCGCTTGGGCTCGATTGACTCGGAATGTACCCCGTCGCGGTCACGACTGGGCTGGAAGATCTGCAGTTCATAATCCCGACGCTGTATTGCCCCAGGGTGACGCCTGAGCCATCACCGGCCTGCAAGGCAGCCGTCTTGGTGCACGCATCACTCGAGGGATCGTAGGACCAGCCATTCCCGGCAAAGGCAGCGCCATCTGCGTTGTACTCCCAGAGCGCTTCCGAGATGCCCGCCTCGGCGAGCTGCCGGGCCTGGTCGTGCCGGTAGGCGAAGGCCGGGGCGCGGACCACGGCCTGGAAGTAGGGGAAGTAGCTGACCGTCAGGAGGAGGATGAGCGCGTTCACGGCGAGGGCCGCCAGGAGGACGCTGCCGCGTTGCGATGTGCAGTCGTTGACGACACCTCTTACACAGTACATTGACCCTTCTCCTCGTCCTAATTTCTCCACGCAGCGCTGGAGTTAACGATCTCTTCTTGAAACGAATAGCGGTCCTTTGGGACCAACGCGGTGATTCTCAATTTGACTTCGCCAAGCGTATAAGACGGGTTGTTGTCGTTGAATGTTACCTTCAATACGTTGTTCGCCACGACACGGGTTCCGGCCTGCCGGCTGCTGCTTGGATCCGTTCTCACAAAGCGTGTGAGCTGCTTGGGCCTAGGGGGCTGCTCGGTGAAATCGTAAATAACGTAGTCAAATTTTGTCGAGCTCGGCTGGCCACCGACAATCGCGGGTGTCCGAAGGAGGAGCGTTGCCCGACCGTTCGGGGATTCGCCTTCGCTGGTCAGATCCTGGGTGAACTCGCCCCCAGGGAGTGTGGTGTCAATTGCGGTCGCTTGGCGGACATCTCGCATGAACGAGTCCGTGGCAGCGTTTAATTCAAGCTCAGCCTGCCCGAGGCCGTAGACCGTTGTGAGGGCTTGGGCGGAAGTGACTCCCATTTGGTACAGGATCAGGATCAGAGGAACGCTGATAGCAATAGCAGCAAGAAGTTCCACAATCGTGAACCCCCCTTGCGGAAGGGCACGGGTCTTGGCAGAGAGGTGCCTGTTGGTTCGTAGGTGGGGCCGTGTCATCCTGGCGGATACTGGGTGTTTGAAGCGTTGGCCAGGTTAGTTGTCCATTGCGTCACGATCGTCGACAGGCGCCAGACCCGCGACGTATCGACTGGTACCTTGACCGTCAGTTGTTTCTTGAGGCCCGTAGTTTGAATCCACAGCTCCCCCTGGACGCCTGGGAGGCCTTCGACAATAAACGTGCTCTTCCCCTCCGGAATGAGCGCATCAAAGGTCATGTTCCGTTCGTGCTCCATGACGCGATCAATGGCCGTCTTGGCGTAGAGCGCTTCTTTGTTCTGGCGGACGCCGCGCATGGCGTGCGTCAGCATCGTGATCAGGGTGAGCGTGGAGAGCGCGAACACAAGGATTGCCAGCAACGCTTCAAGGAGGGTAAAACCCCATGCGCCGGCGCGTGCGTGCCGGTCAGACTCACACGCACCTCGTGTTGATCCCATTCGCATCACGCGCCTCACACCCGTTGCATGGCAACAAAAAACCGAGTCACCGAAACGCTCTGCGTTCCTTCGGCAACCCGGCGATCCTGTGTGCTCCTTCGTCCTTCGACTTCCGCTCAGGACGAATCCTGAGCGCAGTCGAACGGATTCGGCAACCCGGCCATCCTGCACAGGACCCGTGGCTTTCCGACCCCGGATTACTCCGCCCGCCAACCTGCTTCGGCGGGTCCGCCATGTTGTGTGGCGGAGGTGTGGCTTTCTCGGGTAGACCAATTGTCACATCAAGTCTATCTGATGAGGCGCGTTGGCGTCAAGTCGCTGGGTGAGCCGGTACTGTCCGAATGTGCCGATGACGCAGATTTGAACACCCGATTCCGCAGATTGGACCATCTGCGAAATCACGTGAAAATCGGCGTAATCCGTCAAATTCAGACACCACCAGAGGTCTCACGGGGTTGGCCCCCGTTAGACCTCCGCAACGAACCGGCCGCATGGCAGCGTACCGTCGCGGACCGGAAGTCTAACGGGACACCTTGTGAGGCTGGGGGCTTGTGAGGCTGGGGGGCAGCTTGTGAGGCTGGGGTGTCAATGATTCGTGAAGTTGTCCGGTGTTCATAGTTTGTGATCTGTCCGGTTATGGTTCTGGTGAAGTTTTTCTACCGCGCGGCCGTTTCCGTTGACCGCGTACCCCTGCAGGTCGTAATGCCCCAGCGTATGAGGTCCGTACCCGATACTCAGCGTCCCATCGAGATGTTCGTAGACCTTCACGCGACACTTCGCAAAGCTGCACCGCAGCGGGGAGGCGGCGATCTGGAACGTCGCCCGGCCGTACTGCACCGTGTTGTCGTTCGCGACGGTGCGCTCGTGCTGGATGGCGAAGATGTGCTCCAGGTCGGAGCGGTGACACGGCACGAACGCCGTCCCGCGCTGGGTGGCCGGGACGACCCAATGCCGCCGGTGGTAGGCGAGCCAGTGCTGACGCAGGAAGCGGTTCGCCGCCTCGTAGTCCCGGATCCCGCGCAGCGCCAGCTCTTGCGGCAGGCGCCCTTGCCAGGTGCCGAAGAGCCGCTCCATCCGCCCGCGCGCCTGCGGGCTGTTCGCCGGGATGAGCTGGATGCCGAGCTCCTGCAGGGCGCGTTGGACCTGGGTGGGGTCCGTGGCGGTCTGCGGCCGATGCGGACTCTGGCCGGTGCGCGTCGTGATGAAGTGGCTCCCCTTGTCGGTGTAGAGGGCACAGAACACGCCCTGCTGCTCGACGGTGCGGCGCAGTTGAGCCAGGCAGCTCGCCGTGTCCTCCTGGGGCACGAAGCGCGCGTCGTAGACCTCGCTGGTCGCATCATCGAGGATCACCAGGAGGTCTTGTTGACTGCCATCACGAGTCGGCCACCAGGCATGGGTGCTCGCATCCTGAAAGAGCAGCATGCCGATGAGGGGGCGTCGGGCGCGGCGCAGTCGATGGCCGCCGCGCCGCGGCGCCTTGGCGACCAAGCCAGCCCCTTGGAGGGCCAGCTTCACCCAGTGATAGCTTACGGTGATCTGGTGGTGCTCCCGCAGCTGGTCATGAAAATGGGCGACGTTCCAGCCCCGGTAGCGTTCGCGATAGAACCTCAGGATCTGCTGGGCCTTGGCGAAGGGCATGCGCTTGGGGCTCGGGCGCTTCCACCGTCGGTCAAAGAGCCCATCGTAGCCCCCGCGCTCGTAGCGCTCACGCCACCGACGCATCGAGCGATCCGAGATCCCGAGGATCTCGGCCGCTTGGATCCAGTGCAGCTGTCCGCTCATGGCACGTAACATCACCTCTTGCACCTTCATCGCCCGCTCCACGGCAGCCGCAGCGTAGGACATCATGGCGCACCTCCTGACGTCCCATGCTACGTCCGCCCAAAGCGGACAGATCACGAATTATGACTACCGGACATATCACGAATTATCGACACCGGGTGGATTTTCTCTTGACAAAGTGTATCCTCTACACTATATTTTAATAGTGTAGTCTATACACTTAATGTCTCCTTCCGCATCCTCCAACGGGTTTGCCCGGCACGCCATCGCCGTCGATGTCGTGCTCTTCACCATTCAGGGCGGCACCCTGAAGGTCCTGCTGGTGAAGCGCCAGCAGGCGCCCTACCGGGGACGCTGGGCCCTGCCCGGCGGGATCGTGGGGCCGGATGAATCGGTGGACGACGCAGCACTCCGCGAGCTCCAGGAAGAAACGAACATCGGGAACATCTACCTGGAGCAGCTCTACACCTTCGGCGATCCCCAGCGCGACCCGCGCGGCCGCGTCATCACGGTGGCCTACTACGCGCTCGTTAACTGGCAGCAGTTCCAGCTCAAGGCCCGCCAGCGGGTCTCCGAGGCGAACTGGTTTCCGGTCCGGCGGCTGCCGGAGCTGGCGTTCGACCACCGGCGGATCGTGGACTACGCGCTGGAGCGGCTGCGCAACAAGCTGAACTACACGACGATCGGGTTCCAGCTGCTGCCAAAGGAGTTCACCCTGACGGAGCTCCAGGGCGCGTACGAGGTCATCGTGGGACAGCGGCTGGATAAGCGGAACTTCCGGCGCAAGATGCTCCAGCTGGGGGTGCTGGAAGGGACGAAGGAGTTCAAGGTGAACGGCCGGCAGCGGCCGGCGCGCCTCTACACCTTCACAGAGCCGAAGGTCATCAAACTGCAGGAAAAGGGGATCATTGTTCCCTTCTGAACAGATGATTACGCCGATTATAAAGACGATTTCGCCGATTCAGCTTGTTGATCTGCGAAATCTCTTTTTCAAATCTGCGAAATCAAGCCAGCTCTATTAGGTGAGACGATGGATACAAACGGGCACACGAACGGCCACTCCAACGGGAACGGCCATGCCACCAACGGGCA
>Ga0209824_10001602_pt1 | contig 12437 bp, 14 predicted proteins | sample VDWuncwatermetaG_FD_184124 | JGI IMG/M metagenome (GOLD analysis project Ga0209824, IMG submission 184124) | Wastewater microbial communities from Netherlands to study Microbial Dark Matter (Phase II) - VDW unchlorinated drinking water (SPAdes)... ... | reverse complement strand
GTCCAGTCGACGGTGCGGGGGTCTTGAGTGGGAGTGCTTTCGCGGCCAAGGCAAACGACGTGCTCGACGCCTGAGACACCAGAAATGGAGTCGTAGACCGTTTGGATCAAGTTTAAGGGTTGTCCTCTTCGGTATCCGACATCTGCCGTAAATACGATTTTACAATTGGCATCGAGGATGCGGTCCTTAAGTGATTGTGCGCTGAACCCGGCAAATACCACACTGTGGGTGACTCCCAGTCGAGCGCAGGCAAGCATTGAGATGATCGCTTCGGGGGTCATGGGCATGTAAATCGCCGCTCGATCTCCCTTTTTTAGCCCTAATTTATTCTCAAGTGCGTTGGCGAGTTGGCAGACTTCTTCGTACAGATCACGGTAGGTGAGTTTTCGAGTGGCGCCGTTCTCGCCTTCCCAGTAGAAAGCGACCTTGTTCTCCGTGGGAGTTCCTAGGTGACGGTCCAAGCATTGGTAGGATGCGTTGGTGGTTCCCCCGATGAACCATTTCGCAAACGGCGCATTCCATTTGAAGGCGGTATCCCATTTCTTAAACCAATGGATTTCAGTGGCCGCCTGAGACCAGAAACCGACAGGATCCTTCTGGGAATCCTCCCAGATTTTATTGAAGGCGATGGGATCCTTGAAACGGGAGTGCTTTTGAAAGTCGGCAGGTGGGGGGAATCGTCGTTTTTCAACTAAATGGGTTTCCAGTTCTGAACTCACCGTCTACCTCCTTGAAATGCAGCTACCAATTTCATATCATGTTAAGTACGGTTTTTAAAACACATGGACCCAATCCTCATAGTTGATGATGAAAAGGACAATCTCGAAGCGTTGCATCGCCTTATTCGCAGGGATTACGAGGTTGTGACGATGGCTTCCCCGGTTGAGGCGCTTAAAGCGATTCAGAAGCGGGAATTTCACGTGATTATCTCAGACCAGAGGATGCCTGAGATGACAGGTGTGGATTTATTGGAGAAGTCGAAAACGATCAGCCCTAGATCAGTTCGGATTCTATTGACGGGCTATACCGACCTTGATTCGGTGATTGACGCAATCAATCGTGGCAGCATTTACCGATACGTTTCTAAGCCCTGGGATCCTGAGGATCTTAAGCTTACCTTGCGTCAGGCTAACGAAGCCTACCGGTTACGTAAAGAGGTTGAAGAAAAACGTAACGAGTTGGAGCTGAGTCATCAGCAATTGCACAACGCGTTTGAGCGGTTAAAGACCTTGGACCGCGCTAAGGCCCGATTTCTGGGATTGGTATCTCATGAGCTCAATACGCCGCTGACGATTTTGAATTCGTTTTATGGTCTTCTGAGTTCGTCTGAGAAGGATTTTCCAGACGATGTTAAACTCAGTTTAAAGTCGATGGGTTCAGCGCTGGGGCGATTAGGGGATATCGTGAACGAAGTCCTATCGTTTACTCAGATAGAGGCAAACCCCGAACTCGATCGGCGCCCTTGCGAGCTTAAGCCTCTCTTGGATGCAATCCACCAAGAGTTGGTACCAGTTTTAGCCAAAACAAAGGTTCAGTGGCTTTATACGGTTAGTGGAAAAGTTCGGCTCAACGCTGATAGCGCTAAACTCCATCTTGGGATCAAGAAATGGGTCGAAGACGCAATCCAACGCTCGCCGCAGGGTAAGGCAATCAAACTAAGTTGTGAGAATCAGGGGACCGAAGTTCGCTTGACTCTTTGGCGTCAGGGCGAAGCGATCAGTAAGGACGCTCTATCGCCGCTTGAGACGGTGTTAAGGCAGGATCGACACCATAAGAATCTTGGCATTGGTTTGGCGATTTGTCGTCTTGTCGTTGAAGCCCACGGCGGTGTCTTTAAGTTGGTTCGCAGCGATGATCAGGCGACTGAAACAGAAGTCCTCATCCCACAATAAGGTTCATCGACTTTTTGGAATCGGCTCGGTAGGATATTCGAACTATGTTTAAGAACCCCATTGAGTTGGGCAATTATCTTTTAATCCTTCTGGGTATTGTCCTTCTTGTCTCAGGCCCGCTCATTATCTATCGCACTGCGATTTCGATTGCTAAGGCGAAAGCCGCGATGGACTCGGGGAAGAAGGCGACGATAGTAGACCATTTTAATAACGGTCTTAATTACCTCATTGGCCTGATGTTCTTTATTGCTGGAATATTATTTATTCTCAATAATTTACGAGGCAATCCGTTACTGGCTTTTTAAGGCTAGATGAGCCCATTTTTCTCGACACCCTAAGGGGTTAATGATAAAAATTGAATCCGACTGTTTTAAAGAATTAATACCGATTTGGTAGGGAGCTTCTATGCCGACTTGGCTCACCCTGTTTTTAGCAATTTTAGGGACGGTTGCCTTTTTGGGCGGCCTCTATGCCGTCGTTTATTTGGTCATTGAAGGGCGAAGAGCCCAAGCTTCTCCCCGATTTGGGATTTCGGGTGGCAGCTCGCCGGGTATTTTAAATTTTTGGGTAACTTGGGAGGTTAAGCAATTTGCCTTGGAGATTTATCGGATTAAATTATCCCATGCAACGCCAGGGGGAGCGAATCAGGAAGGGGTCATGTCGATTAGTTATGATCCGCCGCAGACGGTTCCATTTGTTCAGCCCTTTGAGCTAACTCAAGATTTTTCAGACGCTATCCAATCGGCTGGTCCGAGGGGGTCAATTGTGACTTTTGAGTTTCGGACAACTGAGAATTTCAGTCTTTGGAAGAATTTATATTCAGGCAAAATGCAGAAGCTTTTGAGTGGCGCTAAGACTAAGTCTCCCTCAATTGAGTTGGTGTTACCGCTAGCACAAGCGGATCATGTGACGGTGAGCACTTTAGAGTATCGCGAATGGGTGGCGCGTAAATCTAGAATTTCAAAGCTTGAAGCGGCTGCTAAGGCCAAGGCAGAGAAGGCTGCCGCGGCAAAAGTCGCTGCCGCATCGGCTGCTGCCGCCCCCGCCGCTGAAGTCGCTGCGCCTGTCGTGATTGCAGCAAAGGCTGCGGATAAAAGTTCTTAAGAGGAGGGGATTTAAATGGAGAAGAAACCTGATGCGGCCCCACTGAAAGTTGATTTTTCGACCTTTGTACTGTCCTTAGCGACGGGGGCAATGATTCATCTAGGGATTGTCCCCGACCCCACTACGGGCAAGACGCATCCTGAGCCCGAACTAGCTCGGCAGAATATTGAGATCCTTAGCCTTCTTCATGAGAAAACCAAGGGTAATTTAACTTCGGAAGAAGCGTCGTTGATTGAAAATATTTTGACTGAAGTTCGCTTACGTTACGTCGATGTGAATAAGCCAAAAACTTAGAACGCAATCCCCATGTCCATCACAATGGATGGAAACAGACCTGAGAATTGAAGATTAATCGTTGAGGGGGCAGAAACAATGAGTTTCTGAACGCCAGCTCCGAATCCGAAATTCACTCCATTATTCCAGCGCCAGCGCCAACCTAAGGTACTCATCACAGCCGGCGAATAAGTTTGGTCGGAAATTTGATTGAGGGTTGCGGTAAGGGAATAGAAGCCCACTGCGGCTTGAATCCAGAATCCCTCAAAGGGGCGCCAGGAGTAGTAGTGGTATGCGGCGAATAATCCCCACGCGGAAACGCCTCCGTCACCTGCCGGAGCCGAAAGGTAGATGGGCATTAAACCCGTGGCGGAATGCCGACTGAACATTTGTTGGTATTGGATTGTAGGGAAAACAAAGTTGATCCCAAGATTCACTGAACTTAATGGGGTTGGGTTAGAGCGGATTGCTTGAGCTGAGGTAGAGCCATTGGGAGTCATCGATAGCTCATCGATCGATGCAGGTCGTCGGCTGTGGTAAAAATAGGATCGAGCCAAGGAATCCTCAATCAAACTTTCATTTTGATAGGCGCGTGTCGCGGGATCATCGCTAGGCCTTAAGGATTTCGGTTCGCCTGATTCGGTGAGAATGACGTGGTCGCCCTGAGCAGGGTACTCGTGGGAAAAAATTAATTGAACGGACTGAGGGCCATCTTGTTGGATGGTTTTAGCCTTTAAAAAACCAATTCGGGCGATGGCCTGAGGGCCATCCAGTTCATTCACCTGGCCGCAGGCAATTCTAGCTTGATTTCGGATAACGCAGAGTTGGTCATCAGATTTCCACCGGGGGCGTTTCTGCGTAACCTTGAGCGTGCGGAGTTCTTTGTTGTAATCAATGACCTCAGATCCAAAACTGATAATGCTTAGCGTTAATGAAATAGCAAGTATGAACGCAGACTTCATACCTATTCGATCGAAAGAATGCAGTAAAATGATTAGCGTTTAAAAGGTACGCGGTTACTTTTAGAACCGTGCCACGGTGTTTAATAGGTACTCGGCACGGTTCTAAAAGTAACCGCGTACCTTTTAAACGCCTAGAATCTGCTTTGCCTCGGCGGCTGAGGCAACTTCAATACCAAGTTCTAAAGCAAGTCGTTGAATCCTCATGACGAGCTGTGCGTTAGAATCTGCCAATTGACCCTTAGCGTAATAAATATTGTCTTCAAGTCCGACTCGAATATTGCCGCCCATAAGCATGGCATGGACCGCCAGCGGAAGTTCATACCGCCCAACGCCGGCGACACCCCAAGTCGAATCGGCCGGCAGGGAGCGCGCTAAAAACAAAAGATTGTCGATGCTGCCGGATAACGCCCCGGGAACGCCTAAGACAAACTGACAGTGGTAGGGTGCTGATACGATTTTTTCTTGAATCAATTTTTTGAGATTATCAACGTGTCCCGCATCGTAAATTTCAAATTCAGGGACAATTTTCTGCTGACGGAGAGCGGACGCAAGCTGCCGCATATCCGCAAAGCTATTCACAAATAATTCTTCACCAAAATTGATCGACCCTAAATTAAAGGATGCCATCTCGGGCTTGAGAGTTAGAGGGGCAAGTCGTTTATCCATTAATTCCCCGACCGCACCCCCTGTGGAAAATTGAATGATCGGTTGGTTGCCTTGGCACTTCGATCGAATCGCGTCCACCGTCGACTTAAAACACTTAAGTTCCTGACTCGGGTTTCCCTTTTCGTCCCGGACATGCAAATGGATGACCGACGCTCCCGCCTCGACGCATCGCTTGGCTTCGTCAGCCTGTTCTTCAGGCGTTATGGGGAGCGCTGGGCATTTTGCTTTATCCAGTTCTGCCCCGGTTATCGCTGCTGTAATAATTAACTTTTTCATCGAGTAGACCTAACCCTTTCCTTGCAGAAAGGGTAGGCCCCTCACAGAACCGTGCGTGCGGATTTCCCGCACACGGCTCTTCAAATTCTGTTTCGGTTTAGTAGGCATAGACTCTCCGATCGATTAGCTGTTTCAGCGATGCCGCCGGGGGCGGCATCGGAAGTGGGTTGTATCTGAGGCGACGGCTGAAACGTTCCCATGTGAAAGACTTTCTTTGGCTGCGTCGGTTTAACCACTTAAAGAGGTTCCCGATTGCTGCGTAATAGTAGTGATTCAGATGGGGCCGATTGGATGACACTCCATAGTAGTTGAAGTGCCCCCGGAGTTTGGCTGCGGCTAACGTCCAAAGGTCGTTTAGCTTTTTGCGGCCTCTCTCCTCTTTGATCCAGGAGGCGAACTCTTGGATCTTTTTCAGCAGTCGTTTCTTTTCGGTTTTGACTTTAAGTCGTTTTATGGACGTCCCTCGGTCTTTTCCCCAATAGAACGAAAATCCCACAAAGTGGAAGATGTTTCCTTGGTTTTTCCGAAAATTGATTATCCCACTTTTGTCTTCATTAAGACTAAGGCCGTAGCTCTTTAACCTGTCCGTGAGGGTAGGTTTGAAGCGGTCGGCTTTGTCTTTGTCGTCGAATAAGAAGACGGCATCGTCCGCGTAGCGGACAATGACTGCACTTTTGGAGGCATAGTTCTCAAGAAACCATGTATCCAGCGCGTAGTGCAGAAATACGTTTGCCAGTACGGGGCTCATGATGGACCCTTGTGGGGTTCCCGTATCCGAACTGGTGATGTCCCCAGTCTCCTCTAGGATTCCTGCTTTGAGGAATCTTGCGATGAGATTGCGGAATCTCCTGTCCGTGATCCGAAGCTTTAAAAGCTTCATGAGCCTTCGGTGTGGCACCGTATCAAAGAAACGCGCTAAGTCGATCTCGACTACAAAAGGCCGTTTGTTATCCTTTAGCGTGCAGTAAGTTGCTTTGATGGCGTCGTGAGGACTTCGTTTGGGTCGGAACCCAAAGGAGTTGCGGATAAATAACGGCTCATAAAGAGCGTTAAGAATCTTTGCTATCACCCATTCCACCATTTTATCCTCAAAGCTACTAATAGCGATGGGGCGCATCTGACCGTTTGCTTTTGGGATTTCTGCTTTCCTTTTGGGCAAGGGTCTGTAGGTTCCTGAGTGGAGTCTATGGATTAGACTTTCCAGGTTGTCCTCCCGATTCCTTGCGTAGTCGCTTTTGCTTTTGCCATCGATTCCAGTCGCCTTGTTACCATCCAAGGCGTGGAATGCTTCGCGAAGATTTGCCACCGTGAGGTGGCAGAAGAGATTATTGAACTCTCTCTTCAAATCTTTCGCAGATAAACCTATCCGTAACCAACTATTCGTCTGCAGTTCGAGTTTAAAATCGAACTTCGGCGTCGACTCAGCTTTTCCGGCGCGGGGTCCGGACTGAGTATGTTCTTTACGGGTCAGTCTCTGTGGTTCCCTTCGCTCCATAGGAGTTACCCTACTTCCTTGCTACTATGAAACCATCTGAACTCCGAGATGGTTAACAGTGTCATCTTGAGGTTTCCCTCTTGAGTGGCACTTTGTTTTCTGTTGGTGTATCCAGAAACAACCTCTCGGATCCTCCTGGGTTCCTCTACTTGCTTTGATAGCATGCCGTGCTCTCGGACTCCGGTGGACCTTCCGGTGAGGGAAGTGTTGCCTTCGCGCTGTACATACAGTCTCGGCATCCACACTCTGTTCAATATATGACGGAGCTCTATCGCTTCACTTGCGTTACGGCCTACTACCTCCCTGTTTACGCTTCGCCACGGTCGTTGCCTTCCGCTACGCAAAACTCGGTACAACGCTCTCGATGAGATTACGTTGGCAGGACTACTTTCGTTCCCTGCAAGTATGTAGAAGCTTTTCCCAGCGCACATGTTCCCCATATTATTTCAATGGCTTAGATTTGTATAGTTTTAGCCCCGAGTTAAAAGTTAATGTCCGAGATTTGGCGCTCAAACAAAGGTCCGAATTCACTCAAGAAAAAGACCAAATATTTCGATAATTTCAAGGAAGAGGGCAAGAGTCTATTTCTATGGTAGGACGCGTCAAACAAAGTATCCAGTATCACATCGGCCTGATTGTCTGGGCTGTTTTTTTCTATTCCGTGCCCGGCTTTGGCGTGAGTACCGTTCGCGCTCTTCTCGCGGAGAATCGGTTGGATGATGCGATTCCGTTATGCAAGCAATTTGAAGTTCTGGCAACGGGCGACACGGATAATTATTTAGCGTGCGCTTGGGTGTATTACCGTTCAGATAAAGTTGTTTCCGCCGAGAGGCTGCTCGAGAAAGCAAGAAAATCATACTCGACGCCCGAGTACCAATTGTTATTGGCGTTGGGTCAGATCAAAAACAAACGTTACGACGAGGCGAAGAAGATCATTGAGATTGTCACGAAGGAGCGCAAGGGTTCCAACCTTGCCGTGGTTGCTCAGGAACTAAATGCGGAGATCTATGAGTTGACCGGGCAGTTAGAGACCGCCGCGTTTGTGTACAAGCAACTTCTGGCGGATGATCCGAAGCGCGGTCAAGCGCATTGGGGGCTTGGTCGGTACTATTTAGGTCGTTCAGAGCAGAGCCGAGCGATCTTTCATCTCGAGCAGACTGCAAAAATCTGGAAAAAGCATGTGGCGAGTCGATTCAATTTGGGAGTGATCTATGCGAGTCTCAATCAACTTCCCCAGGCACTTAGGTGGTTAGGCAGTGCGCATCAACTCAATCGCAAGGACGCTTCAGTTCTTGAGCAGATTGGTCTGGTGTATGAGAAGAAAAAGGATTTTAAGGAATCAATTCGATATTGGCAGAAGGCGCTTGCCGTCAATAAAGATTCCGCTGTGGCCAAGGAAAAGCTCGACCGCTATCTCGTTGAAGTGATCGATGCCCTGCTAGATAAAAAGAAATACAAAGAAGCCCTCGTTGAATTGAAAAAGGCGACTAACTTAGTCTCAGATCAGCCAAAGCTTATTTTTCGACGGGGCATTGCGAACCGAAACCTTGGAAGTTATGACGCGGCCTTAGGCGATCTTCTGGCGTACTCCAAATTGCATGGAGACGATCCGGTCACTTTGAGAGAATTGGGGATATGCTACCTGAATTTAAAATTATCGGACCAGGCTGGGAGCTATTTTTCGAAGGCCGTGACGGTAGAGCCGAATAACGGTATGAACTACGCGTGGCTTGGCTACTACTTTGAAGCCAAAGGTGATCTAGAAAGTGCTATCGACGCTTGGCGCCGGGCGCTTGAACGGATGAACGATCCCAAGGAAATTGGTAGCGCAACTCGAAAAATATCGAGTATTGAAAAGCGAATCAAAAAATAATTTCCTTTTCGGATTCATCAACAGAAATGAGTTCCCATGTCCTGGCGAGAAGTGACGATTCGTGCCCCTTTAGATGCGATTGAACAAATCCAATTTAACCTATTTGAAATGGGCGTTACCGGAGTCTGGGAAGAGCAAGATTCACTTAAAGTTTATTTTCCTGATGATAGCGAGTGGCCAAAACTGGAATTAGTTTTACGGGTCATGATCGAGAAGTGGCATAAGCCACCCGATCAATCCGCATCGATCGAAGTGGCTATCCTCGATGATATTTCATGGGCGACGAAGTACCAGCAAGATTATCGGGCAACTCGACTGGGATCCTACTTCTTTCTCATTCCGCTATGGGATCGTGGGAAGATTTCAAGCCACGACCGCTTTGCGATTTACCTTGAACCGGGTCAAGCTTTTGGGACGGGTTTACATGCGAGCACTCAGTTGGCGCTTAGGATGATTGAACGTTGGGCCTCCTCGATTCAGAATGCCGGGGATAAAACGGCGATTGACGTTGGAACAGGGACCGGAATTCTTGCGATTGCTTTAGATCGATTAAACGCCAAGACAATTCTTGGGATTGATAATGACCCTGTTGCGGTTGAGGTCGCTCAGAAGAATATCGAAGAGAACGATTGCGCTCGAATTCAACTCTCCACTGAGGAGCTTAAGAGCATTGAGGGCCAGTTTGATTTGGTCGTCAGTAATATACTTCTTGAAACGCATTTGGCGTTAATGGGCGAATATGATCGAATCCTAAAACGCGATGGCATCTTGATTCTGTCGGGCTTATTGGTGAATCAGCTCCGAGAAACTGAGGATGCTTTTCGTCGCAACGGGTTTAAGCCGCTCATGCGGATGATGAGTCAGGAATGGCTTTCGATTTCATTATCTAAAGACCGTGGTGGTAACCTTTGAGACTCTGGATAATCATCGCGCTACTATCAGGTTGGTCGATTGCCCAGGCCGATGTTAATAGGGTGGATCTATCCCAGTACGAGGCTTGCGTTGACGATCTTGAAAAATCATTTAAGCAATCATTGGGATGGGTTCCGAATTTTATTTTCGAGCGCCAGTATCGATTTTTTCTGATGGGACAGGGTATCGAAGCACACCAGGATAATCTTGAATTATTTCGAAGAGCGATTGCAACTCAGGCTGGGATCGACACTCATTGGTTGGGCAATGCTGAAGTGGCCTGTCATCAGTACGGGCAGAATCTCAAACACCAGCTGTTTTGGTTTCAGCTCTACCTAGGTAGTATCACGGCAAGCAGCATCGCTCTGCTCATTTTTGGCCTAGCTGTCTCATTGCGATAACTTTGACTTGGGTCGCTAACCCCACTACTAACTACCTTAGATGAGAACTATCCTTTTTTGTATCCTTTGCTTTACAAGCTTAACTGTCCGAGCCCTTCAACCACCGATACCTTTGGTGGTTTATGCTTATGAATCGCTCGTGGGTGAAGGCACTCTTGGCGCTCTTTTAAAATCGGAATACGAAAGTCGTTACCAGAGTCCAATTATTTTGGTTCCTTTTGGATCTGCAGGTGAGGCACTTAATCGTGTTCGAACCGAAAACAAAGTTAACCCATCAAACGGGCGAGCCGACGTCGTATTGGGTCTCGATAGCACGGATTCCGGGGTTGATGATGAAAGCATTTGGGAGCCGATTGAAGATGGCTTAAAAGTGAATATCCCAGCAGCGCTTAATTTTAGTCGCTATTGCCTACCATTTGACCATAGTTATCTTGCAATTCTGTACCATCATAAGATGTGGAAAAATAAGCCGCCTTTGAAATCATTGACTGAATTAGTCAGCCGGTCTGATTTAAAAAAGAGCCTTGTGATTCAAGATCCCAGAACATCAAGTATTGGATTCTCCCTTCTGCTATGGGCAAGAAGCGCGCTTGGGCCTGAAAAATCCACGGAGTTTTGGAAGGGGTTAACTCCGACGTTGGTGAGTGTCAGTCCAGGGTGGTCATCGGGATACGGAATGTTTTTAAAGAATGAAAGTGCGATGGTCTCGTCGTATCTAACGAGCGTTGCCTACCACCGGGAAAATGAGAGTGGCAGTGATATCGATGCGTTTATATTTCCTGAAGGCCACTACCATCAGATTGAGTGCGCGGCCGTTTTAAAAACATCCCCACGTAAAGAAGCCGCCATGAATTTTTTAAAGCTCTTGGTAGACCCAAAAATTCAATCGCAATTGCCTAAACTACAGTGGATGTTTCCCGTCTTAAGCACCGTTAAGCTTCCAGATAGCTTTAAAAATTTACCCTCCGTTAAGCCGTTATCCCTCATGGCGACTACGGCTGAGAAAAAGGCCTGGTTGAATGAATGGAAGCGAAACGTCCGATAATCTCTCCGAAGACTCTGAGCGTTTTACTCAGTGCTGCCGTCTTATTCCCCGTTTTCGTCTATCCCCTTGGGCGATTTATCTTTCAAGATGGCACATCAGCGTGGAGTAACGAGGGTCTTTGGGAATGGTTTAGTGATCATGGGCTAGTTGATATTTTGGTTTTCACCTATTCTCAGGCAATTTTAAGTACGCTTTTAAGTGCGGGACTGGGTATTTGGGTGGCTGTTTTAATCACTGAGAATTCAAAGGTTTGGTGGGCGCGGTTACTCTGGTCTTTTTCTCAGGTGGGTTTTTCTCTGCCAGCGATCTTGTATGTCCTGGCTTATCTTTCAGTTTGGGGAAGAAGCGGGGTGATAGGATCTTGGTTGCTCGGTAGTTTTCAAGAGTTTAATCCCTATGGTTGGACCGGGATTTTGGTAGCGCATACGTTTTTTAATTTTCCGGTATTTGTTCGTATTGTCGGGCTTGCTCTGCTTGAGAGAAATCAGCAGGAAGAGAAGGCTGCTCTGAGTTTAGGGGCTTCGCGGTGGATTGTGTTTCGGACGATGACGTTAAGAAAAGGCTGGGCGGCAATTCGAGAAAGTTCTGCGTTGAGTTTTCTCTACTGTTCCTCAAGTTTTTTGGTGGTTTTACTTTTGGGTGGAGGTCCAAGATTTACGACGATTGAGGTGGCTATCTATGAATCGATTAAAATGAACTTTGACGTTGGGGCTGCTTCCTTACTTGCGGGCTGCCATCTTCTGGTGTTCTCATTGCTCTATCTGTCTCTGTCGCCCAGCAAACGAGATGTGAATCGATTCAGCGGTGAAGAAAGGATGAAACTGATCACGTTTCGTCCGAGTATCAGGCGAATTCATACGGTATTGATGTTGTTCGTGGTGATGATGATCGCGGGATTGCCCCTACTAACTCTGGTGGCATCGATACTGCCTCATTGGAATCAATTGCCGTGGGCTTTAATCGGCTGGGCCACTAGCATCACGGTTTGCTTGGCCGTCGTCTCAGGGGTGATCGCGACGATTTTAAGTTTCTGTGTAGCCTATCTTGGGTATACGACTTCGTCACTTAAGGTTCGTCGGATGATTTCATTGCTGAGCTCTCTCCCCGTTGGTATTTCGACGATTCTAAGTTCCGCTGCGCTTTGGCATGCTTACCCTAGGGTCGTTGATCATTTTGCCTTCAGTTTTTTCGCAATAGCTGTTCTTCAGGCCATTGGTTCGTTGCCGTTACTTAATCGAATCTTTGAGGTTGCTTTCAGTCGCATTGCTAAGTCGTGGCGATGGACTGCAAGGAGTTTGGGCGCCTCCGAGTGGCAGTTGCTTCTGACGTTAGAGGTGCCTCTGATGGCGCGGAGTTTTTTATTGGCGTTAGTTTGGGGAGTGGCTTTTTCTTTAGGTGAGGTGGGGTGTGTGCTTGTTTTTCTGTCGGATCATATGACCACTCTGGGTCTAGAGGTTTTTAGGATGATGGGCCGGTACGACTTTGTTGGAGCCAATGTCATCGGGGTTTGGCTACTGGCCTTAATGATGGTTTTATAC
>Ga0209824_10001601_pt1 | contig 12445 bp, 9 predicted proteins | sample VDWuncwatermetaG_FD_184124 | JGI IMG/M metagenome (GOLD analysis project Ga0209824, IMG submission 184124) | Wastewater microbial communities from Netherlands to study Microbial Dark Matter (Phase II) - VDW unchlorinated drinking water (SPAdes)... ... | reverse complement strand
AGTCATATTGCACTGACTTCGGCGTCGGAGCGGTTTCGGGGTGAGATGGTTTTGGCCTTAGGGTTGGTTCATCACTTAGTTTTCAAAGACTACCTAGATTTCGACGTGATCGCAAAAGAGCTGAGTAAGTATGCAGATCGATGGTTAGTCGCAGAATTCATTCCTCCCGGTGATCCTTATCCCAGAGCAAAGTGGGTCAACAAGCGAGGGTGCATTCCTGAGTGGTATAGGTTGGAGAATTTTCTCTCAGAAATGAGGCGATTCTTTCCCAAAGTAGAAGTGCTGGAGTCTGCACCTAAACCCCGGAAGTTAGTCTTCTGCCAGAAGCAATGACAAAAGATGCACTGGCTGGAGAAAACTCTTCTACTTACCATCTTACCTTGCTGTTCCTTGTAGCCAAAAATGGATAAGGTGATTTTGCCCACAACTTTGCTCAAGTCATTGAGGGTGTCGGGCGCTTATGAGGGCTGAGAGGTCGCAGAGTCCTCTATTGGGTGGAGCCATTTAATCTTAGAGAAGATTGATTGAATAAATCATGCGTATCGGCATTGTTCCTAGCTTAACCGCTTCCGTTGGCGGGGTTTATCAGTACAGTCTCACGATGCTTCGCACCTTGTATGAGTGGAAAGAAGAGGGGTGTGAGGACGAGTTTATCGTTTTTGATTCAGAGGTCCTTCATCCCGCTCTGGTGTCTCTAAACGGGCGTAACTGGACGGTAAAGTCGTTGCCAGTGCAGCCGCCGTCGTTGCGGCAACAGACGTTGAATGTGCTGCGGCGGATCATCGGTGAGGGACCACATCGGGAAGCATGGAGATGGCTGCGAGGAGTTGTGCAGCAGGGTAAAGCAACCTTGCCCAACGTGGACATGGTGCGGTCTCGCCCGGACATGAGCCAATGGTTTCGCGACTCTGGGGTCGAACTAATGCTTTACCCTACACACAGTTTGCATCCCTATGAGATTGGGATTCCTTACGTGATGGCAATCCACGACCTCCAGCACCGGCTCCAGCCGGAGTTTCCGGAAGTTTCCGCCAATGGGGAGTGGGAATGGCGAGAGTATTACTTTCGTAACGCGATTCGCCATGCAACTTTGGTCTTAGCCGACTCGGAGGTCGGTAAGGAGGATATCTTGACCTTCTACGGGCCCTACGGGATCACGCCCGATCGGATAAGGATCCTGCCATATCTTCCCGCCAGTCACCTGGCTGTGGATATTTCAGAAAGCGGGCGACAGCGGGTGCGAACGACCTACCATTTGCCGGAGCGTTATTTGTTCTATCCGGCTCAGTTCTGGCCACACAAGAACCACTCCCGCATCGTTCAGGCATTGGGAATGTTAAAACAAGAGCATCGTCTCAAGGTTCCGGCCGTGTTCTGCGGTTCTTACTCCGACGAGATCCGACGCCGCACCTTCCGCGAAGTCATGTCCCTCTCCCATCAACTGGGGCTTGATAAAGAAATTCGCTATATTGGTCACGTGCCGGATGAAGATATGTCTGCTCTCTATGCTGGAGCAGTGGCTTTGGCAATGCCAACTTTTTTCGGACCGACGAACATTCCCGTGCTGGAGGCCTGGGCTTTTGGCTGCCCGGTGCTGACTTCAGACATTCGGGGTATCCGGGAGCAGGTAGGGGATGCGGCGGTTTTAGTGAACCCGCGATCAGTGGAAGCCATCGCTGACGGTATCTACCGGCTTTGGACGGATAAGAACTTAGGTCGCATGTTGGGAGAGCGGGGCCGGCAGCGCCTGGCAAGCTACGGTCCGGATGATTACCGTCGGCGACTGATAGAAATACTGGAAGAGGCGAAAACCCGTGTACGTTCGGAGAAACCCAGAGGTCCGAAGTGGGAGCAGCTTTCCGAATGCACAGCTCTTCATGGAACACGTTGAACACGTCTGGAATGGGAGGCCTCTGGCTTACACAATCCGGGCAAGGATAAATCAGCATAAGACTGTTTTTGGAGAGGGATCTGGTTGATGGTGAGTGTCAGGAATATAGCCAAGATGCTAGTCAAGAGACCGCTCAACGCGCTGGGATTGGATATTGTTCGACTTTCTGTCAATTCGACAGACACCAAACAATTTGAGCCATCTGAAGCAAACAAGTTTATCTGGCTGTCGCGCCTTAATATCAACACTATTGTCGATATAGGCGCACATATAGGTGAATTTGCGATGATGGTATACCAGATCCTGCCGAAAGCCTCAATAATATCCTTTGAGCCCCTGGAAGAGGCTTTCCGTCAGTTGAACTTCAATATGCGGACTGTGCCAAACTTCAAGGCCTTCAACGTTGCTCTTGGAGACCAAGATAGTGAGACCGATATGCATCGAAATGAGTTTTCGCCGAGCTCGTCCTTATTGCCGATGGCCAATCTTCATAAAGAGGCCTTTCCCTTCACGTCGCGAGAAGGCCTGGAGAAAGTAAGAATCAGGCGCTTGGATGATGTTTTGAAAGGCCAGTACTTAGAGGATAACATTCTCGTGAAGATCGATGTTCAGGGGTATGAGGATCGTGTCATCGTGGGGGGTGAGAACCTTCTTTCGAGGGCCAAACTCTTAATCGTTGAGACAAGTTTCCAAACGCTCTACGAAAGGCAGCCTTTGTTTGATGAGATTTACCATCTCCTGCGGCGAAAAGGTTTTAAGTATATGGGCAATTTACATCAACTCAGAAGCCCGGTCGACGGCTGCGTGTTGCAGGCTGACGCAATTTTTATCAAGCACTAACTGAGACGGAGATATCGTGGACACAATGGAGCACATTACCTGGAACGGTATGCCGCTGGCTTACATCATCCGGGCGGAAATAAACCCGGAGAAGACAACCTTCCTGACGCCGCCAGAGTTTAAACAGCAGGTGGGATTTGTCGTTTATCCGGCTGGGGGAGAAATCCAGCGCCATACACATCGTCCGCTGGAGAGGCATCTGGTTGGCACTTCGGAAGTGCTCATCGTACGCCGGGGACGCTGTATGATGGACATTTACAATGACGAGCGTGAGCTAGTTGCGACCCGTGAGCTACGCACGGGTGATCTTATGCTGATGGTCGGAGGGGGACATGGCTTCCGCATGCTCGAGGACACTGTCTTTCTAGAGATTAAACAAGGACCTTACACTGGCCTGGACGAGAAGGAACGATTCTAAGAGCAGCAAGGGCAAGGAGTGGATCAGAATGTTCTTCATATTTACGTGCCGAAAATGGTCTCACGTGAATAGAGAGTTATATTAGCCGGTGATTTGGAAGAACTTCCCTGCAGGATTACCGCCTTCCCAAGGAGGTTTCAGTGACGATCCCTAGTTCAAGCTCCCCGCTCCCTGCCCCGGGCTCTGCGCCAACGAGCGATCGCATGATTCCCGTGAATGAACCGCTTCTGGGTGGCCGCGAACTGGAATATGTCACAGATTGCCTCCGCACGGGTTGGGTTTCATCCTCGGGCAAATTTATTGACGAGTTCGAGAAGCAGTGGGCGGCCTACTGCGGTCGGCGCTACGGGATTAGCGTCAGCAATGGGACAACGGCCCTTCAAGTGGCAGTCGCCTGCTTGGGGCTTAATCCTGGCGATGAAGTCATCATGCCCACTTTTACCATCATCTCCTGCGCCCTGGCTGTAATCTATAATGGAGGTGTTCCCGTTCTCGTTGACAGTGATCCTCGGACATGGTGCATGGACGTGAATCAGGTGAAAGAGAGGATCACAGCACGCACACGGGCGATTATGCCGGTCCATATCTATGGCCATCCCGTCGATATGGATCCGCTTCTGGACTTGGCAGATCGACACCGACTCGCCATTATCGAGGACGCGGCCGAGGCTCACGGCGCTGAATATCTGTGCGGAAGAAATACGCTGAATTCCCGATGGCGCTGTTGTGGCAGTTTTGGCACCTTAAGTTGCTTCAGTTTTTATGCCAACAAACTCATCACCACCGGCGAGGGAGGCATGGTCCTGACCGACGATCTCGAACTGGCTGAGAAGGCCCGTTCTCTAAGGAACCTCTGCTTTCAACCGGATCGACGCTTTTATCATGAGCACTTAGGCTTCAACTTCCGCTTGACCAATATTCAGGCCGCGCTTGGCCTGGCCCAGGTTGAGCGGATGGATGAAATTGTCACGCGCAAACGCTGGATGGGTCAAGAGTATAACCGTCGGTTGAAAGACATTGAAGGTTTAGAGCTTCAAATTGAGGAATCTTGGGCCCGTAGCGTCTACTGGATGTACGGTGTGGTCCTTTCGGGAAAAACGGGGATGGAGGCCAGCCAGTTTGCGCGCAAACTCAGAGAGCACGATGTGGAAACACGGCCCTTTTTCTTCGGAATGCACGAGCAACCTGTCTTTCGTAGACAAGGCCTCTTTCTCAACGAGAGGTATCCCATAGCGGAACGGCTTGCCCGCCAGGGGCTATATGTCCCCTCCGGCCTGGGATTAACAGAGGCACAATTAGCGCATGTTTGTGACGCTGTGCACGAGATGCTTTCATGAGTAAGGTTTTCGGTTCCTTTTACTCTGACGCCTACGATCTCCTTTATCATGATAAAGACTATGCCGCGGAATGTAGATTGATCGAGAGACTTCTAAAAACCTATGGCGACGGGGAGATCCGGGAAGTCCTAGATTTAGGGTGCGGCACAGGGAACCATGCCTTTCCCCTAGCTATGCAGGGTTACAACGTGGTCGGAGTAGACCGTTCAGCAGAAATGCTAGCCCACGCTCGGGAGAAGACAGTGAACTCCCAAATCAACGGGAAAGCGACTTTTCACCAGGGAGATATTCGGAATATTGATTTGAAGAACCAATTTGACGCTGTTCTCATGATGTTTGCTGTCCTCGGGTATCAATTGGAAAATGTGGATGTGCTCTCCGCCCTTAGGGTGGCCCGACAGCATTTGCGCCTGAATGGGCTCCTTATTTTCGACGTTTGGTATGGCCCAACCGTGCTTCATCAGCGACCCTCTGAGCGAGTCAAGGTCATCCCGACAGAAGAAGGCCAGATGTTGCGGGTTACTTCTGGCGAACTCGACATCAACCGGCACCTTTCCAGAGTCGATTATCATGTCTGGAGGTTGGAAGGAGGACGGCTGGTGGGCGAGACAGAAGAAACCCATTTGGTGCGTTATTTTTTCCCTCTCGAACTTAACCTGTTCTTAGAATGCTCTGGGTTGGCGCTGATACGATTGGGGACATTCCCGGAGTTTGATCGGGACCCAGACGAGACGACTTGGAACGTCTTGGGCGTGGCATGCGCAATCTAAAATGCAACGGGAAGATTTGAATCGCTTGTCCCTTAACAGGTCAGAAAGGAAACTATTGGAATGAAAAAAGCACTTATCACTGGCATCACAGGGCAAGATGGGTCGTATCTAGCAGAGTTACTCCTCGCCAAAGGCTATGAGGTGCATGGTATCATGCGCCGCGCGTCCACCTTCAACACCGAGCGCATCGACCACCTTTACAAAGACCCACACATCAACGGGGTACGACTGTTTCTCCACTACGGTGACATCGCTGACTCGACCAATCTTATCAAATTGCTCTACCGTATTCAGCCAGAAGAAATTTACCACCTTGCAGCGCAGAGCCATGTTCGCGTGAGCTTCGATATCCCTGAATACACGGGTGATGTGACCGGGATCGGCACTATTCGGATCCTGGAGGCAATTCGGGAAACAGGACTGAAGGCAAAGTTCTATCAGGCGAGCAGTTCGGAGATGTACGGCAAGGCGCAGGAGGTACCGCAGCGCGAGACGACTCCTTTTTACCCGCGCAGCCCCTACGGTGCAGCGAAGGTCTACGCTTACTGGGTGACAGTCAATTATCGCGAGAGTTATGGACTGTACGCCTGCAACGGGATTCTTTTCAACCACGAGTCCCCTCGTCGAGGAGAGACGTTTGTCAGCCGCAAGACTACCCGTGCAGTGGCTCATATCAAGGCCGGCTTGCAGGACAAACTTTATCTTGGAAATCTTGATGCCAAGCGTGACTGGGGCTATGCGAAAGAGTACGTGGAAGCCATGTGGCTTATCCTCCAGCAGGATGAGCCCGACGACTACGTCATCGCCACTGGAGAGGCCCACTCCGTGCGGGAGTTCTTAGAGGAGGCATTTTCTTATGCTGGTCTTGATTGGCAAGAGCACGTGGAGATTGACCCGAGATACTACCGACCGTCTGAAGTCGATTTACTGCTGGGTGATCCGAGCAAAGCGAAAAGGGAATTAGGTTGGCAGGCAAAGACAAGGTTCAAAGAATTAGTCCACCTCATGGTAGACGCGGACCTTAAGCTGGCAGAGAAAGAAGCGCATATGAACAATTTTGACAGTTCGAAGGGCGATGTCCGAGGATTGAAGGCAGCAGTTTGAGTGTTCAATAGGGGCGGTTATTGCCTTCAAGGTCAAAGCTAGAACCTCGAACGAGATTGGGATGAGCTTTTGGACGGAGAAAAGAGTGGTTGTCACCGGCGGCGCGGGTTTCTTAGGCTCGTTTGTCGTGGAGAAGTTACATGAGCGTGGCTGTCAGAACGTTATCGTACCACGTTCTAAGGACTACGACTTGCGCGACAAAGAAGCGATCGTTCACCTTTACGAGGAGTCGCAACCCAAAGTTATCATCCATCTCGCAGCCGTCGTAGGCGGAATTGGCGCGAATTCAGCCAACCCCGGACGGTTCTTCTACGACAATGCGATTATGGGGATTCAGCTCATGGAATATGCCCGTCAATTCAAAGTGGAAAAGTTTGTCGCCATCGGCACGATTTGCGCCTATCCTAAGTTTACTCCCGTCCCTTTCAAGGAAGAGTACTTATGGCATGGTTACCCCGAGGAGACAAATGCGCCTTATGGTCTGGCAAAGAAAATGCTGCTTGTTCAGGCCCAAGCTTACCGGGCACAGTACGGGTTTGATGCTATTTTCCTCCTGCCTGTCAACCTCTACGGCCCTAGAGATAACTTTAATCTAGAAACGTCCCATGTGATTCCAGCGCTCATCCGAAAGTGCTTTGAGGCTAGAGAAAAAGCAACTGGCCAGATCGTTCTTTGGGGTGACGGTACTCCTACACGAGAATTCCTTTACGTCGAGGACGCCGCCGAAGGTATCCTGCTGGCGACCGAACGGTATGATGGAAATGAGCCGGTTAACCTGGGGACTGGGGAGCAGATTTCGATTCGGGACCTGGCAAAGCTGATTGCAGCGGAGGTTGGTTTCATAGGCGACATTTTCTGGGATACAACCAAGCCGAATGGTCAGCCCCGGCGCTGCCTGGACATAAGTCGGGCCCAAAAGTTGTTCGGTTTCCGAGCCACCCACCTCCTGCACGAAGGGGTTGCCAAAACAGTGGCCTGGTATAAAACTCATCGCGAAAAGCCTCGAGAAGTCATTTTTAATTAGCCTTAATCCGAAAATAAGTACGAGGGTGCAGTCTTCAAATGCCCTCTCCCATTCAATGGGAGAGGGCCGATCGCAAAATCACCTCCTTCACTTTTGAGTCTTCTCCCTCCTCTGGAGGGAGAAGAGGCCACTTTAAGCGGCGCAGGTTCTTTTAAAGCATTTAAAGATTCTCGGATTAGGGTCAACTTTTCTCGACTTCAAATCTCGATCGCGCCGATGGATGTCCACTCTTCTGAGTCATACTTCTAATACCTACGCTTCCCGAAATGGGCCTTTGTCTCCGTACGAGTTCGAACGCGGCACGAGCTGAGTATCCGAGCGTAGTCAAACATATTTAATCCAGAATTTTACTTAGATTGGAGAAGACAGATGATTGAAATCATCCTCAAATTCCGGCGTGCCCTAATTGTATTCGTGCATGCGGTTCTGGTTGTGCTCGCCCATTATCTAGCCTTCTGGCTCAGGTTTGACGGGAAGATCCCATATCAGGAGGCGGCGCAAATGGCGGAGATGTTCCCGTTGCTGATCATGATCCGTGGGATAACCTTCGTCCCGTTTAGACTGTACGAGGGTCTCTGGCGCTATACTGGGATCTGGGACCTGCGCAATATTATTGCAGGTGTGGTATCGAGTACAATTGGATTCTATCTGGTAGTTCACTGGGGTTTTGGTCTGACGGATTATCCCCGGTCAGTCTTTGTTATAGACACTCTCCTCCTGATCTTTTTTATGGGCGGGATTCGGTTGGCTCGACGGCTTTTTCAAGGTCTGGGCAGCATGAAGCGAGAGAAACGGGTATTGATCTACGGAGCGGGGGATGCGGGAGAGATGATTGTTCGGAACATGAAAAACAACAACACCTACTTTGACTACGAGCCGGTAGGTTTTGTGGATGATGACCCAGGCAAAGTCGGCCAGCGGATTCATGGTGTCAAGGTGCTAGGGGTGCTCGAAGACCTCCCAAAGATTTTGGCTAGAGAAAAACCTCACGAGGTGTTGATAGCGATTCCCTCGGCCCAGCCTGCGATGATCCGTGAAGTGGTTAGGGTCCTAGAACCTTTTAAAGTGCCAATCAAAACGCTCCCTAGCTCAAGAGACATCCAAGACAACCAGATTTCTGTACGCCAAATTCGAGACCTCTCGGTGGAGGACCTGTTGGAGCGCGCGCCGGTAGGGTTGGATCTGCAACCAGTGCTGAAGCTGGGGAGGGGGAGGCGGATTTTGGTGACCGGTGCGGGAGGTTCTATTGGGTCAGAGCTCTGCCGGCAAATCGCACTCTCCGAGCCCGAGGTGCTGGTCTTATTGGACAAGAGCGAGGGCGCGCTTTATGGAATCGATACAGAGCTCGGTCAGAAGTTTCCGGTGTTAAAGCGAGTGGCAGTCCTGGTCGATGTCAAGCACGTTACCCCTCTGCACAAGGTGTTCGCCCAGTATGCTCCCCAGATCGTGTTCCACGCCGCAGCTTACAAGCACGTTCCGATGATGGAATCCCATCCGGAAGAGGCGGTTCTGAACAACATCATCGGGACCCATCGCCTGTGTGACGTGGCGAGGCAGCATAAAGTGGAGATCTTCGTTCTGATCTCTACCGACAAGGCAGTTAATCCAACCAGTGTTATGGGGGCAACCAAACGGGTCTGCGAGCTGTACATCCAGGCGCTGGCACAAAACGGGGCATGTGGTCAGTCCAGGTTCTCCGTCGTCCGGTTCGGCAACGTGCTGGGCAGCAGCGGCAGCGTGCTTCCCTTGTTTCGCCAACAGATCGAACAAGGGGGACCGGTCACCGTCACCCACCCAGAGATCACCCGGTATTTCATGACAATTCCTGAGGCAGTGCAACTAGTTCTCCGGGCTGCCACCCTGGCCAAAGGGGGCGATATCTTCGTCTTGGAGATGGGGGAACAGGTGAAACTGCTGGACATGGCCAGGAATCTGATTCGGCTCTCCGGCTTTGTGCCTGAGAAGGAGATCCCCATTACCTTCATTGGTCTTCGCCCTGGGGAGAAGCTGCGCGAGGAGTTGGTTGGGATGGACGAAACGCTGGAGTCTTCAGGGGTGGAGAAGATCCTCCAGGTACAGTCGGGCTGGATTCCGGAGCCTGACTATCTCACGGAAAAGATCTCAGAGCTAGAACGACTGGCGATAAGTGGTAAATCCGGGCAGGTTATCGAGGCGCTTTATGAGATTGTTCCGACCTTCAGGCCGATGGGTCTAAATGCCCTTAAGCAGGTTGGCCACAGGTGGGAAGAGTCAGGTGCCTCACGCGAAGCAGAGATTATGAAGACGTTGCCTGCGAGAGAGCAATGAGCGTAGAGGAACAGGTTGAGGGTCGTACCCGATGGCAGATCTTAACTTCGTGGTCCTTATCTCTTCTTTATATGGCTGCTATCTTCTTTCTTTCGGCGCAGTCAGATCTCCCGCTGCCCTATATAGTCAGCAGATTAGATTTCTTTCTCCACATGGCGGAGTACACCCTCTTGGGCCTTTTGCTCTCGTGGGTCTTGGTTAACTCCGGAGTAACGAGAAAACTTGTACTCTACGTGTTTCTGATGGGCTTATTCTACGGAATGACCGATGAGGTCCACCAGTACTTCGTTCCGGGAAGGACGGCAAGCTTGCTCGACCTTACCGCCGACGGCCTTGGCTCTTTCCTTGGGAGCTATTCTTTTCGGATCCTCCGTTCAATCAAATCAACCATGTAGCCCGACACTATCTTAGGCAAGCTGCGGAAGCGTTTGTCGAATTCAGGAAGCAAGAGATCGAGCCGGATTACTCGAACGGTGAGTGACGGTAGGCGACAAATTGTCCAGTTGGTGACAGCAGGTGAGACACAAGACTATAACGACCCGACATGCCCCAATTAACTACAATTGAATCGTTGCGCGACTCGTTCCAAGTCGAACAGCCCTTGCGCAATTTGTCTGAAGCACCCACCGTGCCGGGTTTGGCCCAGAGTAGCGACACCGCCGTCGGGTCAGCAGGCAAAGCTGATGCATACGAGCGTTCAAACTTAACGAGGAATCAACTTCAAGTCTGGATCGGACAAACGTTGGTTCCAGACGCGCCAGTCTATCATCTGGCCGTCGTCTTAAATATCCAAGGTGAAATCGATCCCACACATTTCCAAAAGGCGTTTCAGACGCTCATCAATTCCAGCGATGCCTTACGCACGGTGTTAGAGGAAGTTGGTGGAGTGCCGATGGAAAAAATCGTCCAACACGTCCCTTATTCAATGGAGTATTTGGATTTCTCGCTGCGCCCGTATCCACGCACAGCAGTAAAGAATTGGGCGCTTGAACGCTGTCAAGTCCCGCTCGATTTGCGACAAAGGTTGTTTGATTCCGTGCTCATTAAAATTGCTGCTAAGGAATTTGTCTGGTACTTAAATGTTCACCACTTTGTCTGCGATGGTTGGTCGTTTGAATTAATCTATCGTTTTATGGCCAAGTTGTATCAGCGTTCCCTCCAAGGGCTGTTGACGGAGACAATTGATCTTTTTCGCTTTCAAGATTACCTCACTTACGAACGGGAATATCGAGATTCGCCTCGTCATCGCAAAACCAAGGCTTACTGGAAACAGAAGCTGGCGGAGAATGACGAGCCGATCTCCTTCTACGGGAAGACCGCTGAAAAGTGGACGACAAAAGTAGGAAGGATATCTTGCGATCTGGGTCCAGAACGCACAAAAAAACTAAAAGCCCTAGCGGTTCAAGCAGACCCCCCTGGAAATACAGAAGGGACCTCGCTGTTTAACATTTTTTGCGCGCTTCTCGTAACCTATCTTCACCGCCTCAATGGAAACAAAGGCTATTCCATAGGGATTCCGTTTCACAATCGACGGTCGAGGTCCTTTAAAGAGACGATCGGATTTTTTTCTGAGGTACTTCCGCTGCGAATTACGATTGCCGAAAACGAGACTTTTCTTTCTCTAACCAGCAAAATCAAAGCGCAAATCTTTGAAACGATCCGCCATGGGCAGTACGCCCTCGCCAACTCTCGTCATAAAAAGGCCTACGAGGTCGTCTTGAACTATCATACGGCGTCGTTCAATAACTTTAATGGCATGCCGGCACGGGTGGAATGGGTCCATACAGGGCATGGAGATGATAGTTTGGCGCTCCAGATTCACGACTTTGGCTTGTCCGGAAACTTGATGGTTGATTTTGATTTTCACTGTGATGTTTTCAGTGGCGAACAGTCCAAGCAGGCCGTGCGCCATTTCTTAAGCGTCTTAGATGCTTTTTTGACGGATCGCACCCAACCCCTGCATCAAGTCAGCTTGCTCTCCCCCGAAGAGAAGCAACGCATTCTAATAGAGTGGAACCATACTGAGACCGATTACCCAAGCGACAAGTGCATTCAGGAGCTTTTCGAGGAACAGGTTAGACGCACACCGGATAGCAGGGCGCTTTTCTTCAACGGGCATGAGTTGACGTATCGGGAGTTGAACGGCCGGGCGAACCAGTTGGCACGCCACCTCCGCAGCCTCGGGGTCGGACCGAACACGCTCGTAGCCATCAGCCTCGATCCCTCCATTGAGATGGTGGTCGGCATCTACGGAATCCTAAAGGCCGGCGGTGCCTATGTCCCCCTCGACCCGGCTTACCCCCAGGACCGGCTGAATTACATGCTTGAGAGCGCGAAAATGCCTTTGCTCGTAACGCAGGCGTGCATCGGCCAACGCTGGCAGCTGCCGAACACCAAGGTGGTTTGCCTCGACACCGGCTGGGCGGAAATCGCGCGGAACAGCGAGCAGAATCCGGCGCCGCTCTCCGGACCGCACGATCTTATTTACGTCATCTACACCTCGGGATCGACGGGCCGGCCCAAGGGCGCAGGCGTATACCACCGGGGCTTTTTGAACCTACTACATTGGTTCACGACGACCTTCGGGATTACCGAAAAGGACCGGGCGTTGCTGATGTCGTCGCTCAGCTTCGATCTGACGCAGAAGAACATTTACGCTACCCTGATTCGCGGTGGCGAACTGCACCTGCCGCCCGGATCGCAATACGACCCGGGTCGGATCGCGCAGGTCATCTCCGAGCAGAGGATCACGCT
>Ga0209824_10001600_pt1 | contig 12453 bp, 12 predicted proteins | sample VDWuncwatermetaG_FD_184124 | JGI IMG/M metagenome (GOLD analysis project Ga0209824, IMG submission 184124) | Wastewater microbial communities from Netherlands to study Microbial Dark Matter (Phase II) - VDW unchlorinated drinking water (SPAdes)... ... | reverse complement strand
CCGTCGGTTTGTAATAAAAAAGCAGAAATATCCCGGTAATAACCTGGGTAATAAATAAAAATAAGGTGATCCCGCCAAAATAATACCAAATAGAATGCTTATGCAGCGGGACCTGCTTCTTAGTTATGATATCCTTAAATGGTTCTATATGATAGCGCCCTTCAATCCACTTAATGAGACTATTTTTTATTGCATATACATCCATATTAAGCCTTTGAGACAATAATATCTTCTCCTATTACATTCACCTTATATTCTTCCAAAGGATTAGGGGGCGGCCCGGAAATAACCTTTCCGTTTAAATCAAATTTACCGTTGTGGCAGGCGCACCAAATATGGCTTGCTTCCTTGGAATACTGCACAGTGCAATTTAAATGTGTGCATACGGCGCTAAACGCCTTAAGCGACCCTTGAGGCGTATTTATTAAAATTGCCGGCTTATTTCCAAAACGAAATATCTTAGCAGAATTTGGCAATAACTCTGTGGCCTTAGCAGCAGTAACCTGAGAAATATCAATATCAACACCTTCTGGAGGCGTAATGTATTTTAATATAGGGAAAAGTATTGAACTAGCCAGCGCAGCGCCGCTTATACCGATGATATAATTTAAAAATTCCTTGCGCGTAAGTTTTTTATTAAACATTTAACTATCCCTCTTTCGAATTTTGCCATATTATATCATAACAATGAATGCAATCAACTGTATAGTTACTAAATACCGCCACTGTGACAAGAATTACATACAGAGAGATTGGATTTAAGCGAAACCTCTTTGTGGCGGATTATGTCGTGACAATTTCTGCACGCTCCTACCATTTCAATGTGCACGCTGTGAGGCATATCCTTGCCTTTATATTTAACCTTCTCGGGAATTTTCACATCCAATTTCGCATGGCAAAGCTTTGCGCAAAAACTGCCGTCTAACAAACTGGCTTCAGATAAATTGGGAAGTATTTTTTTTGACTCTTTAGAAAACCTGTCCAAATTATCATTTACATTTTCCAGTAACTTCGCGCAATAATATATATTATGTATACCAGTGGAAAGACGCACAAAATCATAATTATAATGCGCATCATCGTATAGGTTCTTTAAGTAAGTAAAATTCGGCGCATCGACTGAAGTCTGCGATAATATATTTTGCGCTTCCTTAAGGCGGGGTTCTATGGCGCCAATGGCAGCAGCTAATTCTTTTTTCCAATCAGCGGCCAACCCGGCATATTTTTCTCCGTGGCATTTAATACACCCGGTGTTAGAGGCTTTAAAAGTCTTTCCGGTTAATTTCTGCTCGAATTCCTCTTGTCCTTCTTCTATAATATGACATCCCAGGCAATCTACATCTGCTAAAAACATAGGAGACGGCATCTGAGGTATTCCTTTTCCACCTCGTCCTTCATAAATATCCTTCTGCCCGGAATGCGTATCGATGTGGCATAAAGAACAATCCAGCTTTATCGGCCTAGTAATCGTCTTTACAGAATGCGTCATTTCGGTATGGCAGTGAAAACAGGCAATGTTATGTTTGGTGACGTGGTTTTCGTGGATTAATGGGATGTCAGTATATTTCTCTAATTTCTCCGGTTGATTGTGGCAGGAAAAACACCTCTCTTTTAGCGCATCGCCTTCACCCTGAGTTATATCTAAATGACAATTCTGGCATTCAATGCCATGCGCCGTAACAAAATCTTTATGCCTGTATTTAATATTCCCTATCTTAAATTCTTTCTGCGGCAACTCATGACAGGATAAGCATCCGCCCAAGGGTTCTAAATTGCGCCCCTCTCTCATCCCTTTGAAATGGCATAAATAACAGGTATCTAAGGTCACCTCTACGTGTTTACCCACTACCACCTGTGAATGGCAGGAGACGCAGCGTAGCTGCTTTCCGCGCCTCCGTTCCAGGAGATGCGGCCTGTGGTCAAATTTTACCCCCTTACCGAATGTCACTTTGCCTGCCAACAGCCGTTCTGAATGGCATCCCTCTCTCAAACAAGCGGCATCATCAATTTCCGCAAACGGCTTGGATGAATACGTGCGGGTTACGTATTTTACTACCTGCGACAAGGCCTGAAATTTCTTCCACAAAAGAGTCTGCGCCGCTACAGGAGGATAATGACAATCAACACAGACAACTCTATTGTGTTTAGAGATTAGCCAAGATTGGTAATACGGCTCCATTATATGGCAAGACCTGCAGAATTGGGGGCTGGTGGAAAATTTGAAGAAAAAAATAAACCCGATAAAAAGAAATAAAAAAAAACCCGCTCCCATAATTAGAATTTTTTTCTTCATAATAACTGTTCGTAGATTAGTGTCATTGCGAGCGACCAACGGGAGCGAAGCAATCTATTTTTAGATTGCTTCGTCACTTCGTTCCTCGCAATGACACGCAGCGACTCTTTAAATACTAAATGGACATTAAAGCATACTCTGCAGCCTGCAATGTTTTTTTAATATCTCCGGCTGTGTGTTTGACAGAAATAAAATTAGCCTCGAATTGCGAAGGAACAAGGTATATGCCCTGCCTTAACATTTTCTTGAAAAAATGGGCGAATTTATCTAAATCACAACCCGATACATCATCGTAATCCTTAACCTCTTTTTTATCCGTAAAAAACAGGGTGAATAGAGAACCGCACCTTTGTAGCGTTATTTTATGCGCTGTGCGATGAATAATATCTCTGAGCCCCAACTCAAGTCTCCTGCCTAAAAATTCTAATTTATCATAAATATCCTTTTTCTTTGCCAATATTTGTATGGTATTAATGCCTGCCTCTACTACCACAGGATTACCTGATAATGTCCCTGCCTGATATACAGGCCCTTCGGGTGAAAGATAGTCCATTATCTTGCCTTTACCTCCGAAAGCGCCGATAGGAAAACCTCCCCCTAATATCTTACCCAGTATGGTTATATCCGGCCTGATGCCAAAGAGTTCCTGCGCTCCGCCCAAGGCCACGCGAAAACCCGTGATTACCTCATCAAAAATTAAAATAACCTTATTCTCCTGCGTAACTTCTCTTAGTCTTTTTAAAAATCCGGCATTCGGCAATACCAAGCCCATATTCGCCGGAATTGGTTCAACGATTACACAAGCAAGGTTATCTTTTTCCTTTCTAATTACCTCTTCTGCCTTCTCTATATGATTAAAAGGTAAGGCAATGGTATCCTGAGCAAAACTCCTATTGACTCCCGCAGAAGAAGGAATACCAAATGTTGCAGCGCCGGAACCTGCTTTTACCAGAAGGCTATCAAAGTGCCCATGATAACAACCTTGAAACTTTATTATCTTTTCCCGGCCGCTAAACCCTCGGCTAAGCCGAATTGCGCTCATAGCCGCCTCAGTGCCGGAAGAAGTAAGCCGGGTTTTTTCCATAGAAGGATAAATTTTATTGATTAATTGCGCAAGCTCTATTTCTCTTTTGGTAGGAGCTCCGAAACTTGTCCCGTGTTTTAAAACCCGGTAAACCGGTTTTAATACCCTTTCATCAGCATGCCCTAAAATCATCGGGCCCCAGGAAAGCACATAATCAATATATTTATTGCCGTCTACATCATAAATATAAGCGCCTTTAGCTCTATCAATAAACAGCGGCTCCATACCTACTGCTTTAAAGGCGCGCACCGGGCTATTTACTGCGCCTGGAATAAATTTTTTTGCCTGGCGAAAATATTCTTTTGATACTTCGACTTTGCTCAATATCAACCCTGAGCGAGCGAAGCGAGTCGAATGGGTTGACTTCTTAAAATTAATCTCTGCCATCTTCAATATTTGGCTGCGGACTTCTTATATTCATAAGAAGAAAACAAAACCCGGTAATCTTTACAGGATGTTTTTTTAGAGATATCCCTGATGACACTGAAGCACTCTTGTTTAGTCTTGCCATGGATCATAGAATAAAGGTTATAATTCCAATCAGGAGCTTTTTTCCTTTGATAACAATGGCTCACTTGCGCAAAGGAAGCCATTAAATTACCCGCCTTCTTGACAAGCTTATCCGGGATATTCCAAACTACCATCGCATTATGCCGAAAACCTATTTTTTTATGATTAAGGCTGGCGGAGAACTTGCGCATAAAGCCGTTTTTTTTATATGATTTTATCCGTGCGAGAACATCTCGCTGCTCCATGCCCAGTTCAAGAGATAAATTTTTAAAAGGCTCTTTCACCAAAGGAATATCTTGAGAAATTAAACTGATTATTTTTTTATCAAGTTTTGAGAGCATCGCCTTATGCTTTTAGGCCGGGAATTTTACATTAATCTTAAATATTCTTACTGCGGGAAACTCTAATATCTGCTTGATATCTTTATCTTTTTTGAGCTCAGTTATAATCTGCGTAATTCTCTTTTTATTTTTAGCAACTAACGCAAACCAGATATTAAACTGCGCAGCGCGCCTGTAATTATGGGTAACCTCAGGATAAAAATTTATTTTCCTTGCTACCTTATTAATATTGTTTGAGGAGGTTTTTACTGCAATCAAAGTAGAGGCAAAGTTAATTTTGCGCGGAGCGAAAACCGCACTTATCCTACGGATTATACCTTTTTTTTTAAAAAAAGCAATCCTCATTAAAAGAATATCTTCTTCAATCTTTAACTGGCCCGCTATGGCCTGCCATGTCCTCTCTACAAAAGGAATATCCTCCTGCAGCCGGTTTAAAATACGCTTATCAAGGGAGCTTAATTTATTTTTTAACCTTCGGCTCACCCCGCACCTTCTTTCCATTCCCTTTTTCATATTTTTCCCTCTGATTTTAAAAGAAAGATTGAATATTTAGAAGGTGCGGGGCTGATAGGCGCAATAAGGCTCCTCTCCTAAATAATTACCATATTTGGCATAGGCCCGGGCACGGCATCCGCCGCAGACAACTTTAAATTCACAAATACCGCATTTTCCTTTATACTTATCCCAATCTCTGATGTTATTCAATACCCCTGACTCAAACCAGACCTTTTTAAATCCCGCCTCCCTGATGTTCCCGCATTTAAGCTCCAGATAACCGCACGGCTGAACCTCTCCTACATGTGAAATAAAACAAAAACTCACTCCACCCATGCACCCCCTGCCAGCCAAAGATGAAACAGTGCCTGCATGCTCCGTAAGTAAGATGCGGTTAAAGTGCGGCGCGCAAGTAATCTTTATCTCTAAAGAAGAATTATTTTTTTCTTCTGCCAAAAACTTAAGCGTTTCTTCATATTCTGATACGGATAGCTCGTCATTAACCATATCTTTAGCGCGGCCGGTAGGCACAAGTAAGAAAATGTGATGCGCCTTTGCACCCAGAGATTTTGCCAAACTGATTATCTGAGGAAGCAGCTGAATATTCCTTTTACTTATGGTAGAATTTATCTGAAATTCAAGACCCGCATTTTTTGCCTTTTGTATCCCCGCGCAGGCCTGTTTAAATGCGCCAAGAACCTGCCTTAAATTATCATGAGAGGCAGCGTCAGGGCCGTCTAAGCTTACAGAAATCCTTTTTATGCCAGAGCTGATAATTCTATTAATATTCTCTTGGCTAAGCAGCGTACCGTTAGGCGACATTACCATTACCAGGCCTTTGCTCCTGCCGTATCCGGCAATCTCAAAGATATCCTTTCTTAACAAGGGTTCCCCTCCGGTCATGATTACAATCGGACTGCTAAATGAGACGATCTCATCTATGAGCTTAAAACATTCGATAGTGGACAACTCTCCCGGATACGGGCCATATTTACTCGATGCCCGGCAGTGAGCACAAGCCAAATTGCAGCTGCGCGTCAATTCCCAGGCAATCATCCTCAAATCTGGTTTTTGTTTTTCAACCATCTTGCTGCCTCTTGGGCATAATAAGTAATAACCATATCTGCGCCTGCGCGTTTAAAACCAGTCAAAGCCTCAAGGACTACTTTTTTTTCATCAAGATACCCTTTAAGGGCTGCGGCTTTAAGCATAGAATATTCTCCGCTTACAGAATAACAAGCAAGGGGAAACTGCAATTCCTTTTTAATTCTATAGATTATATCCGCATAACCTAATGCCGGCTTAACCATAAGGATATCTGCACCTTCCTCAATATCCAGCTTTGCCTCTAAAACTGCCTCATCCGAATTATGATAATCCATCTGATAGGTTTTTCTGTCTCCAAACTGCGCAGAAGACTCAGCTGCATCCCTAAACGGCCCGTAAAAACTGGAGGCATACTTTGCAGAATACGACATAATTTTTACCCCGCCCTTTCTTTCTTTATATTCCCTATTTAAGATGGAAAGAGCGGGGTTTACTTTACCATAACCATTATTTATTAATGCCTCTTTTATGGCCTTTACCTGTCCGTCCATCATAGCGCTAGGAGCAACTGTATCTACACCGGCCCTAACGTAAGATAGGGCAATTTTGGATAGTATTTCAATGGTGGCATCATTATCGATTAGCCCGCAGTCTTTATCTTGTATCTGTGGACTGTGGACTGTGGACTGTGGACTTTTTTTAATGATTCCGCAATGCCCATGCGACGTATATTCGCACATACACACATCCGCAATAACAGTTAATTTCGGGACAGCTTTCTTAATCGCCCGTATTGCTTCTTGCATAATCCCTCTTTGGTCGTAAGCGCCTGAACCTATCTCATCTTTATATTTGGGAATTCCAAACAAAATCATAGCAGGAATGCCTAATTGGTAAACTTTACGCGCTTCTTCAGCAACTTCCTTAATAGGCAGTTGGTATATTCCGGGCATAGATTTAATTTCTTTTTTTGCGAATATACCCTCTTTGATGAATATGGGCATAATTAAATCTTTAACAGATAATTCGGGAGCCTGGCGGTAAATTTTGCGCGCCGCCTCATCCTTCCTTCTCTCCCGCATCCTTATTTCCGGAAACCCCATCTTTAGCTCCATTTAATACATAAGTTAATAGTAGTTACTAGCGGTTAATAACGCAAATCTTAAGCCATGTTGGTTAATAACAGTTGTCTGTCTGCCGACAGGCAGACTTTTTTGTAACCGATATTAACTGCTATTAACCGCATAGTAACCGATTTTAACCATTACCCGTAATCTCCTCTTCCGTCAAATAACATGCCGGATCCTCCTGCCAGACATCGCCATAGACTACTTCAGCCCTGACCCGGAAATTTCCCGCGCAAATGTCCTTAAAAATGCAGCGGCCGCATTTTCCTTTTAAAAGCGAAAGCCTGTTTCTTAGATTCCCTAATAATTCATTGCTCTCATCAAGCCAAATTTCGCTGAATTTTCTTGTCAAAACATTCCCCAGGGAATAATGCCTCCAGAACTGGTCCAGATGAACAAACCCTAAATTATCCACATCGGCAATGCCAATACCGGACTTATTGCCGCCGTTAATTTTAAGCAGATTTAATGCGTCCTGCGCCTTCTTCTTATCTTCTTTCTTAAGGCGTAAATACAGGTAAACCCCGTCGCAATGATTATCCACAGTCAATATCTCGGTATCTATATTTTTTTGATAGAGCCCAATGGTCCTCTCAAAAATAAGGTCCATAGCATCGCGTGACTCTTCTTTTGTTAAATCTTCTCTTATCATTGCGCTGCCTCTTCCGGAATAAACTAAATGATAAAAACAGGCGCGCTGGATACCTTCTTTTTCTATCAAGTCAAATATTCCCGCAATATCGCCAAAGTTATGCTTATTTATGGTAAAACGTAAGCCCGCGCGCACGCCGCAGGCGTGACAATTCCTTATCCCCTGCAATGTTTTCTGAAATGCGCCCTTTTCTTTTCTGAATTTATCATTTACTCTTTCCATGCCATCCAAGCTTATGCCCACATAAGAAAATCCGGCATCTTTTATTTTTCGTGCTACATCTTTCGTAATTAATGTGCCGTTGGTAGAAATTACCGTGCGCAGCCCTTTAGATAAAGCATATTTGCCTAATTCAAATAAGTCGTTGCGCATAAAAGGCTCGCCTCCGGAAAATAATAATACCGGCGCGCCAAAAGCAGCTAAATCGGAAATCATTGCCCTAGCCTGTTGAGTAGTCAGCTCATCTTTATCTTTATTGGCCTTTGCATCAAAATAACAATGTACGCACCTTAAATTGCAGCTTTTGGTGGTATTCCAGACTACAATAGGCCGGTTAGTATCCGCGGGCTTGCCTTTCTCATAACGGATATCGTCATAAAAACCTGATTTTCCGCAAAGCAACCTTGTACAGTTAATCATATTTTTCTACCATAGCTTTAACCAGCCCTACAATCGTATAAACCTTTGCTTCTACATTTGCTTTTAAACCGAACTTTTTTAACGTGCTTGAGGTAACCGGCCCTATAGAGGCAAGTTTTACTCCGGAAAGTTTCTTACGATAATCCCCACCCAAGAGCTTTATAAAATTCTCAACGGTGGAAGAGCTGGTAAAAGTAACAAAATCTACCTGCTCTTTAAACGCTTGTTTTAACGCCAAAGCGCCTTCTTCAGGAAGAATGGTATTATACAAATCAATTATTTTAACCCTAAAGCCTACTTTCCGTAAGCCTTCGGGCAGAATATCGCGCGCCTTTTTTGCCCGCAAAATCAAGGCGCAAGCCAAAGCCGCGGCTTTAGGCCCCATATTTTTAAAATGCTTAACTATTGCCTCAGCGACAAATTGCTTGGGAATATAATCCGGCTTTATGCCGATAGCCTGCAGACTCTTTGCAGTTTCAGTTCCGATAGCACAAATTTTGGACTCTCCAAAGATACGGCTGTCTCTTCCTGTCCTCTTTAAAAATTCCCCAAATTCACAAACGCCGTTTGAGCTGGTAAAAAATATCCAGCCGTATTTATCGGATAAAAAGGCATTCTTTAATTGCTTATCCGCTTTTTGCGACACGACCTCGATAACGGGAATTTCCATAACCTCAGCTCCTGATTCCCTAAGTTTTTCTGAAAGAAGGCTGGCCTGCTCTCTGGTGCGCGTGACAATTATTCTTTTTGCAAAAAGGGGTTTCTTCTCAAACCAATTCAATTCTTTCCTTAAAGCTACAGTCTCGCCTACAACAATTATGGCCGGAGGAGACAGCTTATTCTTACGGGATATTTCTACAATATTGCTTAAGGTTCCTATAACTGTTTTTTGTCTTGCCGTTGTGCCCCAACGTATCAAAGCAACCGGAGTATCTTTTGGTTTGCCGCAGGCAACTAATTTCTTTACTATTAAGTCTAAATTGCCTACCCCCATCAAGAATACCATCGTCCCCAGTGCCTTGACTAATGCCTGCCAGTCAATATTAGAATCTAACTTACCGGGGTCTTCGTGTCCGGTAATAAAACCTACGGTTGAGTTTTTGCTTCTTTCGGTAAGAGGAATACCGGCATAAGCCGCAACCGCAATTGCGCTGGTAACTCCGGGGATAACCTCAAAATTAATTCTCTGTTTATTTAGACACAACGCCTCTTCTGCCCCCCTGCCAAAGATAAAAGGGTCTCCGCCCTTAAGCCGGACAACGCTGCGATGAGCCTTTGCTTCTCTTACTAAAAGCCGATTTATCTTATCCTGGATTAAGGTATGCGCCCCGGCTTTCTTACCTACGTATATCAGCTTACAATCATCTTTTCTGAATTTAAGTAATTCGGAATTCACCAAATAATCATAAATAATACAATCGGCTCTTTTTATAAGCTCAAGCCCTTTGATAGTGATCAACTTCGTATCACCCGGTCCTGCACCCACCAAATATACTGTTGGCTTTAGCATAAATCTTACCTCACACCCCGCTTAACTTCATCCAAAATCTGTTGGACGCCTTTTTTCAGAATCGTTTTAGCTAACTGTGCGCCCAAAGTTTCTGCATCCTTTTTGAAACCCGTAATCTCATCCCTTACCGTAATCTTGCCATCTAAGGAAAATACGCCTGCCTTAATAGAAACCTGATTACCTGTTACCTGAGCATACACCCCTATAGGTACCTGGCAGCCACCTTCTAAACCTGCCAGCACTGCCCTTTCTGCGTCAATAGACAAATGGCAATCAGCGTCATCCAGCGCCTTAACCAAATTATCCACTTCTTGGGAATCTCTGCAGGTTTCAATGCCCAATGCGCCCTGGCCTGCCTGAGGCAGAATATCATCCGTAGATATAACTGATAAGTTTAATTTAAACCCCAGACGTATTATTCCTGCATAAGCAAGCATTATCGCATCATATAAACCCTGCTCTAATTTCTTAACCCGTGTATCTAAATTCCCCCTTAAATCTAAAACCTCTAAATCCGGCCTGATATGCAAAAGCTGTGCGCGCCTGCGCAGGCTGCTCGTTCCAACTTTGGAATCTCCCGGCAATGTCTTTATGGTAAAACCTTGCTTAGAAATCAATACATCGCAAGGATTTTTTCTTTCTGTCACCGCAGCGATTCTTAATTCTTGCGGTAATTCCGTAGGCAGGTCTTTCATACTATGCACAGCAAGATCAATTTCTCCTTTTAGTAGCGCCTCTTCAATCTCTTTTGTAAATAAACCTTTATCACCAATTTTGGTTAAAGCCGTATCCAATATTTTATCGCCTGTGGTCTTTATGGTTTTAATCTCTAAATGTAACCCCGGATAAAAAGCTTTCAGCTTATCCTTGACGAATTGCGCCTGCGCCAGGGCTAACTTGCTTGAACGTGAACCGATAATTAAAGGCCTAGATTCCATCTTTCAGCTTCTCTTTAATCAGCCAAGCCATAAACCTGTCTGCGGCAGCAGCGATAATCTTGGAACAATCGTCTAATTCGCTTTTTCTAAGCTTTAAATTTTCTTCCACAATCCTATCTAAATCGTCTATATTGTAAAGATAGGCATTATCTATTTTATTAACCTCTGCTTGCACATCGCGCGGTACAGCCAGGTCAATAATAAAAAGCGGCCTCTGTTTTCTTTCAGGCATAAGGGATATAATATCGTTATTACGGATGATGTAATGCGGCGCTCCGGTAGAAGCAATAATTATATCCACTTCAATTAATCTGTTCCTGAAATCCTCAAACGCAACAGCCGTGGCAGTAAACCTCCCGGCTAAATCCTGCGCCTTTTCCAAGGTACGGTTAGTAACCAGGATAGATTTAATGCCATTTTTCTTTAAATATAAAACCAACTGTTCTCCAACTGTGCCTGTGCCGATAATTAACACTGTTTTATCTTTTAGGCTGCCTAATATTTTTTCTGCCAGCCTTACCGCTGCCGAACTCACTGAAACAGCCCCCCGGCCGATAAAAGTCTCGGTTCTTATTTTTTTGGCAGTATTAAATGCTTTTTCAAACAATCTGTTTAACACCTTGCCAGTGGTGCGGCTCTCTTGAGCATCCTGATATGCCTTCTTTACCTGGCCTAATATCTCCATCTCCCCGATAACCATAGAATTAAGGCCTGCGGAAACCCCAAATAAATGCTCCACCGCTACTTTATCTTTATGGATATAAATTCTGTTCTCATAATCTAAGAGGTTCAGGTTATGAAACCGGCCCAAGAAAGTCTTGATATTATTCACGTAATCTTTATTGCCGTCTGCTACCGCATATATTTCTACACGGTTGCAGGTAGATAAAATCAAGTTCTCAGCTAAAGAAACATTCTCCTTAAGCATGCGGTTGGCTTCAATTGTATGTTTAGGCAAAAAGGCAAATTTCTCCCTTATCTCAACTGGAGCTGTTTTATGATTTATACCGATAACCACTACATCCATCTCAATTCTCCTCACTGCGCGTCATCCCTAATAATAACTTTGTGTAGGCCGGATTCTTAAAGGCAGGCGCCAAATAAACTAATAATAATTACAAAAAATGCAAAAAGAGTCAATAGCGCAACCTTTCTGCCGCGCAATCTGGCGGATAACCTTACATGCAGAATAGCCGCATAAATCAGCCAAAGGACAAGGGAATAGGCCTGGCGGGAATTATAGCTCCACCAGTAAACACCGTGGATATTCTCAGACCAGATAAAACCGCTGAGAATAGAAAAGGTAAGCATAGGAAAACCTACGCTGATACTCCTGTAATTAAGTTTATCTAAAAACTCCAGATTAGGCAAACGATTAAAAATTGTTCCCGTGCGCTTATTCTTGAGAAGACTATTCTGAATAAGATACAATACGGCGGCTGCGGAAGCCACAAAAAAAGCAATGTAGCTCAAATAAATACTTATAATATGGAGTTTAAAATATGGCAGCATCTTCTAAAATATCCTTTAATTTTCTTCTTGCCTGTTTTTCCTTATTGCGCTTAAGAAGAGCAAATATTTCGGGGTGAAGGGCTTTCTGAAAGAATGTCTTTCTTGACTCTAATTTCTTTATTTTTTTGAGCGCTTCAGGCCTCATTTTTTTCATTATGCGCAAAAATTTAGCATATTCGGCGCCAAACCTTTGCTGGAGGTCCTGACGGATTTTCTTTGCTAACGCCGGGCTTATGCCATCGGTAGATATGCTTATGCTCAAATCTCCTTTTCTTATTATTGAAGGCAAGATAAAATTACATCTG
>Ga0209824_10001597_pt1 | contig 12488 bp, 9 predicted proteins | sample VDWuncwatermetaG_FD_184124 | JGI IMG/M metagenome (GOLD analysis project Ga0209824, IMG submission 184124) | Wastewater microbial communities from Netherlands to study Microbial Dark Matter (Phase II) - VDW unchlorinated drinking water (SPAdes)... ... | reverse complement strand
CGTACTTCGCGAAATGCTCACAGTAAAGTCAGACGACATCACAGGGCGTTCAGAGGCGTTTGATTCCATCGTGAAAGGTAACGACGTTACCAACACCAACATTCCTGAGTCGTTTAATGTGCTTCTCAATTATCTACGCGGGCTCTCACTCGATATTTCACTCAACAAGAAAAACTAATATGAAAACATTACGCGAACAGCAGAATTTCGACGAAATCGTTCTAAAGCTTGCATCACCACAGGCCATCTTGGAGTGGTCATACGGCGAGGTTACAAAGCCAGAGACAATTAACTACCGCACGCAGAGAAGCGAGCGTGGAGGTCTCTTCGACGAGCGTATCTTTGGGCCTGAAAAGGACTACGAATGTTACTGTGGTAAATACAAGAGAATTCGTTACAAGAATATTATTTGTGAGAAATGTGGAGTTGAGGTTACTCGCTCTGTAGTACGCCGCGAAAGAATGGGACACATTGAGCTTGCTTCACCTGTAGCACACATTTGGTTTCTTCGTTCTATCCCATCACGAATGGGGCTACTTCTTAATCTTCCTATTGTTGATCTTGAGAAGGTTATTTACTTTGCAGGTTACATTATTACTAGTGTAAATACAGTAGAACGTGACAATTTCTTAAAGGAGCTTGACCAAGAATACAAAAACAAATCAAAGACTCTCACTGATGAGGCTGGCAAAGAGAAGCTAAAGGAGATGTTGCTTGCCACAAAGCGCGAGCTCGAGAGTCTCGTGGAAGGCAAGGTGTTAGACGAAATGACATACCATAAGTTTGCACTCAAGTACGGCACAGCGTTTGAGGCTGGTATCGGAGCTGAAGCAATTTACAATATTTTCAAGAAGATTGATTTGGTAAAGTTTCAGAGTGAGCTTTCAGCAGCACTTGAAAAAGCTGGAGCAGTGGAGCGCGTAAAGCTTCACAAGCGTTTGGGAATCGTGAAATCGCTTATTAACTCTGGTGTGCGTCCTGAGTGGATGTTCATAAAGGTAATTCCGATCATCCCTCCTGCGCTTCGTCCGATGGTTGCTCTTGAAGGTGGTCGCCACGCTACATCTGACCTAAACGACCTTTATCGCCGTGTGATAAACCGTAACAATCGTTTGAAGAAGCTTATGGCTATCGGCGCGCCGGACGTAATTCTACGCAATGAAAAGCGTATTCTTCAGGAAGCGGTGGACTCCCTTATCGACAACTCTATCCGTCGTGTGCAGTCTGTCGCAATGAATGCTGCGCAGAAGCGTACTCTAAAGTCACTCGCTGATACACTAAAGGGTAAGCAAGGACTCTTCCGTCAGAACCTTCTCGGTAAGCGCGTGGACTATTCTGGCCGCTCTGTAATCGTTGTGGGTCCAAAGCTCCGACTCGACCAGTGCGGTTTGCCAAAGCATATGGCACTCGAGCTTTTCCGTCCATTCATCGTTTCAAAAATTCTTGAGAGCGAGCTTGCTTACAACATTCGTGGAGCAAACAAGCTTATTGATGATAGCGTGCCAGAAGTATGGGCAATTTTGGAACAAGTAATTAAAGGTAAGTATGTACTTTTGAACCGTGCGCCTACTCTTCACCGTCTTGGTATTCAGGCGTTCCACCCTGTGCTAATTGAAGGTAACGCTATTCAGGTGCACCCACTCGTATGTACTGCTTTCAACGCGGACTTCGACGGAGACCAAATGGCAGTACACGTACCACTTTCCAATGCCGCTCAAGTAGAAGCTGGAAATTTGATGGCCGCAAACAAAAACTTGCTCGGGCCTGGTAACGGCGACCCAATCGTAAACCCAAAGCTAGATATTCCTCTAGGTTGTTACTCAATGACAAAAATTGTTGAGGGCGCAAAGGGCGAGGGCAAGATTTTCCCTACACCAAACAGTGCTATCACTGCGCACGATTTTGACGTAGTGAGCTATCGCGCAAAAATAAAAGTAATGGGCACGGATTCTCCAAAGTACGCTATGTTTGAGGGAAATGTTTTTGAGACATCTGTCGGACGTTTGCTTTTCAATAGCGTGCTTCCAAAGGACTTTCCTTATGTGAACAAGGATATTACAAAGAAGGAGCTTGAAAGTATTATTGATGAAATTATTAACACATACGGTATTGACGCAACACCAACGATATTAGACAAGATAAAGGATTTCGGTTTCAAGTATGTGACGAAGTCTGGTATTACTTGGGGTATTGATGAGATAAAAGTTCCTGCTGAAAAGAAGGGAATTATTGCCAAGGCTCGCGAGGAGGCTGATTTGGTTCGTTCTGAATTTAATGAAGGATTGCTTTCAGAAGAAGAGCGTTATCGTCGCACAATTGAAGTATGGCAGGGTGCGCGTGGCGAGATTGAAAAGTTTATGCCAGGGACATTGGACAAAAACGGTTCTGTGGAGGATATGTTGAAGTCGGGCGCCCGTGGATCTATTGCTCAGATTCTTCAAATGGGAGGTATGATGGGTCTTATTATCAATACAGCAGGTCGCACAATTGATTTCCCAATTATTCCCTCAAGTAAAGAGGGGCTATCGCCAGTTGAATACTTCATTACCACTCACGGTTCACGAAAAGGACTCGCCGATACAGCGCTTCAAACCGCAAAGGCAGGGTACCTTACTCGTCGTATTGTTGATGTTGCTCAAGACGCTATCATCACTGAAGAGGATTGTGGAGACAATACTGGTAAGGTCATTCGCAAAGAAAACCTTGTTGGATTTGATATTTTGCTCTCACGCAATTTGAAGGGTCGCGTGCTCTCGCGTGATTTGGTTCTAACTGATGGGACTGTAATCTACAAAAAGGGACACTTGATGCTAAAAGCGGACGCTAAAGACGCGGAGGCGCGAGGTATCACGGAGGCCTTTGTTCGTTCTCCACTTTCTTGCAAAACATCTCACGGCATTTGTCGTCGCTGTTATGGTCTTGATATCGGTAGAAATGAGCTTGTGGAAATCGGTGAGGCAGTTGGAATTATCGCAGCACAGGCTATTGGTGAACCAGGAACTCAGCTTACAATGCGTACATTCCACTCTGGAGGTATTGCTTCCGCAGGGGGCGACATCACGATGGGTCTTCCTCGTGTAGAAGAAATCTTCGAGAAGAGAGAGCCTAAAAGCTTGGCAATTATTTCTCACACAAGTGGAGTAGTTACAGAGGTAATTCGTAACGAAAAGGAGCTTATTATCAAAGTGCTTCCAGGAGAGGGTGAGACAAAGAAAAAAGGTGATGTAATAGAGTATGAAACATCAGCAAAGCGTACACCGTTTGTGAAAGTTGGTGATGCGGTTTCGAAGGGTCAGCATTTGTCAGACGGCTCAGCAGATATTGCAGAGGTCTTCCAGTATGCAGGAAAAGATGCAGCGGAAAACTACATCATTACTGAAGTGCTTAAGATCTATGAGCTTCAGGGCGCATCGATTTCTAGGAAGCACATTGAGGTGATTATTCGTCAGATGTTCTCACGAAGGAAGATTAAGGCTTCAGGCGACACAAAGTACAATATGGGAGACGTAGTAGAGCAGGGCGAGCTTACACTTGAAAATGAACGTATCGAAAAGGCCGGCGGAGAAAAGGCTACAGGAGAGGTTGTTGTCTTGGGTATCTCTGTTGTTGCAATCACTACAAAGAGCTGGCTTTCAGCAGCATCATTTGAAAACACAACTCGTGTTCTCATTGATACCGCAATTCGCGGCGGTGTAGATACACTTCGTGGACTCAAGGAAAATGTTGTTATCGGTCACCTTATTCCTGCAGGAACTGGCTTTGGTGTGAGAAGGATCGCAAGGGAGCTTCCAGGTGTGAACGAAGAAGAGGGGAATTAGTCTAAAAGTTTTAAAGTCAAAAGTCTTAAAGTTGGGAGCCGAATGCATTGTGTTCGCATCTGCTTTTGACTTTATGGACTTTCGACTTTCAACTCATTCATGTCATCCGTCATAGAAGATATAAAATCAAGGCTCAACATCGTTGACGTCGTCAGTGGGTACCTTAAGCTTGAAAAAGCCGGAGGGAACTTCCGTGCGTGTTGCCCATTTCACAATGAGCGCACACCTTCCTTTTTTATTTCGCCATCACGCCAAACATATCATTGTTTTGGGTGCAATAAAGGAGGGGATGTTATCTCGTTCGTGGAGGAAATAGAGGGGCTTGATTTTCGTGGTGCCCTTAAGCTACTTGCTGACCGAGCTGGTATAACACTCACAAACGAGAAGGCAGGGGAGAGAGACGACAGGGAAGCGGTTTTCTCTGCTCTCGAGCTTGCGACAAAATTCTACGAAGCAGTATTACCAAAGTTTCCATTGGCTATGTCGTACCTTACTTCGCGTGGACTGACACAAGAAACGATAAAAGATTTTCGTGTTGGCTTCGCTCCTGATGAATGGCGCGCACTCTTGGATTTTATGGTGAAGAAGGGAACAAAGGAGGATGTGTTAGAAAAGGCGGGACTCATTGTGCGTTCACCAAAGGGATTTTACGACCGATTTCGTGGTCGTGTAATGTTCCCAATTACTGATACCTCGGGTCGCGTCATCGCTTTCTCTGGGAGAATTCTAAACAGTGAAGCAGGAAAAACACTTGGCGCATCGGCCTCTGCAAAATACGTAAATAGTCCAGAGACGGAAGTCTTCCACAAGTCCCGCGCTCTATTTGGCTTCTCGCAAGCGCGGGATGCTATACGTCACGAGGACAGCTGTGTGCTTGTGGAGGGGCAGATGGACCTTATCTTGTCACATCAAGCAGGTGTAAAAAATACAGTAGCGTCTTCAGGAACAGCTTTAACAGCTGAGCATCTTGAAATGGTAAAGCGACTTACTAAAAATATTGTACTCGCATTTGATGCCGATGATGCAGGTATAGCAGCAGCCCACCGCGCAGTAGAGCTTGCTTTGTCTCAGGATATGTCCGTCCGTATAGCGCGCCTTCCAAAAGGAATGGACCCAGCAGACCTAGCTCTAAAAAATCCGCTCCTTTGGAAAGATGCGGTGAAAGATGCGAAGCAAGTTGTTGATTTGTATCTTGAACTTTTGCCTGACCTTCATAAAGAGAAATCTGAGCTTCGCGCCAAAGTCTCCGAAATTATTATTCCATTTGTAGCTTTACTAAAAAGCCCAATAGACCAAGGACATTATGTGGGCGAAATAGCAAAGCTAATTGGCATAAAAGAGGAGCCAGTATGGGATGAGGTAAAAAAACGTGGTATTCTTGCAAATGTGGCAAGTCAGGCAGAAAAACTCGAATATAAACTTACAGAACTTTCAAAAGAATTGAGAATTATTCGCGCTATAGAGGGCATACTACGTTGGCAAGAAGGACTAAAAGAAGATGCCATTCCAAATATTGAAAAATACAGAGAAAGATTCACCAAGTTATTGGGCAATTCACCGCCAATTATAAAAGAGAACAGTGACCAACTTATATTTGAAGCAGAGGCGAGACTTCACGGAAGCGAACGAATAGTAGAAGAGATAGAAAATCTAATGGACGCTCTGTCGGAAGAAATACTACGTGAAAAATTTACTTCAAAGATGGCAGAGCTAAAGCGGGCGGAGGCAAGAAAAGATATACCTCTTGCAGAAAAACTTTTAGCAGAGTGTCAGACAATTTCTAAAGAACTATACACATTAACTAAAAAAACTTTATAATATGCCTAAAAAAGTAAATACCAAAAAGACTAATTCTTCGAAGAAGCCTGCTCCAAAAAAGAAGGTTGTAAAAACTCCCGCTAAAAAAGTTATACCAAAAAAGAAAATCGCAAAAAAGCCCGTGAAAAAAGTTGTAAAAAAGGTGGCAACCAAAAAAGTTTTAGTTAAAAAAGCGCCTGCAAAGAAAAAGAATACACAAGGCTGGGAAGAAAAAGCATCAGCTCTTATTCTTAAGGGGCGGGCACGCGGGTTTATAACTTACAATGAAATTTTAAAAGAGTTTCCTCAAGTTGAGCAAGACGTGATTTTTCTTGATACTTTGTATGAGAAGCTCGGTGATGCAGGAGTGGATATTCTAGAGAGTGGTGGACTTCTTAACCTTGAACCTGAGGAGGTTTTGACGCACAAAAAATATACCTACAAGAGTGGAGATTCAAACTATGACTCTATTCAAATGTACCTCAAGGAAATTGGTCAGTATCCACTAATTGGAGCTGCTGAGGAGCGCGACCTTGCACAGAGAATTCAGGCAGGGGATGAGGAAGGGAAAAACCTACTCGCAAGGGCAAACCTCCGCCTTGTGGTTTCTATCGCAAAAAAGTACGTGGGAAGAAGCGCAGATCTCACTCTTTTAGACCTTATCCAGGAAGGTAACATCGGCCTTTTCAAGGCTGTAGAAAAGTTTGACTGGGAAAAGGGATACAAGTTTTCTACGTACGCTACCTGGTGGATTCGCCAGGCTATTACACGTGCGCTTGCAGATCAGTCACGCACAATTCGTATTCCTGTGCATATGGTGGAGACTATCTCAAAGTACAAGCAGGTTGTGCGTCGTTTGTCGCAGGATCTTGGTCGTGAGCCACTTCCGGGTGAGGTAGCTACAGAGATGGGGCTTGATGTTGAGAAAATTTACAATATAAAAAAGATTGACCAAGACACTGTTTCTCTCGAGAAGCCAATTGGTGACGATGATGATAAATCAACCCTCGGTGAGTTCATCGCAGACGACAAAATACTTTCGCCTGCTCAGGATTCTGCTCAGCGTATTTTGTCTGACCAAGTAAAGGAAATCCTAAATGACCTTTCTGAAAAAGAGAGGAAGATTTTGGAGCTCCGCCACGGACTAGTAGATGGCGTGGTGCACACACTAGAGGAAGTAGGACGTGAGTTCCAAGTAACCCGCGAACGCATCCGCCAGATTGAGGCAAAGGCAATCGAAAAGATTCGCGCGCACGATAAGGTAGATAAGTTGAGGAACTACTAGACTTACAGAATATGAAATTTGGAATATAAAAAGGCGGACATAAATGTCCGCCTTTTGAGAGCTCGAATTACTCACCCCGCACGCTCACTGATTTCATGTAGGATTTCCTTAATCCATGCCAATAGGAAAATGATAATTGTGAGAAAGAACAGTACCGCGACCACAGCCAATGAAACTTCAGGTCCATACTTTTGATTTATTCTAATATAAACCACTATATCAAGAACTAAACCCAATAAAAATAAAATTATCACCATTTGAAACTCTCCCTAAAAGTTAATGTCAAATTTACTACTTTACAAGTATATCTGAATAGTAAAGATTTGTCAAGGTCTCAAAAACGGCATAGAATATGTGTATTTAGACCTAGGGCCCCGCTGTTCTCCGAACAGCGGGGCCCTAGGTCTAGTCATGGGTTGTTACTACTTCAACAATTCATCAATCTGTGCCTTCACTGCCTCATATGGCTGAGCGCCGTTTATTCCGCTTACAGGTTTTTTATTTACTAGAATAAAAGAAGATGGCGTGCCACTCACCCCAGCTTTATTTCCACTTGTGAGTCCTGCATCTACAATTTTTTTCATTTCTCCGCTCTCAAGACATTTGTTAAATGCCGTTACATCAAGACCGATTTGTTCTGCAATTTTTGGAAGTTCTGCCGCATCAAGACCATTGTTTGATGGTGTAATTTCAAAAATTTTATTTAGGTACTCCCAGAATTTCGTATTACCACCAAGCTTGCCAGCGCACTCCGTCGCCTGTGATTCATAGTGCGCTTTTGGGTGAAGTCCGGCGATAGGGAATTGGCGGTACACCCATGCAACGTTGCCACCTTTTCCGTACTCACTCATAATCTGATTCATCGTCGCGTGGAATGTCTTACAGAACGGACATTCAGTGTCTGAGTATTCAACAATTATCACTTTCGCATTAGGATTGCCGATTATGTGGTCGGTCGATGTGACTGGGTCAACAGACCCTGCGGGCCCTGCAGCTACAACAGGTTTTTTAGCATCTCCAAAATAAATCGCTCCAGCTATGGCGAGACCTGCAATAACTATTGCAAAAGGGATTGCGTAATTTTGTCCTGCTGGTGCCACCACTGTAACTACGGGTGTGTTTGCTTCTTCCATATTTATTATATAATTAATTCTATTAAGGTACACATAGTATATCACTGTTATCATTTTTTATAGAACTTTCCGATTTTTATTAGCCCCTCTCTAACCTATTTCTGGTCATGACCAGAAATAGGTTAGAGAGGGTGGCTCTGTTTTTTTGTCTGTATTGGGGTTTTTATGCTAAGCTAGTTATATGAACATTGCCACTGCCGATTTCGTAAAGGGTATCATAGGCACAGACCCAATATTAAAGGAAAAGTTCCCACAGGTGGCCTTTGTAGGGCGATCAAATGTCGGTAAATCTAGTGTTATAAATTCCTTACTGATGAGAAAAGACTTGGTGAAGTCTAGCTCTATGCCCGGCAAAACGAGAGAAATAAATTTTTTTCTTATCAACAAAAAGTTCTATTTTGTAGACCTTCCTGGGTATGGCTTTGCGAGAATGGGCGCAAAAGGTGCTGAAAAAATTCGTAAGCTCATTTTGTGGTATTTGGGAAGCGGTGAGGCGCGTGTTAGTCTGGTGGTACTAATTGTTGATTTAAGTGTGAAGCCAATGCCATACGATAAGGAAATGGCAGACATTTTGAGGGCAGAAAATATTCCTTTCGCTGTAGTTGCAAACAAAATTGACCGCCTAAACCAGACGGAGCGTTCGCACAATCTCAAAGCCATTGAAGCGGAGCTTGGAGTGGAAGTTTTTTCTTACTCCGCTCGTACTCATTATGGTAGAGAGGAATTATTGCAGGCAATAAGTAAATTAGTTAAATAATATGCAAACTATAATTAAAAAGCAAAAAATTATTTATGTTATTATTTTTGCTGTTGCTATTTCATTTTCTGTTTTTTTGTTGTTTGAGCAGGCCTCTGAAAACCCTAAGCAGGATAGTAAAATTCACATTATCGCGAGTTTCTATCCTATCGCATCTGTTTTTACAGCTGTGGGTGGTAATTTGGTTTCGGTAAAAAATTTAGTCCCCGCTGGTGTTGAGCCACACGATTTTGAGCCAGCACTACGAGACATTGTTGAAATAGGGGAAGCGGATGCATTTGTATACAACGGTGCTCACCTCGAGCCGTGGATTAAAAAGTGGAATGAGGGCAATTCACCACACCCTATGAATACAGTAGATATGTCCGAAGCCCTTACAGGGCAGGGGGTGAAACTAATTTTGAGAGATGACGCTACAGATCCACATTTTTGGCTTGATCCTGTGATTATGAAGAGTGAGGTTACTGTAGCTCGTGACCTACTTTCTAAAATTGACCCTACTAATAAGGAAATATTTGAGGATAATGCAAATTGGTATCTAGAAAAGCTGGATTCACTAGATGCCAATTTCCGCGAGGGTTTGTACACTTGTTCACTTCGCAACATCGTCGTACTTCACGAGGCGTTTAATTATATTGCAAGACAGTACAACATTTCAATAACATCTATTTCTGGTATTTCCCCTGACGAGGAACCTTCGCCAAAAGATCTTTCTCGCATTATTGTACTCGCTAAGGAGAAGGGCGTTAAGTATATTTTTTCTGAAACAGTAGCGAGCCCAAAGTTTTCTGAAATGATTGCGAGGGAAATTGGTGGCTCAACTCTTGTACTCAACCCTATTGAAAGTTTGACCCCCAATGATGTACAATCAGGAGAAGATTATATTTCTATAATGGAGATGAATTTGAGAAATCTAAAAACAGCAATGATATGCAATTAATATGCAATTAGAAGAACCATACATCGAGCTCAACAATGTGAGCTTTTCATACGACAAAGTACCCGTCATCGAGAACCTTACTTTTACAGTGAGAAAAGGTGAGTACCTCGGTATAATCGGTCCAAACGGAGGTGGGAAAACCACACTCATTAAGGTCATTTTGGGGTTGCTTCATCCCACAGAGGGGGCTGTGATGCTTTTTGGTAAGGACAGGCACGACTTTAAGGAAAAGTATCGTATTGGTTATGTGCCTCAGCGTGTGTCGCAGGCAGACAAAAATTTCCCAGCTACAGTATTTGAAGTTGTAAAAACTGGGCGAATTGCGCGTCTTGGTTTTTTTGAAACATTTAAGAAGAAAGACATTCAAGCAGTGGAGCGAGCAATGGAAATTTCTGGAATTTCTAAATACAGAGACACTCTTATTGGGAACTTGTCGGGGGGTGAACGACAGCGTGTATTCATAGCTCGCGCGCTCGCGAGTGAGCCTGATGTACTTATTTTGGATGAGCCTACAGTCGGTGTGGATATCGGCGCGCAAAAAACTTTTTATGATTTTTTGTCTTCGCTCAACAAAGAACAAAAGCTAACAATTATTTTCATCTCCCACGACGTGGACGCAGTTTCTCAAGAGACTAAAACTGTGCTTTGCTTGAACCACAACTTAGTTTGCCACGGTCTTCCAAAAGACCTGCTCAACGAGCACGTATTAGAGAGGCTTTACGGCAAGCATTCACAGATTGTGGCGCATAATAAAGAATAATATGCTAGAAATATTTCAATATGATTTTATGGTGCGAGCTTTTGAGGCAGGGATAGCTATCGGTATTGTAGCGCCTCTGATCGGTACCTTTTTGGTTGTGCGAAGGTACTCACTAATGGCAGATACGCTCGCGCACGTGTCATTCGCTGGTGTTGCAATCGGGCTTCTTTTAAAGATCAACCCAATTTTTACAGCGATAGGTTTGGCTGTGTTAGCTGGGTTTGGTATTGAGTCGCTCAGAAATACAAAACGTATTTTTGGGGAGTCTGTACTAGCACTTTTTTTGTCTGGCTCACTTGCAATCGCTGTTGTCATTCTTTCTCTAGCAAAAGGCTTCAATGCTAATTTGTTTAGCTATTTGTTTGGAAGTATTTCTACTATTACTACGACAGACCTTGTTGTAATAGTTTCTCTCGCAGTCGTTGTTTTATTAGATGTTGTATTCCTATATAAAGAACTATTCTTTACCTCCTTTGACCCAGAGCTTGCAGAGGCGAGTGGGCTTCCTGTAAAGGCGATTAATCTTACTATGGTTACTCTTGCTGCTGTGGCTGTGGCTATTTCAATTCATATCGTTGGGGTGCTTCTCATAGGTGCGCTTATGGTCATACCTGTGATTTCTGCAATGCAGTATGGTCGTGGCTTTTTGTTTACTATGACTCTAGCTGTTATTTTTTCCCTAATCTCAGTTATTGCCGGACTTTTTGCTTCATATTATTTAGACCTTGCTTCTGGTGGGTCAATTGTACTTGTAGCTCTTGCGATATTTATCCTAAGCTTAATTATTACAAAGGGAAAGAAGTAGAAAATTTTCGCTTTGCGAAAATTTTCTGTCAATTGCGAATCAGCTGATTCGTGTCTTGGACATAACCTTATAATTGTCAAATGTTTCCCTAGTATACCTTGTCTATGTGTTCCTTAATATATTCAAGGCTATGCCCGTATACTTTTTTACCCGGATTAAAAATATTTTGTGGGTCAAAGATATTTTTAGTTTCTTCAAAAAGACTATAGACTTTATCGCCATACATTTGTTTTAGGTATGCTGTGCGAATGAGCCCGTCGTTATGCTCACCAGACATTGACCCGCCAAACTCAAACACAAGGTCAAAAACTTTTTGCCCAAGCTCCATCACTATGTCGCGGTCGCGCGCATTGTGTAGATTCATAAGAGGGAAAATATGAAAATTACCATCTCCGATATGTCCTTGGATAGTGTATGTGAGCTTGTATTCTGCCATTATTTTATCCAATCTCGGCATAAATTCTGGCAGTTTTTCAGGAGCCACAATGATATCGTCAATGAAAGGTGCCGTCTTGTTTTCTCCGCTGTGTTTCCTTAAAATATTGAAACTCTCGTGTCTCATTGTCCAAAACCTTTCTGCCTCTTTTGGTGTATGCATTATCTCCATTTGTAGCTTGAATTGTTTAAGGTCTTGGAATGCGGTCTCTGCTTTCTTTGTTGCTTCTTCATCTGTCTCGCCAGTAAACTCCGCGAGCAGAACAAGCCTAGGGAAACCACCCTTTATCACCATTATTAGTTCTGGAATAAACGAAAGTCCTAAATTAATAAGTCCAGTTTTTAATGCTTTAATAAAATCAGGCAAGAAACGAAATAGAAATTTGATCACTCGGTCATCGTAGGTCTCAAAAGTTTCTGGTTTGTGGGATAGTACTTTTGAAATAACTGATGATAAAATTTTTAGGTCTCGCAAAAAAATAACGATAAGCTTTCGGTGTTCTTTTGGTTTAATAAGCGCAAATTCTATTTCTGTAAAAATGCCAAGGGTGCCTTCTGAGCCAACAAAAAGTTTTGAAAGGTCAAAGGTTTTTCTGTCCCATATTTCCCAAAGTGCATATCCCGTAGAATTTTTTGCTACCTTTGGTTTTGCATTTTTTACTAAATCATAATTCTTTTCTAAAAGTTCGTGCATTCCTCGGTAGATGCTACCCTCTAGTGTTCCAAGTTTTTTCTTTTCTTCAAGTTCTGTAACAGTA
>Ga0209824_10001595_pt1 | contig 12500 bp, 10 predicted proteins | sample VDWuncwatermetaG_FD_184124 | JGI IMG/M metagenome (GOLD analysis project Ga0209824, IMG submission 184124) | Wastewater microbial communities from Netherlands to study Microbial Dark Matter (Phase II) - VDW unchlorinated drinking water (SPAdes)... ... | reverse complement strand
GGCCGTGGACGTGGAAAATGGGCAAGGCGTGCAACAACACATCATCGCGCTGCCAAGCCCAATAAGTTTTGAGCACCTGCGCGTTGCTAGCGAGATTGCGGTGCGTGAGCATCGCGCCTTTGCTGCGCCCGGTGGTGCCGGAGGTGTAGATGATCGCGGCCAAGTCGCCATCGTCGCGGGCGACGGTTTTGCTTAGATCGGAATAGCCTGAAGCCCGCGCCAATAGTGTACCTTGGCGATTTTCGTCGAGCGTGAACACGTGTTGGGCACCACTTTGGTATGCGATTTTTGATACCCAAGAAAAATTCTTCGAGCCGCACACCACCACGGCGGGTTGGGCATTGCCAAAAAAATAGCCGATTTCTGCGGATTGATACGCGCTATTCAAGGGCAAATACACCAGCCCGGCTTTGAGCGTCGCCAGATACAAAAACAAAGCTTCGGCGGATTTTTCTACCATCGCCGCGACGCGCGATCCTTGGGGCAGATTGAGGCTGATGAGCAGGTTGGCTAATTTGGAAGTGGCGCGGGTTAAGTCGTCCCAAGTGTACAGCAGGCCATCGTGGGTCTCGATAGCGATGGCGGATCGGTCTTGGGGGAAGTTTTGTTCGAGGAGGGAATAGAGGTTCATGGGGATAAGTCCCAATACTGTTAGATTAAGCCGTTCGTGGTGAGCCTGTCGAACCACTAGCACCCTTCGACAAGCTCAGGGCGAACGGTGGGGGAGGACAAATCTAACAGTATTGGGATAAGCCCGACAAGCTGTAAATAAAACTACCGTCCCGCCCCCATCATATGGTTGGGCAACCACAGCGCGATTTCCGGGAACCACGACAGCAGGGCGATGCCGAGCACCATGATGAGGATGAAGGGCAAGGTTCCCCAGATGATGCTACGCAGGCTGATGTCGGGCGCGATGCCTTGGATCACGAATAAATTCAAGCCGACCGGCGGGTGGATCAACCCCATTTCCATGAGGATGGTGACGATGACCCCGTACCAGATCAAGTCGATGTCGAGCGCTTTGACCGACGGCAGCAGCACCGGCATAACCATGAGGATGATGGCGACGGGCGGCAGAAAAAAACCGAGTATCACCATCAGCACGCAGCTCCACAGAAAAAATTCCCACTTGCCCAAACCCATGCCCACCAGCCAGCTTGCGGTTTTTTGGGTCACGCCCAAATCGCTCATCACGTAGCTGAACAAAAACGACGCGCCGATGATCATCATAATCATGGTGCTCTCGCGCATGGTGCCGGTGAGGATGGCTTTGAGGTCGGTCAAACGCCAGCAACCGTACACCGTCATCACCAATATTAACGAACCCAAAGCACCGATGGCGGCGACTTCCGACGGCGTTCCCCAGCCGGTGTACATCGCCACCATCACGATGGCGATGAGCAGCAGGAAAGGCAGGAGGCGCGGCAGCGCGCTGAATCTATCCCGCCAACTGTAATGTTCGGCTTGCAGGATGGCGCTCTGTGTTCCACCCACATCTCCTGCCGCCAGCGCGGCAAGCGCCTGCCTGCGCTCGAACTGGAATTTGATCACCACCCAAACGGCGAACAACACGGTGAGTAAAATGCCCGGCCCGACTCCGGCGAGAAACAATTTGTTGATGGATTGTTCGGTGACGATGCCATACAAAATAAACGTCAGGCTGGGCGGGATCAAAATGCCCAGCGTGCCGCCCGCCGCGATCAAACCTGCCGCCAAGCCGTCCGAATAACCGCGCGCGCGCAGTTGCGGGATGCCGGTGCTGCCGATGGCCGAACACGTCGCCGGGCTGGAACCGCACATCGCCGCGAACACCGAACAGGCGAACACGTTGGCGATGCCGAGGCCGCCGGGTACGCGATACAACCAGGCGTTGAGCGAGCCATAGACATCTGCTCCGGCGCGGGTTTTGCCGACCGCTGCGCCCATCAGCACGAACAGCGGGATGGTCAGCAGGGTGAAGTCGTCCATGCCCTTGTAGAGCTTGTAGGCGACCTCGGTGAGGTTGGCCGAGGGCATGAACATCGCCATGAACGCGAGCGAAGACAGTCCCAGCGCGAAAGCGATGGGCATCCCGGAGAACAGCAGCGCGAAGGTCACTGCTGCGAATAAAACGCCGATGGTCGCGCTATCCATGAAAATACCTAAAAAGTCAAAACCCTTCGCCACGGATTACCAGAAGTAGGCGCTTCTAAGCGACACGGATAAAACCGAAAGCCGCTAAAAAAGATTTTGTTTTTATCCGTGAAAATCCGTGTTAATCCGTGTTAATCCGTGGCTAAAAATTCACGCTAACTTCATGCGGCGCGCTGGTGGATACGCGCTACCCTACAGACTCCCTCACTCGCTCCATTTTGCAATTTCCGGTTGGAGTGCGGCGATGCCGGTGGTTTTGGGGTCGCGCAGGTTGGTGAGAAATTGCACCAAGAGTTGCAGCGACAGCGTGGTCATGCCGAACGCCATCAGCGCGTAGCCCGGCCACAGCCTGGGATCAAACGCGCCATCCAAGCGATGGCCTTCGTCCCAAGCGTGGTGGGTAAGCTGCCAGGCGTTCCACGCGACGAAGGCGCAGAAAGCCAGCGACAAAAAATCGCCGATCAAAAAACGGAAGTGGTTCACGCGCGGCGACAGCACATGCTCCAACACTTCGATGGAGACGTGGCCGCGTTTGAGTTGTGTGTAGCCCGCGCTGAGGAAAGTCGCGGCGATCAAGGCCAGCACCGACAGCGGGATTTCCCAATCTGTCGGAATGCCGGTGGTGGTGCGGATGATGATGCCGACGGTGATGCTGATCGCGGCCAACACGACCAGCAACGCCGCCGCATAATTCATCCAAGTGTTGACGGCGGCGAGTGCCGCAGACAAACGGTGCAGTAACATTTATTTGACGGCCAACGCCATATCCAGCAACGCCTGCCCGTTCGGCGCTTTCTCGGCGAAGTCTTTGTAGGAGCTCTTCTTCGCAATCTCTCTCCAGCGGTTGAACGTCGCCTCGTCCATATCGACCACCTTGACCCCGGCTTTGGTGTAAACCTCGGCCAGCCTCAGGTCATCGGCTTTGGCGGCTTCCATGCCGAATTTTTCCAACGATGCGCCGACTTCGGTGAAGATGGTTTGTTGCGCCGGGGTGAGGCCGTTCCAAATTTCTTTGGAGATCAAGAGCGGCTCAAACATATACCAGATGGAACTTTTACGCGCCGTGGTGACGGCTTTGGATAATTCGTACAAACGGAAGCTGATGAGCGAGGTGCTGGAGGTCATGGTCGCGTCGAGCACGCCGGAAGACATCGCAGTGTAAAGCTCGCTCGACGGCAGGCTCACCACCGACGCTCCCGCTTCTTTCAGCGCCAATTCCATGGTGCGGTCGCCGCCACGGATTTTGAGACCTTTGGCATCATCGGGCGAGACCACGGGTTTGGAGGCACTGGCGAAGCCGCCCGCCTGCCACACCCAAGTCAAAATCTTAATACCCTTAGCGTCAAGAATTTTTTCAAGCTCTTTGCCGATGGGCGCGTTTTTCCAACGGTAGGCTTGTTCGTAGCTGCCGATCATCGCGGGCATCAGCGTCAGGTTCACTTCCGGCACTTCGCCGCCGCCGTAGGCTAGCGGCAACACGCTCATGTCGAGCGTGCCTTTGCGCAACGCCGAGAACTGCGCCGTGGTTTTCACCAGCGAACCGCTGGGATAGACTTCTATTTTGATTTCGCCTTTGCTGCGCTTGCCGACTTCCTCGGCGAATTTTTTGGCCAAGCGGTCGCGGAAATCGCCGCTTTCGTCGGTCGCCGCCGGGAACTGGTGCGAAATTTTCATCACCTTTGTTTCTGCGGCCAAGGCCGTGCCAGTCATCGCCCACATCGTCGCGGCCACAGTGCCCGCCATCCATAATTTTGCCAAGTTCATGATGTCTCTCCTCGGTAGTTATTCCAAGTCGCCATCAAGTTGATACTGCGTTGTCGGCTCTTGCCGTGCTATATGCACTGTCTGCGAGCCTCCGCCTTGTCTCAACTTGATGGCGACTTGGAATTAGGTTGCTCAAACATTTTAGGGATTGCGCAAAAGAGTATACTCTGCTAAATTATCACATAGTGATTTTATGTTTCATATTATGAAATTTACGGGAGAAAGGGAATGGCTAAGATGACGGCGGCAGAAGCAGCAATCAGGGTGATGGAAAGCGAAGGCGTGGAGGTGACATTCGGGGTGCCGGGCGCGGCGATATTGCCGTTGTATCAGGCGATGAACGGCAGCAAAATCAAGCATGTGCTGGTGCGCCACGAAGAGGGCGGCACCCATTGCGCGGAAGGTTATACCCGCGCCTCGTCGTCAAAAGTGGGCAGCAAAATCGGCGTGTGTCTCGGCACCTCCGGCCCGGCGGGAACCAATATGATCACCGGGCTGTATTCGGCCATGGCCGACAGTGTGCCGATATTGTGCATCACCGGCCAAGCACCGCGCGCCAAGTTGCATAAAGAAGATTTTCAGGCGGTCGATATCGCCGCCATCGCGCGCCCCGTGACCAAATGGGCGATCACGGTGATGGAAGCCGCGCAGGTGCCGCGCGCGTTTCGGCTGGCGTTCCAGATCATGCGCTCCGGTCGTCCCGGTCCGGTGTTGATCGATTTGCCGATAGACGTGCAAAAAGAAATGATCGAATTTGATCCCGACGCGGATTTTCCGCTGGAAGTGTTCAAGCCGCGCGCGCACCCCAAGCAAATCGAAAAAGCCCTCGACATGATGATGGCGGCCGAGCGCCCGATGATCTTCGCGGGCGGCGGCGTGATTATCGCCGAGGCTTCGGCGTTGCTGGTGGAACTGGCCGAATTGACCAACACCCCGGTGATCCCCACGCTCATGGGTTGGGGCAGCATCCCCGACGACCACCCGCTCAACGCGGGCATGATGGGCTTGCAGACGCAGCACCGTTACGGCAACGCCAATTTTTTACGCAGCGATTTTGTGTTGGGTATCGGCAACCGTTGGGCCAACCGCCAGACCGGCACGGTGGAAATATTCAAAGAAGGGCGCAAATTCGTCCACGTCGATATCGACCCGATGCAGATCGGTCGCGTGTTTTGCCCCGATCTGGGCATCGTCTCAGACGCGAAATACGCGCTCGAAGATTTGGTCGCGGCGGCGCGCGCGCGCAAAGCGGCGGGCAAAATCACCGACCGCAAAGCCTGGGTCGACGAGACGCAGGAGCGCAAATTCACGATGCAGCGCCGCACCGATTTCGACAACATCCCGATCAAGCCGCAGCGCGTGTTTCAGGAAATCAACGCGGTGTTCGGCGACGACACGCGCTTCGTCACCGCCATCGGTTTGTATCAGATCGCCTCTGGCCAATTCCAGAAAATCAACAAGCCCAGAAATTACATCATCTGCGGCCAAGCGGGTCCTCTGGGCTGGGAAATCTCCGCGTGCATCGGCGCAAAATTGGCGGACCCGGCTAACGAAGTCGTCGGCGTGGTCGGCGATTACTCTTTCCAGTTTTTGATCGAAGAACTCGCGGTGGCCGCGCAATACCAGGTGCCGTTCGTGATGGTGCTGATCAACAACGCCTACCTCGGTTTGATCCGCCAGGCCGAGCGCGGCTACAAAATGGATTACGAAGTGCAGCTCAGCTTCAACAACATCAACTGCCCGGAAATCGGCGATTACGGCGTGGATCACGTCAAAGCGGTGGAATCTTTCGGCTGTCTCGCAGTGCGTATTTTTGATCCCAAATTGCTCGCCCCCGCCTTGCAGGAAGCGCGCCGTTTGAGCGCGGAGCGCAAAGTGCCGGTGGTGGTCGAAGTGATTACCGAGCGCGTTACCAATATCTCGATGGGCCCGGAGATCAACGCGATCACCGAGTTTGAAGAAATAGTGGACCGCAAACTGGAAGAGAAAGCGGCGGCTTAAAATAGCGCACCCAAACGCAAAAATCGGCCACGGATTAACACGGATTGACACGGATAAAACCAAACCACTGCATAGCCTAACTTGGGTTGGTTTTTGACTTTATCCGTGTCAATCCGTGTTAATCCGTGGCTAAAGCTTTTCGACTTAAAGGAAAACCCACCATGCCAAAATTTGCCGCCAACCTCACCATGCTGTTCAACGAAATGGATTTCCTCGATCGTTTCGAAGCCGCCGCTAAAGCCGGGTTTCAAGGTGTGGAATATCTGTTCCCTTACTCTTACGACAAAAATGTGTTGGCGGAAAAGCTCAAAGCCAACAATTTGACGCAAGTGCTGCACAACTTGCCAGCAGGGGATTGGGCGGCGGGCGAGCGCGGTATCGCGTGTCTGCCGTCGCGCGTCGCGGAATTCGAGGAAGGCGTGGCCAAAGCCATCGAATACGCCACCGTCTTGGGTTGCAAGCAAGTCAATTGTCTTGCGGGCATCGCGCCTGCGGGCGCGGATGCAGCGACGCTGCGCGCCACCTTTATCGGCAACCTCAAATACGCTGCCGCCGAACTCGAAGCGGCGGGCATCAAGCTGCTGATCGAACCCATCAACACCCGCGACATTCCCGGTTTTTATTTGTGCCATACCAAACAGGCGCTGGAGATTATGGATGAAGTCGGCTCGGATAATTTGTTTTTGCAATACGACATCTACCACATGCAAATCATGGAAGGCGATCTGGCTCCGACCCTGCAGCGCAATTTGAGCCGCATCGCGCATATCCAGTTGGCCGATAACCCGGGGCGCTTTGAGCCCGGCACCGGTGAAATCAATTACCCCTTTATTTTCGGGCATCTCGACCGCATCGGCTACAACGGCTGGATAGGCTGCGAATACAAGCCCGCGACCAATACGCTGGCGGGGCTGGGGTGGTATGCGGGGTATCGCCAAGGATGAAATTGAGGGCGACAGATTTAGACACGGATTTACACGGATGAACACGGATTGACACGGATAAAACCAAACCAAAGACTTTGAACTTATCCGTGTTAATCCGTGTTAATCCGTGGCTAATTTTTTACGCTTTCCCAACCAAAACATCTGGAGAACAACATGAATAAAATCGGTTTTATCGGGCTGGGCATCATGGGTGCGCCCATGGCGGGGCATCTCATCAAGGCGGGTTATGAGCTTTACCTCAACAGCCGCAGCGGCGTGCCCGCAGCGTTGCTGGAAGCGGGCGGCAAGGCTTGTCGTTCCGCGCAGGAGGTGGCACTACAAGCGGACATTATTTTCACCATGCTGCCGGATACGCCGGACGTGGAGAAGGTGTTGTTCGGCAAAGACGGCATTTCTGCGGGGCTGCTCGAAGGGCCTAGCCAGGGCAAAATCATCGTCGATATGAGTTCGATCTCGCCGATCGAAACCAAAGTGTTCGCGGCAAAAATAAATCAACTCGGTGCCGAATACATCGACGCGCCGGTATCGGGCGGCGAAGTCGGCGCGAAAAATGCGGCGCTCACCATCATGTGTGGCGGCAGCGAGGCGGCGTTCAACACCGTCAAGCCGCTGTTTGAGTTAATGGGAAAAAATATCACCCTGATCGGCGGCAACGGCGACGGGCAGACGTGCAAAGTCGCCAATCAAATCATCGTTGCGTTGACCATCGAAGCGGTGAGCGAAGCACTGGTATTCGCTTCCAAGGCCGGAGCGGATGTCGCCAAAGTGCGCCAGGCGTTGATGGGCGGGTTCGCCGCGTCGCGCATTTTGGAGGTACACGGCGAGCGCATGATCAAGCGTACCTTCAATCCGGGCTTCCGCATCGAGTTGCATCAGAAAGATTTGAACGTGGCGCTGGCGGGCGCGCGCGCGCTCAACGTCAGCTTGCCGAATACCGCCACTTGCCAGGAACTCTTCAACGCTTGTGTCGCGCATGGCGGCGGCAAGCAGGACCATTCCGCGCTGGTGCGCGCCATCGAATTATTGGCGAACCATGAGATCGCCCCTACTGAAAAATAACGCGGCCAACGTCGTTGCGGCGGCGCGTGGCGCACGCGCACCCGCAACACCGGCGACCGCCGCTGTGACCTCCGCCGCCGTGATCTCGGCCATTCAGGTGTTGGACCGTGCGGCGCTATTGCTCGATGCCATCGCCGCGAACCCCGATACCGCCAGCCTCAAACGGCTTGCGGTTGAAACCGCGCTGCATCCCTCGACGGCGCACCGCATCCTCAACGCCATGGCCGCGCACGGCTGGGTCGAGCGCACCGCGCAAGGCGGCTACGCGCTGGGCATCAAGTTGCTGCATTTGGGCAGCCACCTGCACGGCAAGCTCGATCTGCCGCGCATCGCCAAGCCCATCATGGAAGCATTGCGTTCCAGCGTCGCCGAGACGGTCAATCTGGTGGTGCGCGAAGGCGATGAGGTGGTTTATATGGAGCGCGCCATCGCCCATCGCATGATGCGTGTCGAGCAAGTCATCGGCAGCCGCGCGCCCCTGCATGTGACCGCCGTGGGCAAGTTATTTTTGGCGGAAGCCGGCGAGGCGGAATGCCGCGATTACGCCCGCCGCACCGGCCTGCCGCGTTACACGCCCGGCTCGTTCACGCAAATCAAAAAACTGCTTGCCGAAATCGCCTGCTTAAAAAATCAAGGGTACGCGTTGGATAACGAAGAAGCCGAGCCGGGCGTGGCGTGCATCGGTGTGCCGATTTATGGTCACGATGGAAAAATGCTCGCGGGGTTGTCGGTCTCCGCCCCGCGCGAGCGCCGCCGCGAAGCCTGGATACCGCTGATCCAAAAAGCCGGCGCAGAAATTTCAGCGCGCATGGGGTTTGAGGGCTAGCACTGAACTTAGAAAAAGCATTTAGCCACGGATGGACACGGATAAACACGGATAAAAACCAAATCAATGCCTTTGAACTTATCCGTATAAATCCGTGTAAATCCGTGGCTAAAGCTTTTTTGACTCGCCACCACGCGCCTATCCCCTCGTTATCACCCACCCCGCTTCAAGCCCTCCCGATTTCTGCCGTTAACCTCCCTGTAGCAATCACCACAGGGGCTGACTTATGGTCACTAGCGACAAATCAAAACGCGACGCATCGGTTGAAAACAAAATCACGCCTTTGTCGGCATCGGAAAAATCGAGACCCGTTCCGCCCGGTTTGCGGGTGCTGGCCGTGGACGACGATCCGGCCATTTTGCGCTTGATAGAAACCACCTTGATCGCCGCCGGGCATCAGGTGATGGCTGCGGGCGACGGCAAAGCCGCGCTGGCGCTCGCGTTCAAAATGGACGCGCAACTGGTGATTACCGATTGGGTGATGCCGGTGATGGATGGACTCAGCTTGTGTCGCGCGCTGCGCGAAAATCCCCAGGGTAAAAAAATGTATGTGTTGATGTTGTCCAGCCTGAAAGGCGAAGGCAATCTTATCCAGGCGCTTGAAGCCGGCGTGGATGCTTATGCGGTCAAACCGTTTACACCCAAAGGCTTGAACGCGTTGGTGCTCGCTGCGCAGCGCGCGTTGCTGACATAGGGGCAGGCTTTTTGGTTTTGAATGCGGCGTTATTGATGCAGCTATGTTTAGAACCATTTCAAGTTATCTTCCATGGTTGCCGATAAAGTCACAGTGAATTACCGGAGACAATCATGCTGCGCAATATAAAAATACTCTTAGTGGAAGACTCCGAAGACGACGCGCAACTGCTGGGCGCGATGCTCGCGCGCAGCGAGTGCGCGCCTGTCATGCGGCGCGTCGACAATGCCGAGGAGATGTGCGCCGCGCTTTCGAGCGTGGCGTGGGATATGGTGATTGCCGATCATTTGCTGCCCGGGTTCAGCGCCATCGCAGCATTGAATTTGTTGCGCGAGAGCGGCAGCGATATTCCTTTTATTATTTATTCCGGGCATATCAGCGACGCGTTGGCGACGGCGGCGATGAACAGCGGCGCACAGGATTTTATCCAGAAAGGTGATTATGCGCGGTTGCTGCCGGCGATCAAGCGCGAGCTAAAAAGCGTCGCCGCGCGCCACGCCGGCAAAGCCGCAGAATCGCGCCTGGCGCGCATGGAACATTACGACGATCTGACCGGTCTGCCTAACCGCCAGTTGTTTTGCCAGGAAACGCAAGCGGTGCTGTCGCATCTGGGTCGGGCGCATCGCTCCGGCATGATGGCGTTCATCGACCTCGATTTGTTCAAGCGCATCAATAGCGGCTTCGGTTACGCGGCAGGCGATCAAGTGCTCAAGCAGGTAGCGCAACGCCTGCGCCAATCTGCGGGCGATGCGGGCTCCGCAAGCCAGGTGTCGCGTTTGGGTCACGATGAATTTGGCGTGTTCATGCCCGGCATTGCCGACAGCGGCGCGGCGCGCCATTTTCTCGAGCCGTTGATGCGCGTGTTTGCCGCGCCGTTCAAAATGGGGGAACACGAGTTTTATGTGAGTGTCAGCATGGGCGTGAGCCTGTGCCCGCAAGACGGGAGCGAGCCTTCCCGGTTATTGACGCATGCCGAGCAGGCGATGTTTCTGGCCAAGCGCATGGGGCGCAACAACTACCAGTTTTACGATCCCCACATGGAAACCGAAGTGAGCCGCAATCTGATCCTCGAGACCTCGTTGCGCCATGCGGTGGAGAAAGGGGAATTGTTTCTGCACTTTCAACCCAACGTGGATATGGCCAGCGGCGAGATACTCGGCAGCGAGGCGCTGGTGCGCTGGAACCACCCCGACCTGGGGGTGCTCTACCCGGACAAATTTATCGCGCTGGCCGACGAAACCGGCTTGATCGTCGAAATCGGCGAGTGGGTATTGGAAGCGGCGTGCGCACAGACGCGCGCCTGGAACGATGCGGGAATAAAAGATATCAGCATCGCCGTGAACGTCTCCGCCGTGCAGTTCCGCCAGCCAGGTTTGATCGAAAAGGTTGCCGCCATTCTCGACAAAGTAGGCTTGCCGCCCGGTTGTCTGGAATTGGAGATTACCGAGACAGTGCTGATGCGGGATGTCGAGGCGACCATCGCCACATTGCAAACGCTGCGCGAAATGGGCGTTAAAATTTCTATCGACGATTTTGGCACGGGTTATTCGTCGCTTAATTATCTGCGCCGTTTTCCGTTGGACATACTCAAAATCGACCGTTCTTTCGTGCGCGACATGACGCTCGACCCGAACAATCTCGCCATCGTGCGCGCCATCACCACTCTCGGCAAAAGCCTCAAGCTCACCATCGTCGCGGAAGGCGTGGAAACAGAGGAGCAGTTTCAGATGCTGCGGCATGAGCGGTGCGAGCGGATGCAGGGCTATTTGTTCAGCCGACCGGTGGAAGCGGGCGCGTTCTGGAATCTGATGACCGCGCAGCATCGCCTTGCGGCGTAGAGTAAAGGATGAAGGATCGGGGATCGAGGATCGAGGATCGGGGATCGAGGATCGGGGATCGAGGATCGGGGATCGAGGATCGGGGATCGAGGATCGGGGATCGAGGATCGGGGATCGAGGATCGGGGATCGGGGATCGAGGATCGAGGATCGGGGATCGATCCTCGATCCTCGATCCTTCTTCCCCTTCCTCGTTTCCGCAACCGTGTCAGAAAACTTCCTACACGAGGCGGGCGATGGCGGCTGACAAAATTTTAAGACGCAATCTGATTTTTTTATTTTCTGTTTAAGGCACACTGACTCCCACATGCAAGACAGTGTTTTTGCGTGCCACGGTCACCCAGAGTTTTAAAGCGGCAGCCTTAACAGGAGAATTAAAATGAGCCTCGATCAATTGATGGCAGAAATCAGAGAAGTCAACCTTGGTTTTTTATTGCTCGCCCAAAGGATGTTGGGAGAAGACCGGGAGGCGGCATTATATCGGTTGGGCATCAGCCAGGACATCGCGCAGGCACTGGAATCCTTGACCCCCGGGCAAATCGTCAAAATGGCGCACTCTTCGACGCTGTTGTGCCGCCCGCGTTTCGACAGCCGCATGTTGATGGACGTGGTGTCCGGCCAATTCCCCGAACGGCAAGCCGCATTGGCGGGCGCACATGCCGCCATTCTGGCGGCAAATCAGCCGCGTGCTACCACCGAAACAAGTTATTGAGACCCACATAAATGACGACCATCAGCGCGGGAACGCTCCCACCCTCTCCCCGGCCCTCTCCCTCAAGGGAGAGGGTGAGAGCGGACCTAATTCGCTGTCGCGAATTAGGGAAACATCAATAAATTGTCTGAGGAGAAAAGCATGGGAAAGAAAAGTGTGGTGAACGAGGCGGCTGAAATCGAAATGGCGATGGTGCTGGTGCGCCTCGGGGCGCGCTTGCAGGTGCTCGAAAACGAAACGCATTTGAGCCGCGAGCGGCTGCTCAAGCTGTATAAAGAAGTGAAAGGCGTGTCGCCGCCCAAGGGCATGTTGCCGTATTCGACCGATTGGTTCGTGAGCTGGTTGCCGAATATCCACGCTTCCTTGTTCCTGAATATTTATCGTTATCTGATGCGCAACGGCCAGTTGCGCGGCGTTGCGGCGGTGGCCAAAGGCTACCAGTTGTATCGCGAGCAGATCGAAACCAACGGCATGGACGAAGTGTTGAGCCTGACGCGCGCCTGGATGCTGGTGCGGTTTTGCGA
>Ga0209824_10001592_pt1 | contig 12501 bp, 17 predicted proteins | sample VDWuncwatermetaG_FD_184124 | JGI IMG/M metagenome (GOLD analysis project Ga0209824, IMG submission 184124) | Wastewater microbial communities from Netherlands to study Microbial Dark Matter (Phase II) - VDW unchlorinated drinking water (SPAdes)... ... | reverse complement strand
AATACTATTCTGTGGTGAATAAAAAAACAAAAAATTGCGAGTTTGGAGCTTTCTATATTGAATCGGTACAAGGAACCGGCGGTTATATTGTGCCTCCTGCGGAATATTTTTCCGGCTTAAAAGAGATCCTTGATCGCTATAACATACTCTTGGTTGATGATGAAGTTCAGATGGGTTTTTTCCGGACAGGCAAGTTATGGGGAATTGAACATTTTAATATTGTGCCGGATATTGTAGTTTTTGGCAAGGCACTGACTAATGGCTTGAATCCTTTATCGGGAATCTGGGCAAAGGAAAAGTTGATTTCTCCCAATGTTTTCCCACCCGGGTCCACTCACTCCACTTTTTCTTCGAATCCGTTGGGTACGGCTATCGGTCTGGAAACCATGAAGCTTATTGAAGAGTCTGATTTTGCCGTTCAAGTTCCTAAAAAGGGCGAATATTTTGTTTCTGCTTTAAGGCAGCTGGCAAAGAAATATCCCCAGATGGGGGATGTTTCCGGTTTAGGCCTGGCAATCAGGATTGAAATCTGTGAGAAGGACGGCTTTACTCCTAATAAAGAGCTGACCGATGCGGTTACCAACATTGGCTTAAGCGGCCAACTCACAGCAGGCGGTAAAAAAAGAGGGCTGGTTTTGGATGTAGGCGGGTACTACAAGAATGTCTTTACCCTAGCCCCTTCGTTCTACATTAAAGAAGAAGAGATAGACCTGGCGGTTAGCCTTTTTGAAGAAGCTTTGAAAAAAGGAATTGCGTTTACCGCTTAAACTTTCCGGGCCAAAAATTTTCTTTAGATGCTAAGCCCATCCGTGCGGATTCTTAATTTAGACAATAGTCTTAGCGGGCAGAAGCAATTATTAGAGCAATACCATCCTCAAGTAATAGACCTCATTGATTTAGGCAGGCAAGCTAGGCTGTGGCTAAATCAGAATACCGCTCACCAATTCCGGAAATTACTTAATCCAAATTTAAAAAATTCTATCACTTTCCTGGGTTCGGGGGATTTTCATCATCTTTCAAGTTTCTTGATTGAGCAGTTCGAGGAGCCCCTGAGTGTAGTTATCTTTGATCTGCATCCTGACTGGGATACGGGTTTTCTGAAACTTGGCTGTGGTTCGTGGGTAAGCAGGATTTTGGAGAAGAAAAATGTCTTAAAAGTGATTTTATTGGGGGTATCTAGCGATGATATCTCGAGCTTCTCAATACAAACAGGAAACCTAAAAAGTTTAAAAAATAACAGGTTGGAAATTTTTCCTTATGCGCATCGGCCTTCCCGGGTATTCTTTAAACATGTCGCGCAGAATATTTCTCTCGCACAGAAGAGGGGTTTGTTTTTTACGGATCTCTATTGGCAGGAACTAAAGATGAGAAATTTAAAAGAACTTATAGCGCAGATAATTGGCCGGTTGCCTTCAGAGCAGGTTTATGTAAGTATTGATAAAGATTGTTTAACAAAAGCCCATGCTTTAACTAACTGGGAAGAAGGGTTCTTTCAACTCGAGGGGCTATTAACGATTTTGCAGTTGATTAAGGAAAAACTGCAAATTATCGGCTTAGATATAGTAGGGGATTACTCGCAGCCTTTGTTTTCTAGCGCAATAAAGAACTTTTTTTCCCGGTTGGATCATCCGAAAAACTTCACGGCGAAAGATAAGATGCAGCCCCAGATTGATGCAGTAAACGAAAAAACAAATCTGGAATTACTTAAAATTTTAACTAACGGTTACTCCAGGTAATGAGGATTATGCCTACGATAATAAAGATTGTCCCTATCCAGCGCTTTAGGCCAACCTTTTCTTCGAGAAATATTCTTGAGCCTAGAGCAATAAAAATATAGTGCATGCTATCGGCGGAGAAAGCATAGTTTAAATCTGCCTTAGAAAGGACAAAGAGCCAGACGCATAAAGAAAGGGCAGAGAAGATGAAGCCTATCCATACTTTAGGCAGAGTAATAAGCCTGAAAATAAAGGAGAGCACGTTTTTGACACTGCGAATATTTAGATCCAGGGAATTGATGGAAGTTTTTAGGAAAAGCTGATTGATCGTATCAAAGAGGCTGGTGATAACGATTAAAGATAAAATAAAAAGTACGTTCATGTAATGATGATTTTCTGTTGTTTTGTGCTCATCGAAACTACAATTACACCTATAAGAATAAAAAGTATCCCTGTCCAGTCCAAAAGTGTCACCTGTTCTTTAAGAAAAAAGATAGATACTAATGGAACAAGGATGTAACTAAAACTACAGATAGGGACCGCTACACTTAGGTCAATTTTTGAGAGGATTGTCGACCAGATAATGAAGGTGATAAATACAGAACCTAAACCTAACCAGAGAAAACTAGAAAAACAAATCGATTTTAAGAAAATAAAGGCATCCCGAGGATTAGTAATCAGGAGGCTGCTTTCTGCAAGGGCACTTTTTTTAAAACAATATTGGGTAAAGGTTTCCAGAAGATCGGTGGAGATGAGAAAAAGCAGAAGTTTCAAAGTAATCCTATTTTTTGACATTATGCCTCGAGGGGTGTGTATAAAAAACTTGCTAAAAAAGTTAATCTATCATAAAATAAATTTTAGAGTAAGTAAAGCTAATTCTTTCCATACATTTTAGATGAGTATCTTTAGAGAAATTCCTCCTACCGCAGGTTTCCCCGTCTATTGGAGCGATTTGCTCTCCCTATTAAAATTCCAAAAATATAGGCAAAACTTGGAAGACGACTTCAAAAAATATCTGGGGGTCGATTACGCAAAAATAACCTATTCCGGAACAGCTGCTTTTTATTTTATCTTGGAAGGGCTAAAAGAATTATCCCCCAAAAAAACTGTAATTATTCCTTCTTTTATTTGTCCTTTAGTGCCGTTGGCCATAGCAAGGGCAGGATTAAAAGTTGAGGTTTGCGATATAGCTGCGGACAGTTTTAATTTTGATTTAAAACAATTAGAGGGCCAATGTTGCGCAGAAGATATTTTGGCAGTAGTGCCTACACATCTAGGAGGCCTTGCTCTTGAATTTAGCCACATAGAAAAAATTGCCAGGAAATACGGTATCTTTATCATAGAAGATTGCGCACAGAGCCTGGGTGCTTCTTATCAGGGGAAAAAAATCGGTACGTTGGGGGACTTCGGTTTTTTCAGCCTTTGCCGCGGCAAGGGGCTAACGATCTATGAAGGAGGCTTGCTTGTTACCAAGCAGCAAGTACATAAGGAAGTAATTGAAAGGAAAATAAAGACAATCGTAAAAAAGGATTATTTTTCTGAAGGGCTAAAAATACTGGAACTTTTTGGTTATGCGCTTTTTTACCGGCCATTCGGTTTTTGGTTTATTTTTAGCCTGCCGCAGATTTTTTGGAAGCTGCGGGGGAATAAACTTCGGGCAATGATCGAAGATTTTAAAGAGGATTTTGCGGTTCATGGTGTTTCCGGATTGCGAAAATCTATCGGCCACTTAGGCTTCCATCGTTTAGAAGACGAAATAAAACAGCAGAGGGAAAAAGCAGATTATTATCTGCAGGGATTAAAGAATCTAAAGGGAGTTAGGGCAATCAAAGAATCAAGTTTAGGGCAGGGTACTTATCCGTTCCTGACCCTACTTTTCGATGATCCGGTTAAACGTAACCGCTTTTTGGATGCTTACGGAAATTGCGGACTGGGCGTATCGATAATTTATACTTCGGTGCTTACCGGTTATTCCTATCTCAAAGAAATTGTGCCGCAGAAGGAATTTCCCGCAGGTAGTTTTCTTGCCGAAAGGCACCTCACTTTATCCACCAGCACTTTTTTAAAGCGTGGCGATCAGGATCGTTTATTAGAAATCATCCGGAATTACGTGTAAGAGCTATTGCAAAAGCTTAATTCTATGTTAAAATCTTACTATGCTAGAAATTAAAAAAATCAATGCTGAAAATTTTCGAAATTTCGGCAGGGTAATTGAATATCCCAAGAAAGATTTGGTCAAAAAACAGAAGAATCTCTTCCGGAAGGTGCTTATTGAGTCAAAAAAAGTGGGCTGGAGGATTGCCTATTTAGTGGTTAGAGATAGAGTTATCGATAGGCTTGAGAGGCATCGGGGTACTTTTGAGAGTTTTGAGCCGGTAAGAGGCAAGTCTCTAATTTATCTAGCCAGCTCAAAATCGAAACAAGCGATCCATTGTTTTTATTTAGACCGGCCGGTAATCTTGAAAAAGGGGACATGGCACGGTGTGGTTGCCTTAGGAAGGGAAGCTGAGATCAAAATCACCGAGAATGCCAGGGTAAAATCGCAATATTGGCGATTAGGTTTTAGGCTCAATTCAGCAGCTAAAATTCATCAGGAGAATTAATAATGGAAATCAGGGCAAGGACGAAAGCAACCGTTATCGTTTTGGATTTATTCGGCAGGATCGATGTGGATGCCGCAAATTTGATTGAAGCGGTCGGCCAGTGTGTACGCGATGGTTATGTAGACGTGATTTTTAATTTTGAAGAAGTGGAATTTATAGATTATCTGGGGGTTTCTGCGATTGCCCTGGCGTACCGCGAAATCGTCAATTATAACGGCAGGTTAAAGTTCGTGAATATTCCAACGCATCTTAGGAATATTTTTTCCGTTACAGGCTTGGACCGGGTAATTGAGAGTTGCGCAACGGAAGATCTGGCACTTTCCGTATTAAAAGAAGATAAGGTGATTGAAAATATCAAAAAGATGCAGTTAAGGCGCCGTTTTAAACGGCTGCCGCTTGATATTAAAGTGGAATTAAAGAATAAATATGAACACAGCCCTACTTGTTTAAAGGTGGATATTCTGAACCTAAGCGCTATCGGTGCATATATTTTTGGCTGCGGTAAATTTAAGCTGGGTGATGAGGTAATTCTAAAATTTAAACTTCCTCCAAAAAATGAAGAGTTGGAAGTGGAGGCGAAAGTTGTCTGGCTCCCCGATAAGCAAATTCAGCTGCACCTGCAGCCCGGAATGGGTGTAGAATTTATGCATCTAACCGCTCCAGTTCAGGAAATAATTATCGAATTTATCGACCGCAATGTTTCTAGCTTGTCCTCGGATGAAGATTAGGCGTAAAAACAGCTTAGTACAAAAGAAAATTAAAGTAGGAACAAAATATATCCAGGCGTATCTGATCCCTTTTTTTGAGAAAAACCTGATTATTCTTCTGGGGAAAAAAGGATATGTAATGTGCGGATATTTGGATCTGGTGGTTGCGGAAAAATTTCATGATCCGGCAATCAGGATTGTCGGTGTCTCGACAATTAAAGAAGCGTTGCAAAGTACAGTTTTCGAATGTACATCCGAAGCGGAAAAACTGGGTATCTATAAGAATCAGCCGATAAAGGAAACCCTTAAGCTAATTGTTTAAAATTAGGAGGTAATTATGACCCCTGTAGATGCTTTAAAAGTCGCCCTTTCTAAAGAACAGGCTTCTATCCAACTTTACCGGCGTCTCGCCGAAAAGTATTCTGAAATCAAAGAATTACTCTTTTTATTGCTCAATGAGGAAGAAAAACACAAAAAACTTATTGAGGAAAAAATCGTTGCCTTAACTAAATAGGGGTTTATACTTTTGCTAATTTTTTTATGTGGGCAATAACTTGCTGGGTGATTATTTCGGGAGTTGAAGCGCCTGCGGTAATGCCTATAGTCTGCGCGCCTTTAAACCAACCTGCTTTTATCTCTTCTTTAGATTGTACCCAGAAACTATGGTTGTTAGTCGATTTTGCGATCTCATAGAGCCTGCGGGTATTAGCGCTGGTCTTTGAGCCGATTACGATTACAACGTCGTTTTCTTTAGGCAAGGTCTTGATCTCTTCCTGTTTTAAACGCGTAGGCCGGCAAATCGTATTATAAAATTTTAATTCTTTGAAATGTGCTTTGAGCCTACGCACAATCTTTAATACCTTATCCAGATTTTGCGTTGACTGTACCACTACACATGCCTTTGGATAATCTTTGAATTTTTTTAAAGTCAATTTATCAGAGGGGTCAATAATAATTGCCTGATTGGCCAGTTGTCCGCTGATACCGTGGACCTCATCATGTTTTTTATCTCCAATGATAATGATCTTGTAACCCTTGTTTTCCATTTGTTTGACTATTCGGTGGATCTCTTTAACCATGGGGCAGGTGGCGTCGATAATTTGGAAACCTAGTCTTTTGGCTTCTTCAAAGATGTGCCGGCATGCTCCATGGGCGCGGATTAAAAGAATTTTCCCTCTGCCAGTAGAAAGTTTTTTAATTTTACAAATTCCCGCCTTTTGGATCTGTTTTACCACATCTTCATTATGCACTATGTCGCCAAGCATATAGACTTTTGTGCCTAATCTGGCAGTTTCAAAGGCAATTTCAATTGCCCGTTTTACCCCGAAACAGAAACCCGCGGATTTAGCCAAGGTAATTTTCATAAACTATATTTTACCGCGATCTAGAAATAAAGCCAGAGTTAACATTTAGATTGCAAAGTTACAATAGGAAGCGTAAAATAATTTTTTAAGGAGAGTAAGTCATGAGAAAAATATTATTCACTGCTTTAATTTTATTTATCTGTTGCGAATGGGCTTTTGCCTTAGAGTGGAAGGATCTCCACGAAAGATCGGATAAACTTACTTTAGCTTCGGCCTTAGAAAATGTTTCCAAAAATCCCATATCAACTGACGATTTATATGTTTTGGGGCTAGTTTGCCTAAATCTGCATCAAGACCGGCAAGCGCAAGAATCATTCGCTAAAATTATTAGCTTGGACGCTAACTATTATCCTGCGCAATGGGGGCTGGCTGAAGTTTTGCGCCGTGAGCACAATTTAGAAGTAAGCAAGAGAATGTTGAATCAGATTATTAGTGTACGTCAGGATTTTTCCCCTGCCTATATCAGCTTAGCCTATCTTAAATACAGAGAAATGGACTTTAACCAGGCAGTAAATTTGGTAAACAAAGTGATAGAAAGGGGGCAGGGCAAGACGGATTTAACTAATTATGTCCGGGCAATCCTGATTTATGGCGGTTCTAAAGGCATGCTTGCGCATTATGGGGGGCCGCTGGCAAAAATAATTAGCGGGACCGCAGTTTTTCCTAATCTTAAAAAAGCCGAAAAGCTAAAACCCAATGATCCGGCTGTTTTTTTTGGTTTAGGCAGCTTTTATCTTATTGCACCTACTTTTGCCGGAGGCGATAAAGATAAAGCTGGAGATTATTTAGAAAAAGCAATTAAGTTAGATCCTTTGTTTGCCGATGCCTATGTCAGGTTAGGGCAGTTCTATAAGATTAAGGGCAATGAAAAGAAGTATGCAGATTGTTTGAAACAGGCCTTGAAAATTGATCCTCAAAATGATTTGGCATTGGATGTAAAAAACGGCAAGTGTAAGTTTATTTGTTTTTGAAGGAAGGTTTAGAGTTTTAGAATCTGCGCAGAGTAGTAATCAAGGGCAGTTTTATAATTGGCGTCCATCTTAGAACTTTTTAGGATATCTTTTGCGCTAGCCGAGAAAGAGGATATTTCTTTCCTGGCATAATCTAATGCGCCACTCTCGCTAATAATTCTACGCATTACTAACAAATCATTCTTTTTAGAGCGTTTTTTATTCAGAATTTTCTCAATCAGCATTTTTTTGGAGGCATTAACGTGATGAAATGCATACCAGATGAGAATAGTTTTCTTTGCCTCCTGTAGATCCGTGAGGGTTGATTTTCCGATCTTTTTCTCATCTCCAAACATCCCTAAGATATCATCTTTAATCTGAAATGCCCGGCCTAAATATATTCCGTATTGGATTAATCGGTTAATCTGATTTTTCTCTGCGCCAGCCAGTATCGCGCCGATTGCCAAGGGGGAAGCAAAGGTATAGTAGGCGGTTTTGTAATCATAAATTTTATAAATATCCTCTTTGGTAATTTTATCTAATTCTTTTATTCCGTATAATAATTCGATAAATTCTCCGCTGCCCGTGTTCAGGGCAGCACGGATTAATTGTTTTAATGCTCTTTCTTTACGTAGTGGTTCTTCCTCAATCGAGAGGAAGCTATCGATCCCCATTGCGTAGAGTACATCTCCTACTACGATTGCCAGGTCCTCTCCGTTAAATTTCTGAGGAGAAAATCCGGAAAGATAGCTATTAATCATTTTATGCACGGAAGGTTTACCTCTGCGAGTATCGGATTTATCGATTACATCATCGTGTATGAGCATAAAATCATGCAGAAGTTCGATAGAAAGCGCACTTTTATATAATCCTGAAGGGATCTTTTTTGAAAAACCCCGGTATCCGATTACAAAGAGGATAGGGCGCACACGCTTACCTTCACGGCAGATAAAATCCTTAATGTATTTAAAAAGCAAAGGAGAGATTTTCTGCAGAGAATAGTTTTTATCTATCTCTCTGGCAAACTTAAGAATCTCCTTTTCAATGGTATTTTTTATTTTAAAAAGCATGCGTTTATGTTAACATAGGGGTAAGTTTAATGCAACTTAAAATACGCAAGTAAGATGCCTAAAATAACGCAAAATTTCGCCAGAGCCCTTAGGTTACCCTTTATTACCGCAAGTACCCTTCCTTTTATTTTCGGCTCCTTAATCAATCGCGGTAATTTTAATCTGCTGAATTTTTTCTTGGGGTTATGCTGTGTTGCGGCTACACATTTAAGCGCTAACCTGATTAATGATTATGCGGATTCCCAGAGTGGCGCGGATTGGCAGGACAGGAATTTTTATAAATTTTTCGGCGGTTCAAAGCTGATCCAAGAGAAGGTGTTCAGCGAAAAGTTTTATTTGAAAACAGCAATATTTTTTGCCATTTTCGCTGCTTTTTGTGCCATTCTTTTAAGCATATTTTTAAAAAGTGCTTTTGTAGTCAGCTTATTTGCAGCAATTATTCTTTTAAGCTGGCTATATTCTAAAAAGCCATTGCAGTTTTCTTATCATCGTTTAGGGGAGATGATTATATTTGCGCTTTTTGGGCCGATTACTGTGATGGGAGGGTATTTTATCCAAAGCGGTATTTTCCCGGATTTAAAAAGCTTCCTGCTTTCACTTCCCTTTGCCTTCTTAACTGCGGCAATTCTTTTTGCTAATGAAGTCCCTGATCTTCAGGAAGATAAAAGTGTAGGGAAATTTACTTGGGTAAGCATATTTGGCGAGGAAAAAGCCTTTATCCTTTATGCATTCATAATATTTTTTGCTTTTTTCTTTATTTTTTTAAATTTGGCCTTTGGTTATTTAAAACCAATAGTTTTTTTATCTTTAATCTTTGTGTTCCCTGCGCTTAAAGCCTGCGGTATTTTAAAGAAATATCCTCGTGATAAACTGCGCTTAATTGAGTCCTCGAAGCTAACCATCGCCCTGCAAACACTTGTGGGGATAGTTTTAATTCTTGGGGTACTTTAATGAGAAGAATCGTGATTATTGGCGCAGGTTTTGCAGGGATGGCTGTAGTAGGAACACTTAAGCATTCCGGTAATGATTTTGAGATAGTACTGATAGATAAAAAAAAGACTTCAGATTTTCTTCCTGCCTTACCGGACACTATCGGTCGGAGTATCTACCCAAAATATTTAGCCTTTAATATTGAACAATTCGCCCGTCAACAAAGAACAAAATTTATTCATTCGCAAGTAACCGCAGTTGATTTAGAAAAAAAACAGGTTTTTCTTTCTTCTTTAGTTTTAGATTATGATTATTTAGTCATTGCCAGCGGTAGTGAAACTAATTTTTATGGAAATAGCAACATCAAAGAGAATGCTTATAAATTAAACAGCGTAGAGGATGCGCAATTAATCATCAGCGCCTTAAGCGGTGGACAGTATAGCAATTATATTATTTGTGGAGGAGGCTATACCGGAATACAGGCAGCAACCAATTTAAGGCTTTTCTTAAGAAAGCAAAAGAAAGAAGGTAGGGTAATTATTGTAGAGCGGGCAAATTCAATTCTTGGGGTCCTACCTGAATGGATGAAGCAGTATACTTTAGAAAATTTAAAGAAACTAAAGATAGAAATTTTACTGGAAAGTTCGATTGAGAAAATAGAAGAGAAGAAGGTTTTTCTTTCTCAGGGTAAAGTTTTTGATCAGGCTTTGGTAATTTGGGCGGCAGGGGTTAAGACTGCTGATTTTATCCAGAACTTAGATTTAGAGAAAAATCCGCAAGGCAGGATTAAAGTTGATGAATTCTTAAGGGTTAGGCCCGATTGTTTTGTCGTTGGGGACGCAGCAAATTTTTCTTATAAAAATTCATATTTACGCATGGCAGTGCAGTTTGCTATTTTTCAGGGCAGCTTAGCAGCAGAGAATATCATTAGAAGTATTAAAGGGGGAAACCTTCGTAAATACCGGCCAATAGATTTTGGTTATATTATTCCCATGGCAAATAACCGTTCTTGTGGTACAATCTTCGGCATCAACCTTAAAGGATACCTGCCTACTTTTTTTCATTTCATGATGTGTATTTATAGATCTATCGGCTTAAAAAATAAATTAGGCATAGTGAAAAATCTCTTGATAATCAAGGAGGGGCGAGATGTTTGATTTAGCGATTTTAATCCTCAGGGTTTGTTTGGGTGTGGTATTCGTCGCTCACGGCGCACAGGTAGCTTTCGGAATGTTTTCCGGGCCGGGTATTAGCGGATTTTCACAGATGTTAAGCGGGATGGGATTTAAGCCAGTAATGTTTTGGGCTTATTTATCTGCCTATACCGAGTTAATCGGCGGACTCTGCTTAATTTTCGGGATTTTTACCCGTCTAGCAGCTTTTTCCATCCTGGTTTTTATGTTAGTTGCAGTTTTAAAGGTTCACTGGACAAAAGGATTCTTTATCCAGTCCGGTGGATATGAATATAATTTCGTACTTATTTGTATCTGTTTGGCACTGATGATTACCGGTTCCGGAAAATTTGGATTGGTTAAAAAATTTTAGAAATAGGGTTTAAAAAACAACTTGACAGAAAGCTATCCTGTGTTACAATTTTTAAAAATGTAACACTGGATAAAAATCATGGCAAACCTAATAAGATTTGGAGTATCTTTAGAGAAAGAATTACTTGGTAGGTTCGATATTCGTATTAGAAACAATAACTATACGAATCGTTCCGAAGCAATTCGGGATCTGATTCGTGAAGATCTGGTTAAGAGGGAGTGGCAGGAGGGGAAGGAGGTTGCCGGCTCCATCACCCTTGTTTATGATCATCACAGGCGTCAATTGCTAAATTACCTTATGGATATCCAGCACGCTTTCCATGATAACATTCTTTCAACTCAGCATATTCATTTGGATCACAGTAATTGTTTGGAGGTTATTGTGGTAAAGGGCAATCCGAAAAATATCGAAGCGCTTTATGGAAAGCTTAAATCGGCTAAAGGCGTAAAACACGCCAGCCACGCCATGTCTACAACCGGCAAGGGGATAATTTAAAGCTGTGGGATTTTTTTTGCATTTTAGTAACACGAAAATATAGTTAGTAATACGAAAGGAAGGCAATATGCATATACCAGACGGATATTTAGGGCCAACAACCTGCGGTGTTTTCTATGCGGTGATGCTGCCGATATGGGCAGCTGCTTCGCGGATCGTAAAAAAAACACTTAAGGCAAAACAGGTGCCGATGTTAGCAATAGGTGCTGCTTTTAGTTTTGTGATTATGATGTTTAACGTACCGATACCCGGGGGAACCACCGGACACGCGGTAGGCGGAGTGCTTGTGGCAATACTTTTGGGTCCTTGGGCAGCATGTATTGCGATAACCGTGGCCTTGGTTATTCAGGCATTGTTATTTGGAGACGGTGGGATTACGGCTATTGGTGCTAATTGTTTTAATATGGCGTTTGTTTTGCCATTTGCGGGGTACTACCTGTATAAAGGGATTAGCTATAATTCACCTCTAAGCTCAAAGAGAAGAGTCGTTGCTGCAGGCATTGCGGGTTATCTCGCCTTGAATCTGGCGGCATTATTTACTGGTATTGAATTTGGTTTACAACCATTGTTGCACCATAGCGCCAATGGACAGGCGCTATATTGTCCCTATGGGCTCAATGTTGCAGTTATTGCAATGGCAGGCGAACATCTTTTAGTTTTTGGTTGGGTTGAAGCGCTCGTCACAGCGCTGGTAGTTAAATATTTACAGAAACAGTCTCCAGAGCTTCTTTAAGAAAGGGGAAGTGGTATAATGAAACTTACTACTAAATTATGGATAGGCATTGCGGCATTAGTTATTTTATCTCCCCTAGGGTTAATGCTTCCCGAGTATTTCAAATCCGGTAGCGCATGGGGAGAATGGGGGGTAGATGAAATACAAAAAATTATTGGATATGCTCCGAAAGGCTTAGTAAAATTATCTAGTTTATGGAAGGCTCCATTATCGGATTATGCCTTTAGTGGTTGGGAAGAAAAAGGATTGGCTGGTTTAAGTTTTGCCTATATAATATCCGCTATAATAGGTATCGCTGCAGTAGTCATTATAGCATTATTGGCAGGAAAATGGTTGGCAAAGAAAGGCGATTAACGGTGTCGAAAACAATAATTTCATAGAACATTCAA
>Ga0209824_10001590_pt1 | contig 12510 bp, 15 predicted proteins | sample VDWuncwatermetaG_FD_184124 | JGI IMG/M metagenome (GOLD analysis project Ga0209824, IMG submission 184124) | Wastewater microbial communities from Netherlands to study Microbial Dark Matter (Phase II) - VDW unchlorinated drinking water (SPAdes)... ... | reverse complement strand
CAGTAGGATCAACGCGTTGGCGATCAAAGTTCCTTCCACCGTGAAGAGCGCGTCGCGCAAGGGCTCCCCGTGTTTTTGACACAGGATGTCCAGCAAATCTCGCACCGTCGCCCCCGCAGGTATCGTTACTGTCTCGTCCATCTCCTTTACCACATTGCGCACGAGGCCAAAATAAAGAACCTGAATGGTCGTTTGGTTACTGGAGCTGTCACTTCGATCCGATGTCGCCATGAAAGCGCTCCCTAAGCCTTGCGGTCAGAAAAGCGGAGGGTAGATTCCCGCCTTCAGAATGCAGTAGCGGAAAAAAAATCCGCCGGAAAGAACGAGGATGGCTGAGATAAGCAAGGAGAGCCCGTTAATCTCTCTATTCACCAACGCTGCGCCGATAATGAGAAGAGGGAGCAGCAGACCTGCGCAGAGAACGCCTCCGATGAACCAGCCGGAGAGCGACCCCCGGGTGAGCAGGCGAAATCCCTCCTTGACCGCCACGCTGCCCCGCGCCATGCCGCCCAGATGCGTGAGCAGAGAGATGAGCGTGAAAGAGATAAGGAGGAATCCGCTCTCCAAAGAAAGGGCCAATCTATTAATCATGCCGGAGAAGAGGAGGATGACCCACTCGGCGGCAAGACCCGTGGTCCACGAATAGACAAAGAACAGTAATGGAACCATGGGAGAGTTCCACGATGGGATTGATGCGTAAGAGGAGAGGACTAGGCCGGGGTAGAGCATCGTTACCAAGGCGGAAAGCGACGCGATGACCTCGCAAGCCAGAGGGAATGAAGGCAGCGAGGGAAAAAGGTTCAGCCATCGCGCCGCCGTGCCCATTAGGGCGGCTGCAAGAAAGACGAAGACCGAAAGCGCCCCCCGGCTGATCCATGAGAAACCGAGGTTGGCGAAGGTGCGCCAGAGCCGTTTTGGCTGACCCAAGTCAACCATCAACGACATACCGGCGGCAATGACCGTCAACTCGCCGACAAGCTGCCCCAGGGCAAAGGGGCTGAACCAGGTGGAGAATAGATAAAGACCGGCCCCAGTCCCTAAAAGGAAAAATTCCAGCGCGTGGGGAACGCTCCACACCTGCTGCGCCTTGAAACCGATGCGGTAATCTTCACTAAATACGTTTGCCGGATGCGCCATGGCTCCTCTACGGCAGATAACGGACCGATGGGTCCGTTCCAGCATCGGGCCGAAGCGCTACGGAGTTTCGCTCTCTCATGAGACGCGAGACTTCACTCTGGGGATCATCCAGATCGCCAAAGATGCGGCAGCGAGTCGGACAGGTGACGACACAGGCCGGATCGAGTCCCCGATCAACCCTGTGAGAACAGAAAGTGCACTTTTGGGCGGTGCCGGGAGTGAATTTTTTGAGGCCAGACTTGCCGTCGTAGAAGTGCAGGGCCCCGTAAGGACAGGCCGCGACGCAGGCCTTGCTGCCGCAGCATTTGTCCTGATCCACCAGAACGATTCCATCCTGCTCTCTCTTGGAGATCGCCCCGGTGGGGCAGGCCTTCATGCAGGGAGCGTCGGCGCAGTGCATGCACAGGGTCGGGAGAAAAAGAACCTTGGCCTGAGGAAATTTGCCAACCTCTTTCCGAAACACCGGCGCATACTGGATGCCTGCGGGCGTACCGTTCTCCGTCTGGCAGGCCACCGTGCAGGCGTCGCATCCGACGCATCGGGCGAGATCTATGACCATTCCCAGTCGCGCCATCTCGCGTCCCTCCTAGAGTCTGGTGACCTTTACCCTCACGCACGAATCCAATGCCGCCGAGAGAGAATCAATCCTTTCGATCGAGTGGGGTAGCAACGTATTAAAATGGACCCCCTTGCCGTGGGAGAGCGTGAGCGCCTTGCTCTTGCGGCCAAAGCAACCGGCGGTTCCCACAACTTCGGGATGAATGCATTCGGTCAGCAGTGCCTGCCCTTCAGCCTGATAGCCTTCCTCTGTCTCGAGTCGCACCCGATCCCCTGAGCGAATCCCTTTTTTCCGGGCCGTATCGGCGTTCAGAAGGACGGAATAGGCGTAAGGATTTTTCTCGCTTAGCTCGGCAAGAAGAGCGTTGTGGGAAGTGTAGCTCAAGGAATGGAAGGGCAGCTTAAAGTTGACGACGAAAAGATCGTGTCCCGGCGCGGCACGGTCATATGCCGAGCAGGGTTTCCAGGCCGCGAGGGGCTGGTAGTCGTCTGTGTCCCATCTGATCCCAAGGCTTTCCGTCACCTTCCTTATCTCGGCACCGGCGTCAAGAAAATATTCAAGGTAAATGGGAAGTCGGGGAGTCAGAAAAACTCGCGGATAGGCTTCCTCCACCTTTTTCCGGCCGGTGATAAGAGAACCATTTTCCTTGAACCAATCTATTCCCTTTTCTGCTCCAAACCAGGATTTCATCCACCGGTCCGCGAGCTCTTCCCAGCTATATCTCTCCGTAGCCTTGTAAGCGAAGGGTTCTTTGAGATCGAGGGTTCCGTTGAGCAGGGCATAGAGGTCGCCCCGGAATCCCACACGGTCGGCCAGCTCAAAGAGTACCTCGACCCAGCCGCGCGCCTCCCCTCGAGGCGGGACGACCGGTTGCCGTAGCATCCAGTACCAGTGCCCCTCTCCCGCGCCGACAAACTCGGTCGGTTCATTCGGTATGGCGTCGAGCCTCTCCAGGTAGTGGGCATCGGGCAGCAGGATATCAGCAAACTCCGAGGTCTCGTTCATCTCGCACGCGAACGCCACCACAAACGGGATTTTCCGTAGTGCCTCGGCCATGACGTCCGGATTGGCGCAGGTCATCAGCAAATTGCTCCGGCAGACGATCAGCATCTCCGGAAAGTACGAGAGTTTGAAATCTTGCGGGTGAAGAAGGGCCTCAGTGAAAAACGGGCCGCCATAAGGAGCCACCGGACAGAGATCGAGCAGGTCAAAGCGCTCAGGGGATTTTACCTTCGTTGCCGGGTAGGGAGGCTTTCGTCGCCGGGCGTATCCCTGCGGGATGATCAGGCCATCGGAAGAGGCCGCGGGAGACCAATGAAAAGGAGCAGTCTGTGATACAGGATTGTTTCCCAGATGGCCGCCGGGAACGTCAATGGCGCCGACGATGACGTTCAGGAACTGGATCGCCAGGCCGGTAAGCATCCCATGTTTGTGCGCTGTGGCGCCCCTGTACCAGCTCACTGCTGCAGGGCGGAGCGGCAACTCTTTCCCCTCTACGACGATCGTGCTCCCGATCTCGGCCGCCGCCCCGAATTCGCGGGCGAGACGCCGGATGTTTTTTGCCGGGATAGTCGTAATCGAAGCGACGCTCTCAGGGGTGTATTGCCGAACGTGCTCTTTAAAAAGGGTGAAGGCCGTCGGAATCTGTTTCCCTTGTACCGGGAATCTCCCTTCCAGGGCTGTGCTGCCCATCTCCGGATCATCAAACGTTCTTGGCCTTGTCCCGGTCGAATCCCACATGAGCGGTTTTCCGGTTTCGCCGTCGCGCAGGTAGCGCCCATCCTCGCGGATGAGGTACGGTCCGTTGGTAAACTTGGCCAAAAACTCCTTGTCATAGATCCCCTCCTCATTGAGGAGGACGTTGATCATCGCCAGGGCCAGGGCTGCATCTGTCCCTGGACGTATGGGAATCCATTCATGGGCTTTCGAGCCGGCGTTGATTCCGACCGGATCCACGACGATCAGTTTCATGCCTTCCATGCGGGCGTCAGCCATCTTAGCCGCCAGATCCATGGGGAGGTGATTGGACACCGATCCGTTCTGCGTCCCGAACAACATCAGATAACGGCAGCGGCGGATGTCCGGCTCGCCGAACCATGTCCCATGAGTCAGATAAGTCACCGGGTGGTAGCCGTTGCCGCAGAAATACTGCGCTCCCCCTCCCCAGTGATTGGGCGTGCCGAAGGCCGCCGCCCACGCGCCGAAGAAAACGCCGGATTGCCCCCGCGTATCGAAAGTTGAGGCCACAAGTTTGCGCGGGTCCTCCGCACGGATCTTTTTGAGCCTCGCCGTGATGATCTCCAGCGCTTCGTCCCACGTGATTCTCTCCCACTTCGGATCGACGTCGAACCCCTTCGCCGGATTCGTTCGCCGCATTGGGAATAGGACGCGATTTGGATCGTAGAGGGATATGTGCCCTGAGTTTCCCTTGGCGCAGGTCTTACCCCAATTTTGCGGGCAGTCCGGGTCCCCTTCGATCTTGACGATGACGCCGTCCACCTTGTTCGCTTTGATGCCGCAGGTGTTCCAGCACATGTAGCATGTGGACTTGATCCAGACGTTTTCTTGCGCCTGGTTGGTTTGAGAATCCAGCATGGCCGTTATTTCACTTGGGGAGGAGTATCTGTTTCAGCTTGACTACCAGACCAGGCTCGAGCTTGAAAATGTTATCCACGGTCTTGCCAATCTCTTCGCCGCCTACCGGTGCGATGTCGAGGTTGGATTTGTTGGCATCCGCTAAAAACTCCGGATCGCCCAATGTATCCAGGAACGCCTTGCGCAAAATCTGCACCCGATCCTTAGGCGTTCCGGGAGGCAAGACAAAAGGTCGGGCGATTATTCCGGGGTCGTGGGCGCCCACCTGGATCAACCTTCGCGCCTCCTCTGTCTTGGCAAAATTGATCGCCAGAGGCACCTTGGGAAGCTCGGGATGCGCTTTGGGGATAGCCTGCACCACGATAACCGCTTCGCCCGCATCCAGCGCTTTGCGCCAGGTGGACTTGAACGACTCCCAGCCGGTGCAAAAGCCGGCTACTTCTCCACTCTCTGCCGCCAGTCGAATGTCGGCAGTGCCCTTGTAGCCCGAGACAATCTGGGTGGGGAGGCCGAGGGCCGCTTGAAGAACGTTGGGAATATCGTCCGTAGCCGAGCCAGGACCAACGCCGCCAATTTTTACCGGCGTCTTCGATGCCATCCACTTCTCCAAACTGGTAATGCCGCTCGCCTTGGTCAAGCCGATGGCATAGTTGTCCTTCACCGGGACGCCGATGTATTCAAATTTGCGCGCGTCGAATTCGATCCCGGCGCGTCCCAGAAGTTGTTGGAGCAGCAGACCGCCGATGAAATGACCTATGGTAAGACCATCAGGCTTGGCGGCCTTATAGACATGGTTGGCAGAAATCAGACTGCCGGCGCCGGTCATGTTCTCGACAATGACGGTGGGATTGCCGGCCACGTGCTTGCCCATGTGGCGCGCAATCACCCGCGCGTAGGCATCATAGCCGCCGCCGGGAGAAAAGCCCACGATGATTCGTATCGTCTTGCCCTTATAAAAGGATTCTTGAGCGCGAAGCGGTGCAGCCGGGAAACTCAAGAGGAAAACAGTTGCCGCAGCTAAGAGGACTGACTTTGAAAATTTTTTCTCCATGGATTTCTCCTTGCGATCGATCTTAAGCAAAGCTGTAGAAGAAAGCATGGGTGCTGTCAAGACCGGACAGTTTATTATTTGACTCTCCAATTCGACCGCTGTAAAGTCCGGTTTGCGGGCTCTTCAGTCAAGCCCCGCGTTAGAGCTGAATCTTGGAGATGAAAGAGGAGGGTAAGGATGCTTCGGCCTATCGCTTTGGCCAAAACGCACATGGAGTGCCGCTATTTAAAGGAGAGCCTGCCGGTCCTGACAGATCTCCTCGCTTTTGAGAAAGTGTCGGAGCGTCCGGGCGAAGTCACGCTCAAGCATCCGAACACCGGCTGGCTTTTGACCGTCCACGAGACCGGCCTGGATGCGCCGGCGAAACAGATGCATAATCACTGGGGCGTCCGCGTTGCGACCAAGGGCGAGGTGGATACCGCCTTTGAATACCTGACGGCTCACAAGGAGCAGTATGGCCTGGTGCAAATCGGCAGGCCGGCCTTCGCTCATGGCTCCTATTCCCTCTACTTCCTGGAGCCGGGGACGAACGGCTGGGAAATCGAGTCTTACGAAGATATTCAGTACAGAGAAAAGGTAAAGAGCAGATTCGGCGGAGTTTGGGCGCCGCACTGGAATTCTCCTATTCCCCCGGAGCGCTTTCCCGGCCGAGGTTACGTGCCGCAGGCTTTTACCCACGGTACGCTCGCCGTTAGAGATTTGAAAACCTCATGGAACTTTTACGCCAATGTCCTGGGCCTGGCGGTCCATCAAGCCAATGACCACGTGGTCTACATCAAACACCCTGAAACCAGGTGTTACGTGGTTTGCGCCGTACGCGGCGAGTATAAGACCTTTTCTCCCAACTTCCGCTTCACTCTTGCCTTAGAGTCCAAAGAGGCCGTCGCCGAGGGCTACCGGTGGCTTGCCAAGTCGGGCAAGGAAGCCGGAGCAACGGAACTCTGCGAGCTTCAGAGCGACGGCGCCGGCTGCTCGTTTCTGATCAGGGATCCGGACCGAAACTGGTGGGAGATTTCTTCTCCCAATTGATCGCATGGAGGGAAAACCCATAGCGCAGATGGGTCTCAGAGAGATCCGCGAGCTTGCCCGGATGAGGATGCCGCGCGAAGCGTGGGAGCACTTCATGGGCGCCGCGGAGAGCCGCGCCACGCTGCGCAGGAATCAAAGGGCCTTTGGGCAATTTCTTTTCCGCCAGCGGATCTTCCATGATGTCACCGACCCGGATACCTCCGTGGAACTTTTTGGCCGGCGTCTCACGACCCCTGCGTTTGTGGCGCCGATTGGAAGCTTCAGCCTGATAGGGGATCGGGCCGAGCGTGAAGTGGCCGAAGGCGCAGGCCGCGCCGGGACGATGCTCTTCGTCAGTCACGCCGCCAAGCCGAGCGTACAAGAGTGGGCCGAAGCGACATCGGCGCCTCTGGTTTTTATGGCCTATTTGAATAGAGGCAAAGAGGATACCTTGAGGTGCGTCCGTTTGGCTGAGAGTATGGGATACGCCGCTGTCGGCGCAACCATGGATGTTGTTCAGCCGGTGAAAATCGGCGATCATGTTCCTCTCTCTACCAAGGATGGAAGGCCGAGAAGAGGTCATCCCGCTTCTCCCAGAGACATCGAGTGGCTGAAGCGAGAAGTTTCTCTGCCCGTGGTGGTGAAGGGTATCATGGGCGCTGCAGACGCGCGCGTCGCCGTGGACGCGGGCGCGGATGTCGTGGTGGTGTCGAACCACGGCGGCAGGATATTAGACTTTAATCGCGCCGCCATCGAGGCGCTGCCTGAAGTGGTCAATGCAGTGGGGAGAAAAGTCCCGGTGCTGCTCGACGGCGGGATTCGCAGCGGCGGGGATATCGTAAAGGCGCTGGCCCTCGGCGCCAAGGCGGTGCTCGCGGGCCGTCCGATCGGCTGGGGTGTGGGGGCGGCGGGAGCGGAGGGAGTCGCGCGGGTCATCCAGATTCTTACCGAAGAGATGAAGCGAGTTATGATCTTGACCGGGGTAGGCGCTCTCAGCGAAATCACAAATTCGATCCTGATCCAGGACGGATCACAATAAAGGAGGCAGCCATGCAATGGATCATCCTTGTGCTCATAGCCTCGGCCGGCTTGTGGGTGATTTGGGCCTACAACCTGCTGGTGAGTCTTAGAAACCGCGTCCAGAATGGCTGGCAGCAGATCGATGTCCAGCTCAAGCGCCGCCACGATCTGATTCCGAATCTCGTCGAGGCGGTGAAGGGCTACATGAAGTACGAGCAGGATACCCTTCAGAAAGTCATGGAGGCGCGAAGCAAGGCGGTGAGCTCGACCGGGGTCAAGGCGACCGCAGACGCGGAGAACGTTCTCACCCAGTCGCTGGGAAGGATCTTTGCCCTGATGGAGAACTACCCGGAGCTCAAGGCCAACGAAAACGTGCTGCGCCTGCAGGAGGAGCTTACGACGACGGAGAACCAGATCGCCTTTGCGCGCCAGTATTACAACGATCTCGTGATGCAGTTTAACGTGCGGCAGGAAGTTTTCCCGTCCAACATGATCGCGCAATTCTTCAACTTCAAGCCCAGCGAATTCTTTTCGGTTCCGGAAGCGGAAAAAGCGCTGCCCCGCGTCGATTTATCGCTGCGCTAGCTGATGGCCGCGGATCTCCAGCGGCACGCGCCGCAGGATTTTGCCGAGCGCCAAGCCCATAACCGCCGGGTGAGCGCCTGGATCGTCCTTTTTTTTATTCTCCTTTTTCTCGCTGTCGGACTGTCGGTGGATTATCTTTATCTCGACGCCTTCTCGCCATCCGGGCCGCCGTTCGCCATCGCCACGGTCGTCTCCCTTATTTCAGCCACGGGGATCACGCTCGCCTCTTACTACCGGGGGAGCGAGATGATCCTCAGCTCGCTGGGCGCCGAGCCGTTGGACTTGCAGCTCCCCGAGCATCGGGAACTGCACAACGTCGTGACCGAGATGGCGCTTGCCTCGGGCTGTCCCATGCCGAAAATCTATGTCATCTTCGATCCCGCGCCGAACGCTTTCGCCACCGGCAGGGACCAGCTCCACGCTTCGGTCTGCGTCACGACCGGGCTGCTCACGCTTCTCAATCGCGAAGAGACTCAAGGCGTGATAGCTCACGAACTCGCTCATGTCCGCAACGACGATATCCTTCTTATGACGTTGGTGAGCATCCTGCTCGGAGGCATCGCCCTGCTCTCTGACTGGTCGCAGCGCTCCTTTAACAGCTCGCGTTCCCGCCGGGAGACGGCCGGCAAAAGCGCCCTGCTGGTGATTCCCGCCGTGCTGCTCATTCTTTTTGCGCCCCTGGTTTCGCGCCTTCTTGCCATGGCGGTGTCGCGGCAGAGGGAATATTTGGCCGATGCCACCGGCGTCGAATACACGCGCAATCCGCTCGGCCTAGCCAAGGCGTTGGAGAAAATTCGCGACGCGGCGATGCCTTTTTCCCGGGCGAGCCGGGGCACGGCGCACCTTTTTTTCGTCAACCCGCTCCGGCGGCGCGTCGATGAGCGCGAAGGCCACTTGGCCGATCTTTTGAGCACGCACCCGCCCATCGCCCGCCGCATCATGCTGCTCTACCAGATGGCCGGCGTAGCTGGAGGGTTGAAGGGTTAAAGGATTTTAGATTTTGGATTTTTGATTTTAGATTAAAAGGATTCAATCCAAAATGGGGCAGGGATAAAGGGGTAGGGGTGAGAGCATGGTGCGATGTCCCCTATGTGAGACCGATATGAAGGAGGTTTCGGCGCGGGCGAATCCGGGCACCCTCATCGTGCTGGACCAGTGCGCCAAATGCGGCGGCATCTGGTGCGATAAGTGGGAGCTCTTTCCGGTCGAGCCGGAGGAGGCGAAGCGGCTCGATCCGTTAGACGAGGGGCTGCTGCAAAGCCCCGTCGCCATGGAGAAGGAAACTCTCTACTGCCCGCGCTGCGGGGATCGGCTGCGGCTTTTTCACGATCCGCTTTTGCCCTCGGATATACGGCTCGAGCGCTGCCGGAGGTGTGACGGCATCTGGCTCAACCGCGGGCAGTTCAGCCGCTTCAAGCAGTTTCAAAAGAAAACCAGGGAGGAAAAAATGGGTCAGGAAGAGACGCTCCAGAAATTGGTGCATGCCTATCAGAATCCCCAGGCTTGGGTCACCACGGGCGTTCGAGGCATCTATGCTTATCCGCAGGCGCAGGCGGAGAGCGATAACTGGCCTTCGATCTCACTGGGTGGCGCCATTCATCTGATTTTGCAGATCCTGCTCAGGCTGATTTTGCGCTTTTAGGGGTTTATGTCCTGTCAGGAGGTGAGCGCGACCAAATCTATTTCGACGAGAGCCCCTCGAGGGATATCGGCCACGGCCACCGTGGAGCGCGCCGGCTTGGCGCCGCCTAAATATTCCGCGTAGACCTCGTTCATCGCGGCGAAGTCGGCGATATTTTTGAGGAAGACGGTCGCTTTCACCGCCCTATCCAGCGATGAGCCTGAAGCTTCCAGGACGCCCTTCAGATTTTCCAGGACCTGTCGGGTCTGCGGGACGATCCCGCCTTCGACGATATTCCCCGTTTTTGGGTGGATCGGGATCTGTCCTGCCGTGAAGACCAAACCGTCAACCTTGATCGCCTGTTCGTAGGGACCGATCGCCTTCGGCGCAGCATCAGTGCGAATGACTTCTCGTTTCATCTTTACCTCTCCTTCGCTCAGGATGCGAGGAATCCTACAATATGAGTGATTAAACTAGCAAACGGCTGTGCAATGCATGAAGTATCGCTTGACAGTCATGATTGCGAGTGAAAGAATAATGTGCAGTTTTTGAGAGGGACTTGTGCGTGCTCGACGCTTGAACACAAATGAGTTTCACCCCGTGCTGTCGATTTTTCTTTCCTGCGCGCTTATCACCGGTTGCACCGCAGGCATAGAGAGCCCAACCCCGAGTCTGCCTGCCACACGTAAGGTATCTGTCCCCTTTCAAGGTCCGCAGATGACGATTCGGGCAACTCTGAACGAGAGAGTCTCAGCTAACTTCAGGGTGGATACAGGGGCAAGCCTCACAATGATCCCTAGAGCCACTGCCAAGGAGTTGGGAATTGATTTAGAAAAGAGGCTTCCCAGGATCCCCTTACAAACTGTAAGCGGAATTATCTATGTACCTGTGGTTGTGCTCGATTCCCTGGAGGTCGGAGGGATGCGGGTCAAGGACCTCACCGTAGCGGTTCATGATCTTCCGGACCCAAACCGACCGGCGCTTTTAGGACTTGACTTCCTGAACCATTTCCGGGTGGAAGTTGATATGAAAGAGGGAGTTCTAGTATTGGAGAAGAAATAATATATTTTCATCAGGTGGGGTAGGTCCCCGAAATCCAAAAGGAGGACTTCTGTGAGGAAAATCGCCCTTCCTAGAAGCGTCTTATTGTCCGTTTTAGTATTAGTATATGTGTTCATCGATGGTTGTGCTCCTACGATGTCACCTGTGAGTCCGCCTGAGAGTTATAAAGGGCCAGTCGCCGAAGGTCCGAAACTCCAAGCAAAGGATTTCTGGATCTACGAACGGGCTGACGGGAGAAGGGTAAAGCTCGGGGCAGGAACTTTCCTCAGCCATTTAGGATTTCCCCTGTGGGTCGGCAAAGCATGGAAGTACGCAAGTGAGGGGACAAGGCTTGGAGTTGACCCAGCCATTAGCAGGGCGCTGCGTCCTTCTGTAGAGATAGAGTGTGAGGTGACAGGTTTTAAGGAAATAGCAGTAACGGCCGGAACATTTGAGGCCTTTGAATGCAAATGCGCGTGCACAATGTTAGGCCCCGACCGGGTTTGTCTTGATCAATGGACAGTCTGGTATGCTCCTAAGGCAAAGAATATTATAAGAATCAAAGCGCAGACTACCGCATCCGACCTAGAGCTAATCGAGTATGATGTTTCAGGTAAAGTTGCTAGGCCGACCCCTTGATACGCTGTGACCTTGTTGACAGCCCATAAGATTCTGATCTCGACAGCGGCGGCCTTCTTTTTCGGCTTTGCCCTCTGGGAGCTGCGAAACTATTTCGACACGGGAAACTTGTGGGCCACCTTCCGCAGCTTTCTCTATCTTATGGTCTCGATCGGCTTCGGAATCTATCTCAAATCGCTCAAGTATTGGTACAAGTAGAGCTATGGAGCCAACTCCCTTTATCGTATCCGCCAGCGAGGAGGAGATCCGGCGCGAGCGGCAACGAGCCAGAGAACTGCGTTCGAGCCAGTGGTGGAAGAGGCGCTGTTCCTCCGGCCTGTGCCATTATTGCGGCAAAAAAGTCTCGCCCCGCTCTCTGACCATGGACCACATCGTTCCGATCGTCCGCGGCGGCAAGAGCACGAAGGGCAACGTGGTCCCTACTTGCAAGGAGTGCAACACTAAGAAGAAGCATAGTCTGCTCATGGAGTGGGAGGAATATACCAAGGGGTAAAGGGTTCAAGGGTTAAAAGGCTTTAGAACACAGAGACTCGCCATGGAAGAATTAAGTAGATTTATGAACGGGCGGGTGGTGGTGAAAGTGGGAGACATCACGAAGGAAGATGCGGATGCGATCGTCAACGCAGCCAATAGCTCGTTGATGGGCGGTGGGGGAGTGGACGGCGCGATCCACCGCGCCGGCGGGCCGGAGATCTTAAAAGAATGCAAAGAGATTCGCCGCACTCAGTATCCAGGCGGCCTGCCCACCGGTGAGGCGGTCATCACGACCGCAGGGAAAATGGCCACGAAGCATGTGATTCATACGGTCGGGCCGGTCTACGGCCGGGGAGGCAAAGAAAAGGCGGAACAACTGGCGGCCTGCTATCGTAATTCTTTAAGCCTGGCCGCGAAGGAGGGGATGAAGACAGTCGCCTTTCCGGCGATCTCCACGGGAGTGTACGGCTATCCGCTTGAAGAAGCGACGCAGGTTTCTTCGCAAGCGGTTAAAAAATTTCTCGACTCAGACCCGTCGATCCAAGAAGTGAGACTGGTCTTTTTCAGCCGCAGCGATGCCGCGATTTTCTTAAAAAACCAAGCCTTTAGTTGACATCAGACCACCTTGTCAGGTACGTTCCCCTCAAAACAGCGATCCAAGTCGGCCCAATCCCTTTTTGTCGCCCGCTCGAGACCTTGAAAGGGGTAGGCTGGCAGGTGTCGGTGCCGCCGCTGAAGAACAGGCTCGAATGAGGTGACATCATGCAGTGTTTTTTGATC
>Ga0209824_10001589_pt1 | contig 12512 bp, 12 predicted proteins | sample VDWuncwatermetaG_FD_184124 | JGI IMG/M metagenome (GOLD analysis project Ga0209824, IMG submission 184124) | Wastewater microbial communities from Netherlands to study Microbial Dark Matter (Phase II) - VDW unchlorinated drinking water (SPAdes)... ... | reverse complement strand
ATATAGGAGAGGCCCAATTGAGACGCCTCATACTCCTTCGGGTCCTCTTCATCGAGATCCCTCAGGGCCGTGATTTCAGGCTGGCGGAAAAGGGCATTGTTGTCGAAGTTCATCTTGGCATCCAGGGCAACCAATTTTCCCTCCCGCGTAAGCAAGAGGGGATTGATCTCGGCAAGGGAACAGTCCCTCTCGACAAAGGCGCGATACAATCCCTGGGTGATGGAGAGGAGAAGATTTGCCCGTTCGCCGGATAGCCCGAGCCCGTAGGCGAGCCTCCGGCACTGAAACGGCAGCAGACCAACAGCAGGATCAATCGCCTCTTTAAGAATCTTTTCCGGACTCCTCTGCGCCACCTCCTCGATCTCCACCCCTCCCTCCGCGGAGGCGATCACAGACACGCAGGAAAGGGAACGGTCCATAACCATGCCCAAATAAAACTCTCGCTCAATATTCAGCCTTTCCTCCACCAGGAGACATTTTACCTGCCGCCCCTGCGGGCCGGTCTGGTGTGTCACCAGTTTTTTCCCCAGCATCTCCCCGGCTATTTTCTCGGCTTCCTCCGGGCTTCCCGCAAGCTTGACCCCACCGGCCTTTCCCCTTCCCCCGGCGTGGATCTGCGCTTTGACAACACAGGAGCCGCCAAGCTCCCCGGCAAGGGCTCTCACCTCTTGCGGCGTAAGCGCCGCCCGTCCCCGTGGCACCGGAATGCCGAAGCGCCGCAAGAGATCTTTCGCCTGGTATTCGTGGATATTCATCTAAATAGCGGACTGAATAAAATAAGACCCTAAGACTAATATAGAAGCCTCAGGGTCTCAAGGTCTGGAATTAATTTTCTTAATGAGGCCGCTTAAGAGGCCGCCAGGAGTTTGTCCATGGCCTGGACCAACTCCTTGACACGCGTCAGGGACTGCTCAAAGGCCTTCCGCTCGGAAGGGCTGAGCTCCATTTCAATTACCTTTTCAATCCCGCCTGCCCCAATCATGACAGGAACCCCGAAGTAATAGCCGTTGACGCCGTACTCCCCTTCCAGGTACGCGGCGCAGGGCAGGATCTCTTTTCTATCCATGAGATAAGACTGGGCCATACGGATAGCGGCCGAGGCCGGCGCATAGAAGGCAGAGCCGGTCTTGAGGAGAGATACGATCTCGCCGCCGGCGTTCCTGACCCGAGCCTCGATCTCGTCCAGTCGCTTGCCGGAGATAAATTTCTCGATTGGCACGCCGGAGAGCAGACAGCTGCTGCGCACGGGCACCATGTCGTCGCCATGCCCTCCCAACACCACTGCCGATACGCTGGCAACCGAGGCCTTGAGCTCCTGGGCAATAAAGGTGCGATAGCGCGAGGAATCCAGGATGCCGGACTGCCCGACCACCCGGTTCTTCGGAAAGCCGGTAACGCGCTTGACCAGAGTCACCATGGCGTCGAGCGGGTTGGTGATCACGATAACAAAAGAATTGGGGGCGTGGGTTTTAATCCCCTCAGAAACCTGGCGCAGGATTTTCGCGTTGGTTCCCAACAGATCGTCGCGGCTCATCCCCGGCTTGCGCACGATTCCCGCGGTCACGATGCATACATCCGCGCCCGCGATATCCTCATATTTTGTGCTCCCGGTAATCTGGATATCGAAATTCTCAATGGGGCCGGACTGCAAGAGGTCCAGCGCTTTCCCTTGCGGCAACCCATCGATGACGTCATACAAGACCACGTCTGCAAGCCCTTTCAAGGCACAGAGATGGGCCATGGTCCCGCCGATTGCGCCTGCCCCTATCAACGCGATTTTTTTTCGTGCCACGTTCGCCTTCCTTTTACCCTAAAGACCCTTAGGCTATTGAAAAAATAAAAATTTAATGGATTTCCTTAGCTATTTAGCCGATTTAGGAGAAAGAGTCAAGGCAGGTGGGATTACCATAATTCGTAGATAAGAAACGGAAAGTGCACGCAACGGGCGGCGGCAACACTAAGAACGGGAATAAGTATCTGGCCTGGGCGTTTGTGGAAGCGGCCAACTTTGCAATCCGCTATCAGCCGAGGATTAAGAGTTTCTATCAGAGAAAGAAAGCCAAAAGTCACGGCGTGGTGGCGATCAAAGCGGTAGCTCACAAGCTGTGCCGGGCTTGTTACTACATCATGAAAGATCGAGTTGCCTTCGATGTGACCAAAGCCTTCGGCGCCAAGTAAGTTTATCCGGCTGGGATGGGGCAGTGAGCTTGTATAGGGGTTGGTTTAAAACCACGAGATTTGATTGGCCGCTGTCTCATCCCTGATGTATAGACAACTCGCAGGGGTTGTGATTCGATGGTACGCCCACGCCGTGAGCCACAATTGGGTTGGACCCCGAAAGGGAGAGCCATAGGATTTGTGAATCCTATAACCTTGGACGCGGCGTGGTACCGACAGTTTTTTGGGGCAACAAAGATTGCCAGGGGCGGGAGATGGCTCCCTTCTATAGGGACCGCTCCCAGGCCTTGATCCTGATGGGTGACTGGTGCGGACCTCGTCCGACACCGACTTATTGAAAACAGGGGCGCGTTACCAAAAGATTACGGGCTTGGCGAGAAAGAGAAAAGGGGGAAAGAACATTCTTTCTATGGGAGTGTCTTTGCCTCTTGGCCTGCCTTCTAATGGGTGACCCCTTATCCCTGCAGAGACACGATTAACCAAACAAACTTCTTGCCCGCTCACAGAGGCTGCCGCCACTCCGCACCATCTATGGGCAGCTCCAGGCCCAGCCCTTTCTCTTTGGCTTTTTTATAGAGCAAACCGCCTATAGCTACATCTGAGATACCAATGCCACCTGTGTTCTTAAAGAGCGTGACTTGATCAGTGCGGCTCCTTCCGGGCTTGATTCCGTTCAAAACCTCTCCGACTTCTACGATTTTGTCCCAGCTAATAATCCCTTTTTCTAACCTTTCCATAAAATCACCCGGCTGATCGACCCGAATGTTTTCCCGGGAATTGACCCCAATCACCTCTGCGCGGCGCATGCTCTCGTCGTCCAACTCCTGCCGCATCTTCGGAATAAAGCCACCACGCTTTAGCCCTATGTTACTGACCACAATTGAAGTTAAATGGGAACCCGGTGCAAGCCAGTGGCCATCCAATACTGGAACGTTTGAGCCCGTCGCCGCAATGACCATATCCATCCCCTTGACCGCTTCTTCTGCGCTCTCCACTGGACGGATTTCCAAGTTGAGCAGTGCACCCATCTGGTCAGCGAACTCCTTACGATGCTGCGGGTTGGGACTGTAGACCTTAACCAGTTTGATGTTCCGGATTTCTTTGAGGGCGATCAGATGGTACTTCGCCTGGTTCTGCGAACCCAACATCCCCACCGTCTCCGCATCCTTGCGAGCGAAGACATCTGTCCCCACTGCGCTGTTAGCCGCAGTACGTAACCCCGAAACTACGCTTAGACTCATCTCCTTTGCCCCAGGCTCTCCAATAATAAGACAGCGCAGGTCTGCCGTCTCTGCATCGAAGAGGACTTGAACCGGACGCCCCCGGACCGGAAAGGCCTCAATGGAATGTCCTTCCTCGGTCGTTGGATTTGTGGTCCACTCGCAGTGAGTCATCAGCCCTGTTACGCCGACACTCGGTAAACCACCCTGATGTACGCTTACACGGACGTTGGAGGGCATGTGTGTTCGATGGCGCACCTCACTAAGATCGGGATGATGTATCCACTCTCGAAACCCTTCCTCCACTACTTCGATCGCCTCCTTCATCGTGATGAGACCATCAATTTCCTCTGGACGTAATACCAAGACCATATGCAACCTCCTATTGTTAGATTCTCCCAAGCCTGCTATCAGAAGCTATCGCGGATGTTCTGTAACAACCACTCGGTGGGGATCTGAACGTCGATTCGCTGCCGGCAGATAGCCTCTACTTTGCTAAGCTCCTGGTAGGCCTCCTCAAGGGCCCTCGTCGCGATCTCTATCCTCAAAACACTCCTAACATCATCGTTTTTAAAAATGAGTGTAATGCGAATCTTCCTCCGCTGCAGAAAGAAAGCGGGGGAAACTTTCTACGGATTTTTCCCCCAGAGGGAGAAAAAAAATCCTTCATCTATCAACTCTTGAACCAGACTGTTGTTGTAAAACTGCTCGGGCTTAGCCTGCTTTGCCTTTGGGTTCTTCTTTGCTATCTCTTCAAGAGTAACCTGAAATGCCTGTTTCTTGACCAATGGGACCTTCTCCACGAAGTCGTAGGCGTATTGCATGCTGCTGTCAAGCATCCCTGCATCTTTGATTTTCGTATAGCGGGTCAAAATTGCCTTGCTCTCTTCCTTTCGGGTATGCATGAAATGCACGGCCCTCCCATAGGCTCGCAAGAATGCCTTCGCCTGTGCCCTTCGTTCCTTCATAAACCTGCGCGATACTGTAATCCCCACATGCATGAAGGGGATATCCTCCTTGGCTAGGTTAAAAAGGATTTTGATCCCCTCCTGCTGGGCTACGTAGCCCATGGGAAAAGACATGGCAGCCGCGTAAATGGTTCTCTTTGAGAGGGCAGCGGCTAGCTCAGGCATCCCGCCGATTTGTAGGATTGGAACATCCCTTCCCGGATCGAGTCCATATTTGGTAAGAAGCATGCGGATTCCAAAGTCCGTAGAGGCACCAAATCGGGTAACCCCGACAGGCTTTCCTCTTAGATCCTCGATACTTTTTATCTCCGGAGGCGCCATGACATAAAAGGCTGCGACATTGACAATTGCACCCATCGCCACCAGGTCACCACCCTGAAGCCCGATATCCGCCACTACCTGGCCGTTGGCAGTGGAGATATTTACTTCTCCCGCAAGCATCGCCTGGGCCATAGTTGAGGAACTGGGGATGTAGATGGGATCTGCAAGCAATCCCTCTTGGTTAAGGAAGCCTGCCTCTTTAATCACCCAGAAGGGGGCAATCAGCGAACTGACAGCCGAATAGCCGACTACAACCTTCTGCGCTACACTGAGTCCTGGAAAAACCAAGACGGAAGCAACCACCAGACCTAAAAGCTGCCCGGAGAGAAGGCGTTTCAGATTCCCTCCCGTTTACTAATGGGCCGTAATGCTCCGACCGGAAGGTCGGGGTAATTCACCTGGATATCCTCCATGCTTCGACAGTCTCGCCCCACTCCCGCAAAGATACATAATTTTCGAGCCGCCGTCAATAATCCATAATCCGTAGATAAGAAACGGAAAGTGTACGCAACGGGCTAACGTAGAGCATTTTCATTGCCGAGGAACTACTGAGACGGCCGAGAACAAAAAGAGGGGAACAAAATATTTCTGTCGAATCTTTTCAACCACCATCTTTGCAGCCTTTGACGCAAAGCCCTCCCTAAACCCTCACTTCCTGGGTTGTGCTTCGATCCCTATTGGAGTTAACACGCTGCTGCTCCCTTAGGCGCTGGCCCGTGTTCGTGTTCGCAACTTAATTACCGTGCTCGTGTTCGCGAGTTGACAAACTTATCGGGTCCTTCACCGATGAAGCAATAGTTTTAGGGAAAAGGGTCTATAACGATGGATCAGTTGGAAATCTTCCCGATTAAAGGTGAACAGGCATGAGGCAATAGGCAACAGAAAAGAAAGGCGAAAGGAGAAGGGAGGAAGAAGGGAGAAGAGGTCGGTTAACTTCAGGCGCTGAGCTCCATTTCTTGGATGCGAGAGCGGATAGGTTGAATCCTTGAGTCAGGAAACCGTAAATCCATCCGGAGAATATAGGGCGGATAACCGAGCTGCCGTTATTTCCTTTTGTCCTTATCCTCCAACCATTTCTCAAGGAAACGGGCGGCGACCTCCCTTCCCCCCAGGCCGAAGGCGATGGCGAGGGCCAGGCAAATGGAGCCGAAGATCAAAATGAAAGCCCAAACGACGATCTCCGTAGCTATCTCCAGTATCTCAAGGATGCCGGCAATGATAAAAACAACCGTTGCATAGTAGGTCACTCGACCGATACTGTCCGCCTGCTGCAATCCAGCGTTGGCACAAGAAGTTCTGGTCACTGTTTCGATGAAGTTTGCCAAATAGAGACCGAGGATCAGCATCACAATGGCAGCTACCACTTTCGGGATGTAAAGAAAGATCGTGTTGAGGGTCTCGGTGACCCCGGGTAAACCCAGCGTATCGAGCGTTGCCACGATGACGACTAGGAACAGAAACCAGAAAATCAAAAGACCCAGGATCTCCGTAGGGGTCTGTTTAACACCGCCGCGTGCCAGCGCCTGGTTGAGCCCCGACCGATCGGCCAAGACATCAAACTGGCACACTTTAAGCAATCGCACAGCGACCTTACGCGCGATATTGCAGCCGATCCACCCCAAAAACAGGATGATGATCGCGGCAAACAAATCGGGTAAGAAGGCTCCCACCTTTGTGGCAAAGGCATTCCACGCACCTGTAACCGTGGCAACAATATTCATAGGCACCTCCTTCGCCTGAAATCGACTCGCCCTCGACGCTAACCATAGGAGACTCGCCGCCGACTTGTCAACTTCATATTTTCCTAAACAATAGACGAATTGACAACGGTTGACAGGCCGAAATGCGCCAAGTATTCTACGGCCATTTGTAGCGATCTCTTGCGCGACTAACGAAAATCATAAAGCAGCGGTGTATGGATAAAACGGATCAAAGGGAGGTTAACATGAAAACGATCGTTCGCCGCCACCTTCTGCTGGTGGCCGTCCTGCCTATCTTGGCCTTATGCGTGCCCGGCCTCTTAGAGGCTCAGCCAATCACGCGTATTTCCATCGCAACGGGTGGGACCGGAGGTGTTTATTACCCACTCGGGGGCGGGATGGCAGCCCTTATATCCAGGTCGATTCCCGCCACTGAGGCCACTGCCGAGGTAACCACTGCGTCCGTGGACAACATGAAGCTCCTTCATACCGCCAAGGTCGCGCTCGCCTTTACCCTACCGGACACGGCCTGGGATGCTTACCAGGGACAGCTCAAAGGATTTAAAGAAAAGGTTGCAGTTCGCTCGCTAGTTTCCATTTATTCCAATTATATGCATATCGTCGCCCTTGAGGGGAGCGGAATTAAGAGTGTCGCCGATCTAAAAGGAAAACGAGTTTCTACGGGAGCGCCCGGATCGGGCACAGAAATAAAAGGGCTCCGAGTCCTTGAGGCCTATGGCATTACTCCTAAGGACTTAAGGAGCCAGGAGCGGCTGGGTGCGGGAGAGTCGGCCGGAGCGCTGAAGGACCGTAAGATCGATGCCTTTATTTGGGACGGCGGCCTACCCACTGCCGCGGTCTTGGATCTGGCCGCCACTCCCGGAATTAAGATTCACCTCGTGTCCCACGGCGATGCAGTCGCCAAGATGGTGGCGAAGTACGGCCCTTTGTACTTCGTCGGCGTGGTCCCAAAGGGTACCTATGCGGGCGTGGATTTGGATGTTCCGGTAGCAGCCGTAACCAACCTTCTCGTTGCCCACGAGCGCATGGATGAGTCTCTGGCATATCAGATTACCAAACTGGTGCTCGAACATACTCCGGATTTGGTGGCCGTGCACAAGGCAGCGAGCGAAATCACGCTGAAGAGCGCCGTGGTTGGCTCGCCGGTGCCGTTCCATCCCGGAGCGCTCCGTTACTATAAGGAAAAAGGCATCAAGGTCGCTCCGGTCCAGTGAGTTCCTGCTGAAGAATCTTGATCCATGCCCTATGCTTGGTTGGAGTTCGGCGGTGTTGCGTGCCTCTTTGATCTTACCGATTGTTTTGCTGGCGAACCCGGCTGCGGCAGAGTTCAGCTGCCTCAAGATAGAGCGGCCGCTGAAGCAAGCTATCACGATCCCGGCCAGCGTCGGCGAAGAGCTGCGACTGAGCTTTCGTCACTCTATTTACGGCTCTCAGGTCGAAGAGCAATTTCGGATCACTGAAGAAGGACTGGAGACGACTGAGCTTCGTTACTCCGAGGCCAGGCTGGTGGAATTCTACGGGTATGAAGCCGCGCGCTTTGAAGCGGGATGGTGGATAGTCGAAGGAAAGCACCAGATCATTCCGTTCCTTGACCTCCGCGTGAGCCCGGAATCGCTCTTACAGATCTCCCTCGGCAACGAGCCGATCTCTCTCTCGCCAATGGTAGATCCCGGCGGGCTGGTTCGCTTAACCGTCATCCCATGCGGAAGGACTATAGATGGCCGACGAGCCGATAATCGATGAATCACGCCTCCGCGCTGCGGAGGAGCTGGTACGGAGCGAAGAGGGGCCTAGGCGGCAGTTGAGCGGCCCGGTCGGCCTTTTCGTCTCTGCTGCTGCTGTGGCCATGTCCCTGCTCTTCCTCTACTGGGCATGGGCCTCGGTAACAGCTCAAATACTGCGTCTTGTCTTTCTCGGCTTCACCCTGGTTCTCTCCTTCCTTCTCTATCCCGGCCGCCGCAGTAATAGGCTTGAGCCTATCCCTTGGTCCGACTGGCTCCTCGCCGGGGCAAGCCTTCTCGCGGTTGGATATGCTCTTTGGGATTTCGAAGATTTTATCTACCGCGCCGCCCTGCCGACGACGGCCGACCAGATCTTCGGGGCGCTGACCATCCTCCTCGTCCTTGAGGCGGCGCGCCGGACGACAGGCTGGATCCTCCCCGCGGTCGCTATCATCTTTCTCGGCTACGCTTGGCTGGGAGCCTGGCTGCCCCCGCCTTGGACGCACCAGGGATATGGATTGGATCGGCTCGTCGGCCACATGTACACGACTCTCGAAGGAATATTCGGCGTACCTCTGGACGTAGCCGCGACCTTTATTATCCTCTTCACGATTTACGGCGCCGTGCTCGAGTACTCGAAGGCCGGCGAGTTCTACGTAAATTTTTCACTGGCTGCGACCGGCGGCAAGCCGGCGGCGGCCGGACGCACCGTCACACTCGCCTCTTTTCTTTTAGGCGGCCCTTCCGGTTCCGGCGTGGCGACCACGGTAACCCTCGGATCTGTGGCCTGGCCGCTTCTGGCCAAGGCCGGATATGACAAGGATTCCGCCGGCGGGCTTCTCTCAGCAGGTGGCATCGGGGCGATCATCTCTCCGCCGGTGCTGGGGGCGGCCGCCTTTCTCATCGCCGAGTTCCTCAAGATATCTTACCTCGAGGTCATCGCCATGGCCGCAATACCCACGCTGCTCTATTACTGGTCGGTCTTCGCCATGGTGGAACTGGATGCCAATAAATTCGGCGCCAGGCCGGTAACTGTGGAAGGCGAGAGCGTTTGGACCCTCACCCGGAAGTACGGTTACCACTTCATATCGTTGGTAGCGATTGTCGTCTTCATGCTTTGGGGCTACACGGCTATCCTTTCGGTTCTTTACGCGACGCTCCTCGCCGTAGCAATGAGTTTTTTCCGGAAAGAGACCGCGCTTACCCCCGGCCGCCTCTTTAAGACCCTTGAAGGCGGGTCCCTGGGGGTGCTATCGGTCGCGGCCACCTGCGCGTGCGCCGGGATCATCGTTGGCGTGGTAACCCTCACCGGACTGGGCCTCAAGTTTTCCATCATCATTCTCAGTCTAGCCGGCGGGAACCTCTTCCTTACCGTACTCTATACCGCGCTGGCTCTTTTGATCCTCGGCCTTGCCGTGCCGGTTACCGCCTCCTACATCATCGCTGCTGTGATCACCGCACCTGCCATGATCAAGTTGGGCGTTCCCGATTACGCGGCCCACATGTTTATCTTCTACTATGCGGTGCTCTCCGAGGTCTCGCCGCCCACGGCCCTTTCTCCCTTTGCGGCTGCAGCCATTACAGGCGGCAACCCTTACAAGACGACGATGATGGCGTGGAAATACACGCTTCCCGCATTCCTCGTACCCTTCATGTTCACCCTACACCCGGATGGTATAGGTCTCCTTCTCAAGGGACCATGGATGAACATTGTATGGACTACTCTCACTGCCATGGTCGGTCTGGTGGCGCTTGCGGCCGGTCTGACTGGATGGCTTATTAGAAAGACGACTCGCTTCGAACAAGCGCTCCTTATTATCGCCGGACTCGTGCTGGTCTACCCCGGCTGGATCGAAGATTTGATCGGTTTTGGCCTGTTTGCCTTTGCGATCCTCCTTCAGACCCTTCTTTATCGCAGCCGTGCTCCCCTCGGCCCTTGAATCCACTCTACCTGAAGTTTATAGTGCACGAATTGTTCCAATCGTTCGAAACAAGCGCGTTTCAAGGGAGAAAAACTTGCGCGTAGTGATCCGTAATTTATCCAAGAACTACGGCCTGCTCTGGGCTCTGAAAAAGATCGACCTCGATTTTCAGTCCGGGGAATGCGTTGCCCTTCTCGGCCCAAATGGGGCCGGGAAGACCACTTTATTGAAGCTCCTCACGGCCCTGCTGTACCCAACGACAGGAGAGATAACGCTGGACGATCAGAGGCTTCATCAGGGATCTTCCGCCCTTCGCTCTTCCATTGGGCTGCTCGCGCCCGGCGAACATTTTTACGAAGGCCTTACGCTTAAAGAAAACTTGCGCTTTTTCAATTCTCTTTACAGCCGGGAAAAGAGCCCTCAAGAGATAGAACAAACCCTGGATACCGTTGGGCTCCGCAACTGGTCGAATGACTACGTCTCCTCCCTATCCAGCGGGATGAAATGCCGCCTGGCGATAGCCAAGTGCCTTCTGCTCGAACCTAAACTGCTACTCCTGGATGAACCATACGGCGTCCTGGACGGAAACGGGGTAGATCTTTTGGAAGCATACCTGATGCGTCTGCGCCAGCATGGAGGCATCGTGATGATGGCGACCCATCACGTGTCGCGCATTCTTACCATCTGTTCCCGGGCGATTATCCTGCGCCGGGGAAGCCTCATTTTTGATGAACCCCGGCAAGAGCCCTGGGAAAGCTTTCAGCGCACATTTGCGGAATTTCTTCCCCGTGGAGAAAAATGGAACTCCTGAAACAAACCCTCTGGATGCTGTGGAAGGATCTGCTCCTGGAACTCCGCCGCCGGGAGAGCATCCTGGCCATGTTTTTCTTCGGCACCCTGCTTCTCTTTGTCTTTCACTTTGCCTTTGAGATTCCCACAGAGAAGGCGGCGGAAATGGCCCCCGGTCTCCTCTGGTTGGCGTTTCTCTTTACCGGCACGCTGGGATTGACCCAGCTCTTTCAAGCGGAAAGAGAAAATCACTGCCTCGACGCCCTGCTCTTATCCCCCATGGACCGGGCAAGTCTTTATCTGGCCAAGGTGTTTTTCAACCTTTTCTTGATGCTTCTGGTGGAACTGATCGTTTTTCCTCTATTTTGGGTGCTCTTCAACCTGGCTTTCTGGAATCTTTTGCCTTCCTTGTTTCTGGTCGCTTTTCTCGGGACTATCGGCTTTTGCGTCCTGGGGACTCTCTTCTCCGCAGTGACGTTGAAGGCGCGGGCGCGGGAACTCTTGCTCCCCCTCATCCTTTTCCCGCTCATGATCCCCGTTATCCTGGCAACGGTCCGGGGGATGGAGATCATCCTGCGCACGGGAAAATTTACCGAGGCGCTCCCCTGGTTGCGTCTCTTGATCGGATTTGATGTTATATTCTTTACTGTCGGCTTTTTGATTTTCGAATGGGTGATTGAGGCTTAACCATGGCAGGAACAATGCAGAAACGAGGTCGCGCGCGAAGGGTCACCGGCATATTGGCGCTGGCGTTTATTCTTGTCGGTCTCTATTTCGCTTTGATCGGCGCCCCTCCGGACGCCTATCAGGGAGAGGTCCAGCGAATCATGTATGTCCATATCCCCAGCATCCTTACGGCCTACCTTTCTTTTTTCATTGTCTTCATAGGGAGCTGTCTCTTTTTATGGAAGAGAGAGAAGAGAGATGATATTTTGGCCCGCTCGGCCGCAGAGATCGGCGTTCTTTTCACCAGCCTCACGATTATCGAAGGATCGATATGGGGAAAACCCACGTGGGGCGTCTGGTGGACGTGGGATGCGCGCCTGACCCTAACGGCCATTCTTTTATTGATCTTTGTCGGCTACCTGATGCTGCGCTCGCTTATCGAAGATGAAAACCGCGGCGCGGTGTGCAGTGCCGTGGTTGGCGTTATCGGTTTTCTTGATATACCATTGATTCATATGTCGGTTTACTGGTGGCGGACACTCCATCAACCGCCGTCCATTCTTCGTCCGGATAAGATGCCCTGGGAGAATGTCCACCCCTCGATGCTGATCGCCTTAGCCGTCAACTTCGCGGCCTTCATCCTGCTCTATTTTTATCTGCTCTCTCTGCGTTTTCGCGTGGGCGAGATGGAAGAAGAGGTCAAAACGCTCAAGCTTTATGGAGGTGCCTCGTGAGCGCCTGGGGGTTCGTTTTTCTGGCTTATGGGATTGTCTGGTTCGCGCTGCTGGTTTATCTCGGCAATGTAATACGCCGCTTTCGCAAGGTCGAGAGTGAACTCTCCAGCCTGCGCTCTTCGGGAGGTCTTAAGAAAAATGCATAAGACTAGAAGGTTCCTCATCGGAGCGGCGATTATTCTGGCCGCCCTCGCCTACTTAATCTATGGGGGCATGCGTGAGGCAATTGTCTATTTTGTCACGCCGTCGGAACTCAAGGGTCAGGAGAGCTC
>Ga0209824_10001588_pt1 | contig 12515 bp, 10 predicted proteins | sample VDWuncwatermetaG_FD_184124 | JGI IMG/M metagenome (GOLD analysis project Ga0209824, IMG submission 184124) | Wastewater microbial communities from Netherlands to study Microbial Dark Matter (Phase II) - VDW unchlorinated drinking water (SPAdes)... ... | reverse complement strand
ACCCGAGGTCGAGCTTCGCCCGCTCTACCTCGTCCCGGTCTTGACCGCCGCGTGGTACGGCGGCCGCGCGATCGGCCTGATGATGGCCGTGGCCGCGACCGTTTCGCTCATGTTCGCCAACGACTACGTCGGCACGTTGCTCCGCGGCGGCGCGATCTCGGTGTTCAACAACGGCAGCCGGCTCCTGACCTACGTCATCGGCGCGCTGCTGGCGACGCAGCTGAGGAGCCAATCGGACGCCCTGAGGGCCAAGACCGAGGCGCTGCTCCGAGAATCGGCACTGCGCGAGGAGTACATCGCGCTCTTCGTCCATGAGCTCCGGCACTCGGCCGCGGCCATGTCCCTGGCCGTCGCGACGCTCGCGTCCTCACCGAAGCTCGCCGACGACGAGCGTGCCTACCTCGGCCGGCTTCACGAGCAGGCACGGAACCTCGAGCAGCTCGCGGCGCAGCTCCTTGCGATCGGACGGATCGAGAGCGGACTTCGGCTCAACATCGTCGACGTCGACCTTCGCGACGTCGTCTCGCGAGTCGCCGCGGGATCGTCCGGGGCGGAGCGCCTCGACCTGCGTGTCACGCGCGAGCCGGCACGCACGCGCGCCGATCCGGAGGAGCTTGGCCGCGCCCTCGACAACTACATCCGCAACGCCCTGGTCTATTCGCCGAAGGGATCGCGCGTCGGCGTCGAGGTGATCCGCCGCGACGGGCAGGTCGGCGTCGAGGTGAGCGACACGGGCGTTGGTTTCGCATCAGAGGACGTCACGCAGCTCTTCCGCAAGTACGGTCGGCTCCACAGCGCGAGCACCACGAGCATGGAGGGAGCCGGCCTGGGCCTCTACCTCACCCGGCTGATCGTCGAAGCGCACGGCGGCCGCGTCGAAGCGGCGAGCGACGGGCCCGGTGCCGGGGCGCGCTTCCGGTTCCTGCTGCCGAGCGCGGCGTGACCGAGCCGACGCGGATCCTGCTCGTCGAGGATCATCCGATCGTCGCCGAGGGCCTGCAGCTCGCGCTCGGACGGCACGATGAGTTCCGGGTCGTCGGCACCGCTGCGACGGTCGCGGAGGCGGCACGCCTCGCCGCGACGCTCCAGCCCTCGGTCGTGCTGCTCGACTACCACCTCCCTGATGGGAGCGGGGCCGACGCCGCGCGGATGATCCGCAGCGCGGTGCCTCACGCCGCGATCGTCATGCTGAGCGCCGACGCGAGCGACGACGCGATGCTCGCGTCGATCGAGGCGGGCGTGTCCGGCTACGTCGTGAAGTCGGAGGCGGCCGCGGAGATCGCGACCGCGGTCCGCCGCGCGGCGGCCGGCGAGATGCTGATCCCGCCTGCGACGCTCGCGGGACTCCTGGGGCGCCAGCGGCAGCGCGCCTACAAGGCAGCGCGCCGGACGGAGCTCGCCGAGCGGCTGACGCCTCGCGAGTCCGAGGTACTTCAGCTCATGTCGAAAGGGACCGACAACCGCGCCATCGCCGATCAGCTCGGGATCAGCCTCGCCACCGTCCGCGTGCACGTGCAGAAGGTGATCGAGAAGCTCGGCGCGCACTCGAGGCTCGAAGCCGTCGTCCGCGCGAACGAATACGGGCTCGTCGCGAGCTAGGACCGGCCTCCTGGGGAGCGGCCGCGGCCCCCGAACGCGGTCTCGCGGACTACCGCAGATGTAGTAGAAGCGCCTACCGCAGAACGTTACTCCCACTGCGCGATGGCAGGGCGAGCCTCGGCCGATAGCGTCGGTGCGACACGAGGGAGGCCGCCGTTCTCATTTACCCACGCTCCGTCGCGGCATTCGCCCTGGCTCTCGTGCTGGCCGTCGGCGTGACGGCACAGCCTGCTGCCGCGACGGCGCCCGGCGCGGATGCTCTCGTTCCGATGCTGGACGGTGCGTGCGACCTCTTCTCGGGTGATACGTCCGTCATCGTCGCGGACCCGCAGAGCGGTTTCCGCTATTCGCGATCTCCGGATCGCGTCTTCCCGTCGGCCAGCCTCTACAAGCTCGGCGTCATGGTCGAGGCATACCGGCTCGCCGCGTCGGGCGCGCTGTCATTTGACGAGACGACCGTGACCATCGAGGACCAAGATCTCGTCGAGGACGGCTACTACACCGCGGCTGGCACGACGCTCACGATCCGCGAGGCGATCGAGCTGATGATCACGATCTCGGACAACTCGCCCGCTCGCGCCCTGCTGCGGACAGAGGACGCCCACAACGTGAACGCGACGATGGCGCGGCTCGGCCTGACGAACACGCGCATCAACCTGGACCTGCCGGAAGAGGAGCAAGTCGTCCCCTTCAACACGACGACCGCCCGCGACATGGAGCGGTTCTTCGTCGGTCTTCTCCGAGGCACGATCGTGGGCCGGGGCGAGAGCGCCGACATGCTCGCGGTCCTGCGCCGCCAGCAGATCAACGACCGGCTCCCCGCCGGCCTGCCCGAGGGAGCAGAGATCGCGCACAAGACCGGCAACCTCCCCGGTTTCGCCCACGACGCCGGGGTCATCTACACCCGGACCGGACCGCGCGTCGTCGTCGTTCTCACGTCGGACTACGACCAGTACGACGACGTCATCACGCTCAACGAGCGTATCGGCGCGCTGACCTACGCCGCGAAGCTCGACAGCTTCGCCGCGCGCTACCAGACCAAGGAGCCGCCCGCGATCGTCGTCCATCCGAATGACCTGCTGCGCTGGACCGTGCAGGTCACGAACGCCTCGGACTTCAAGTGGAACGCGGGCACCTATCTGCGCGAGACGGTGCGGAGCGGGACATCGACGTGGACGAAGAGCCTCGGCCAGGTGACGTTGCCGCCGCTCGAGCCCGGCGCGTCGACCGTGATCACCGTGAACGTCATGGCGCCGGCCCTTCCCGGACCGTACGTCCTCGAGCTCGAGGTCTACGACGACGTGCTCGGCACGTCGGGCAATCGCTTCCTGACTGTCTTCTACATCCACGCGAACTGACCCTCGTCACATCCGGCCCCCTCGGCCCTAGCGCCCGGCGTTCGTCGCCGGGCGCCCGGCGTGACCTCAGCCCGCGGCAATCGCGATCCCGTGCGGCCGCGTGCCGAGCCGCCGCGCACCCTTCGGCGTCACGACCACCGTGTCGCCCCAGGTGATGTTGTAGCGGTCGTCCGCCGAATGTACCTGCGGCTTCAGGATGAAGACCATGCGCTCGCGCAGCGCGACCGCCAGCTGCTCCGGATCACGAGCCGAGCCGGTGACGATCGGCCCGTCATCCCCCGCCCCGCGCCCGTGCATGACGAGCACGCCCGTCGCGCTCGCGGCGGCGCCGCTCTTCGGCGCGGCCTGGCCCGCCTTCGCCGCGCACCGCGCCTGCAGCTCACCGACCGTCACGCCGGGACGCAGCGCGTCGAGCATGTCCTCGAACAGGACGCGCTGGAGCTTCATGAGCTCGCCGTAGGCGGGATCGGGCTCGCCGACCGCGACGGGCACGACTCCCTGCGCGCGGTACCCGCCCCATGACGCCTCGAGCTCGTTGAAGATGATGTCGCCGCGCTCGAGGACGCGGTGGCTGGCCCGCGTGAGCGTGCGCGGCGGCCGCGCGCCGGATACCCAGTTGCAGTGGACGGGCATCTCGGATCCGCCGCTGAACAGCGCATGCATCGTCTCTGCCCAGACCTCCCAGTCCGAGCGTCCGGGTCGCGCTGCGGCGATCTCCGCATCGGTCGCGCGCTCGATGAGCTCCTTCGACCGCGCGAGGAACGCGATCTCCTCGTCGCTCTTGGTGTAGCGCAGCTCGACGAGGAGGTCGGTCGCGTTCACGATCTGCGCGTCGGGGAACGCGTCGCGGATCTGCGCGTACGTGCCGTGGAGGATCGTCCCTTCGGGCGTGCGCGTGCCACCGCCGAGGCCCGCGATGCCGATGCGGTGGGGGCCAAGCTCGCGCAGCCTCTCGACGATCACGCGTCCGTAGTTCCGCCGTGCCTCGCGGATGTCGGTCGTCCAGGTCTGGGTCGTCGTCCAGCGCGGCTTCGCGCTCGTCGCGACGATCGTGACGTCGGCGCTCAGCGGGAACACGGCAGCGATGTCGGCGTCGCCGCCACCGCCGCAGTGCGTCAGCCAGCGCGTGTTGGCCTGGAAGTCCATCGAGTGCCCCGTGTTCTGCGGCGTCACGAGCACGTCGAGCTCGCGACGCGCCATCTGCGCGCGCACCGCCGTCCAGCGACGATCGCGCTCCGCGAGCGAGAAGCGCGGGTACGGGAAGAGCCCCTCCGTCCGGTCGACCTCGGCGAGCCGCAGGTCCGCCACGTAGCGCTCGTCGAACGCGCTCAGCCTGCGACCTCCGCGCCCTCGTCCATCCGCAGGGCGATGCCGCGCCGCGCGAGCTCGCGCTCGTATTCGGCGCGGATGGCCGGATCCTCGCGCTCGTACTCGATCTGATCGCCGCCGGTGTCCTCGCTGCCGCCCGTCATCCCGATACGCAGCGGGTGCTCCGGGCTGCCTCCGCGGCGCAGCGCGAGGTAGCGCGCGGGCTCGGCGCTCGTGTTGAAGTGCTGGTGGTACCACCACTCGGGCGGCGAGAACATGCTCCCGGGACGCCAGTCGACGCGGACGCGCGGCTGCCCCTCGGCCCACAGCAGCGAATAACCCTCGCCCCGGAGGATGACCACGTGCGCCCCGGGGCCGTGCCGGTGGCCCTTCTTGTACGTGCCGACCTCGAACTCCGAGATGTGCGCGGCCATCGTGTTGTCCGACACGGACAGATGGAAGCTCGAGGCACCGGACCCGCGCTTGGCCCACTTGATGAGCGAGAACGCGAGCACGTCGGGGACGAAGTTCGTGCGCCAGACGCGGCCGCCGAGGTGCCGCCCGGCGCCGGCGAAGAAGTCCGGCTGTCCGGAGAAGCGGTCTTCGAAGGCGAAGTCGTCGCCGAAGACGAAGCGCTCGTTGTGGAAGAGGCTCAGCACGAGCGGCGCGTTGCACACCATGAGCAGGCGCGCCGGCGCGGCGGCATCGAGGTTGCGGTGCCGGTACGTCGTGTTGAGCGGCGGCGAGAACAGGCTGCGCTCGCCCCAGGACACGGTGACCGCCGGCCGGCCGCCTGATCCAACGGTCGTCTCTCCGTGGCCACGGACGCAGAAGACCATCCCCTCGAAGAGGTGGTGTACGGGCGCCGTTTCGGCGCCCGGCGGGATCTCGAGCAAGACCGCGGTCGTCAGATGCGGATCGGCGAGGTTCGCGAACGCGGCGCGGCACCCGAAGCGCTTCCAGTCTCCAAGCTCGACCTGCGAGAGGTCCTCGACATGGAAGGCCTTGTGCACCGGGATGCCTTCCGCCGCCTGCCACACGTCGTAGAACGCCAGCGGTCGGACGAAGCGCGGCGGCTCGCCCATGTGACCCTCCGTGGCGCGATGGCCGAACCGGAGACTATCGCCTTTGGTAATACCATTGGCCGCCGAGGGCCGGGGCTCTTGACCGGCCAACGTGAGGCGGGCGCGAAGGGGGTGGCGGATGGCATCGGCCAGCGGCATCCGCACCTACGGCGGGCACGGCAGCGCCGGCGCTGGTGCGGTCGACCGCATCGACGGGTTCAGCCACCTCGTCCTCGAGGTCGCCGATCTCGACCGCGCCGAAGCCTGGTACCGCGACGTCCTCGGGCTCGATCCGGTCGGCCGCGGCATCCTGGCCGAGCCGCTCCCCCACGCCGCGCTGCGGCTGAACACCGGCCAGCTCATCGTCCTCGTCCAGGTCGAGAAGCCCGAGCCTCGCCGAGAGAACACCTCGTCGATCCACCACGCCTTCCTGCTGACGATGGAGCAGTACCGCGCCGCCCAGGAGCGCTTCAAGGCCGCGGGTTACGACATCAGCGACACGCGCGAGCAGTTCCGCGCGCGGGGCGAGCATTCGATGGACATCTACGACCCCGACGATCACCGCTGGCAGGTGCAGGCCTACAGCGACGCCGCGCACGAGGTCATCCCGCCGGCGCAGCCCCGATACGACTGCGGACCGGCCGATCGGTACGCGGTCCCGTCGGTCACGACCCACGGCGAGGGCAACTTCTTCCTCATCCGCGAGCGGCGCGGGTTCCGCGCCGTGTCGCGCTGGTGCATGCACATGAACGGCAAGCTCACCTACCAGCCCGAGCACTACCGGTTCTTCTGCAACTTCCACGGCGCGACGTACGACGAGTCGGGCTGCCACATCGGCCACCTGCCGAACATCCGGCCGCTGCGACAGCATCCCGTGACGCTCGACGCCGACGGCCACGTCTGGGTCGAGGCCGGCACGGCCGTGGAGCGCGGCGAGGACGAGCCGACGCTGCTGACGCCGTACGAGTCGCGGCCCGTCGCGACGGCCGCCGCGGGAGACTGACGTGGCCCAGATCGAGAGCATCAGCCACAGCGGCATCAACGTCGTCGATCTCAAGGAGGCCGAGGACTTCTACGCCGACATCTTCGGGACGACCGTCACGAATCGCGTCAACTTCAACACCGACGACGCGCGCCGCGGCCGCTCGGTCCATACGTCCGTTCTCGTCGCCGACTGGCTCTTCGCGCTCGCCCTACCCAAGTCCACGATGCCGATGCCCGATCCCGCGAAGGCTCGCGGGATCGGCGGGTTCCGGCACGGCTTCCGCGTCGACCGCGAGCGCTTCGCTCCTCTGGTGGAGCGCCTGCGGGAGCGCGGCATCCCGTTCGAGGGCCCGGTCTCGCACCCGGAGCACGGCCCGCTCGGCGAGTCCGTGTATTTCCAGGACCCCGGCGGCAACTTCATCGAGGTGTGCTGGCGGCGCGACGAGGTGCGCTCCGGCGCAGCGCTCGACGTCGGCTGATGCCGACGCTCGTCGACGTCCGGACGCCCGCGCCGCGTGACGTGCCGGCCAGTCTGGCCCGCGGGTTCGCGGGCGCGGTCGTCGAGGTCGTGGACGCCGGTCGCGCGTGCGCGTTCTACCGCGAGGTCCTGGGCTTCAGCGACGCGGGCGCATCGGCCGAGGGTCCACGCCTGCGGATCGGCGACGCGACGCTCGTCCTCCACGAATGCGACGCGCCTCGGACGCTGCCCGAGACGGGCGCGCACCACGCGTACCGGCTGCCGGCCGCGCAGCTGCGCGCCGCGCTCGAGCGCCTGGCCGAGCGCGGCACCGACGTGCACCGGTACCGCGAGGACCGCGCCGCCGAGGAGCGCTCGAACGTGTACTGCGCCGACCCGGACGGCAATCGCATCCAGCTCGTCGAGGGCGCGCCCGCAGGCATCGACCACGCCGGCATCGAGACGCACGACATGGAGTGGGCCGAGATCTACTGGACACAGGTGCTCGGCGGTCGCGTCGAGGGACGCGTCGGCTGGCACATGGACGACTACGAGCGCGCGATCGCGTGGGGAGCCGGGCAGGACGAGCGCGCGCCCGGCACGCGGCGCTGGGACAAGCGCTACACGACGATCGAGGGCCAGGCGCGCCTGCCGCGCCCCAACGTCCAGACCTTCGTCACGCTCGCCGAGGGCGTCACCGTCGCGATCTTCCTCGCGACGGAGCATCGCCAGGAGCCGCCGCGAGAGCGCTGGCGCGGGACGCCCCGCTTGGTCTTCGCCACGAGCGCGCAAGGCCTGGCCGATATCGAACGGCGCCTGCGCGAGGTCCGGCTGCGCTGCCTCGCGTCTTCCGACTTCGGCGGGCCCTTCATCCGCGACGACGCCGCGATCTTCGCGAGGGACACGGGGGGGAATTTCCTTGAGTTCAGGGTCGACACGCCCAGCTAGCCTCGCGCCGCTGAGCCGCCGCGACCTCCTGCGCCTGGGAGGAGCGCTTGCCGCGACGGGGGCGGCGTCCTCGTTGCTCGCCGCGTGCCGCGCCGCGCCCGTCGGTCCCGAGGCGTCCTCCGCCGTTTCCGTCTCGGCACCCGCCTCCGCGGCGGCGAGCCGGAGCCTGCTCACGCTCGAGCAGGAGCTCGCGCTCCCGAGCGCGCTCGTCGATGCAGCGACGAAGGAGGGCAAGCTCTCCTTCATCTCGTCGATCGACAAGAACGTCGCGAAGGGCGTGTTCGACGTTTTCAAGAAGCGCTACCCCGCGATCGCGGTGGACTACCAGGAGGGCAGCGAAGAGGTCCGCACGGTCCGCACGCTCACCGAGTTCAAGACGGGCCGCGGGAAGATCGACGTCGTCATGGGGATCGGGGGCTTCCTGTCGGAGTACCGGACCGCGGGTGCGCTCAGCTCGCTCGCCGACCTGCCCGCGGCCACGGAGTACGAGCCACCGTACCGCGGCAACCAGTTCGAGTGGGCCGGCGTCCGCGTGCAGCTCTGGGGGATCGGCCGCAACACCGATCTCGTGAAGGATGCCGAGGCGCCGAAGAGCTGGGACGACCTCGTGGACGACCGCTGGAAGGGCCGCGTCGGGTTGGGCGACCGCCCGCAGCTGTGGGTCCAGCAGCTGTGGAAGGTGTGGGGCCCCGACCGCACGACGGCCTTCCTGAAGAAGCTCTTCGCGAACAAGCCGCAGCGGCGCAAGGAGGGTCTCGACGCCTCGGCGCAGCTCCTGGCCGCCGGCGAGTTCGGCCTGTACGTGCCCGCCGCTCCCTACCGCATCGAGGGCCTGCGCCAGACGAAGTCGCCGGTCACGTGGCTGTCGCCCGAGCCGATCTCCGTGGCCGCGTCCGAGATCGTGATCCTTCAGAAGTCGCCCAGCCCGAACGCGGCGAAGGTATTCACGAACTGGTTCCTCAGCCGCGAGGGTCAGGCGACCTACTCGAAGGCGGACTTCGCCGTGCCGGCGCACCCCGCGCTTCGCGACGACACGGCGTACCTCGGCATGTTCGCCGATTCGTTCAAGGGCAAGCAATGGACGATCCGGACGCCCGAGGACGAGGAGGTCCTCCTGCCCGCGGTGCGCAAGGTGTGGAGCGATCTCTGGACCTCCTGATCGCCGGCCACTAGCGAGTGCCCTTCGCGCGGCCCGCGTGGCTCCTCACCGCGCTCGTCGGCTTCCTCGTCGTCGTGCCGGTGGGGATGCTCGTGCTCGGAAGCTTCAGCGCGGCCCGCATCCCCGGTGATTTCTCGCTCGACCAGCTGACGCTCGCGAACTACGCGGCCGCCTACGGCAGCCCGCTCACGTATCGCGTGCTCGGCAACACCGCGATCTACACCGTCGGCACCGTCGTGCTCGGACTCGCCATGGCGACGCTCTTCGCCTGGATCGTCGCGCGGACCGACACGCCCGGCACGCGCATCGCGCGGACGCTGATCCCGCTCCCGCTCGTCATCCCGGGGATGCTCGAGTCGATGGTCTGGGTGCTGCTGTTCAGCCCGCGGATCGGCTTCGTGAATCGCGCGGCGATGAGCGGGTTCGGCCTGAGCGAACCGCCATTCGACGTCTACAGCATCGCGGGCATGGTCAGCCTCGAGTCGATCCGTCTCGTGCCCTCCGGCTTCCTGCTGCTCCTGCCTCTGTTCCTGCGCTTCGATCCGGCGCTGGAGGACGCCGCGGCCGCGTCCGGCGGGGCTCCGGCCACGACCGCGCGGCGCATCACGCTGCCGCTCCTGCTGCCCGGCCTGCTCTCGGTGATCGTGTACCAGACGATCAGCGTTCTCTCGAGCTTCGAGGTCCCGGGCATCATCGGGCTGCCGGCGCAGGTCTACGTGTTCAGCACGCTCGTCTACACGCGCACGAGCGCCGCCGCGTCCGCCGGCGGCAGCGATTTCGGGACCGCCGCGGCGCTGTCGATGGTCTATCTCGCGACGTGCGTCGTCGGGCTCGTCCTCTACACGCGGGCGACGCGCCACGCGGACCGCTACGCCGTGATCTCCGGCAAGGGGTATCGCCCGCGCACGATCGCGCTCGGACGCTGGCGCTGGGCGGCGACCGCGGCGCTCGCCGCGTACGCGGTCGTCGCATTCGTGCTCCCGGTGCTCGTGCTCCTCTGGGCGTCGGTGACGCCGCGCATCCTGCAGCCCGGCGCGGCCGCGCTCGCGAGCCTCACCGACAAGAACTGGCGCGCGCTGCTGACGAACGACGAGCTCGCGCAGGTGCTCGGGAACACCGTGTTCGTCACGGTCGCGACCGCGACGATCGTGGTCGTCATCGCGTTCGCGATCGGCTGGGTCGCGACGCGGACCCGATTCCGCGGGCGCGACCTGCTGCAGCAGCTCGCCTTCATCTCACACGGCGTTCCCGGGGTGATCCTGGCCCTCGCGCTCACCTGGTTCTGGGTGCAGCTGGACCTGCCGGTCTACGGAACGCCGATCATCCTCGTGATCGGCCTGGTCACGGGGTTCCTCGCGTTCGGCTCCCGGAGCGCGGCCGTGTCGCTCATCCAGGTGCACCGCGATCTCGAAGAGGCCGCCTACACCAGCGGCGCCGGCACGCTCGCGACGATGCGCGACATCTTCGTTCCGCTCCTGCTGCCCGCGCTGACCGGACTGTGGCTATGGGTCGCGCTGCACGCGGTGCGCTTTGTCACCCTTCCGCTCATGCTCCAGACGGGACCCGAGAACACGGTCCTCGCGTCGTACCTGTGGCGCGAATGGGAGGCAGGCGAGATCAACCTCGTCGGCGCGGCGGGGCTGGCGATGATCGTCGGGCTCCTCGTGCTCACGGTCGCCGCGGGGCGGCTCGGGCAGGGCCCGCGTCGTGCGACGCTCGGAGCCTGAGCTACCGCGTTCGGCGCTTGAGAGTCCGCGTCAGGGAGCGAGCTCGGTTCCGACGCCCGCCGCGACCGCGTGGCGGTGGACGAGGTCCGCGACGACCGCGTCGAGGACGCCGTAGGCGGGATTGAGGCAGACGAGGATCTCGCGCTGGTTCCGGCGGCCGGCCGCAGAGCCGGCGATGACGCCGGCGAGCTCGACGAGCGCCGCGTCTTCCGGAAGCCCGCGATACGGCGGCACGTGCGTCCGCACGCCGTCGGCGTACGTCGTCACGATCCGTCCGAGTGCGTAGATCGTCGCGTCGAGCTCCTCGGGCCGGTTGCTGATGACCGTCGCGCCCGGCGCGATCCACTTCGCTTGCAGCACGGGCTTCGGCGACGTCGTCGCGGCGACAGCGATCGCCGCGTCGCGCACCGCTTCCTCGGCGCTCGCAGTGGTGATGACCGCAACGCCCAGCCGCGCGCGCAGGTACGCCGCCGCCTCCTCGCGATGCGCCGCGGTGGGGCTCCAGAGCCTGATCTCACGAAGGGGGCGTCCCGCCGAGACGGCCTCGGCCGCCCAGCGCGCGAGCCGGCCCGTGCCGAGGAGCGCGAGCGTGTCGGCATCCGAGCGGGCGAGGTGCTTCGCGAAGATGCCGTCGGCCGCGGTGGTGCGGATCGCGTGGACGACGTGATCCGAGATGAGCGCGGCCAGCTCCATCGTCCCCCAGTCGAAGAGCGCGAGCAGCTCCGCCGCTGCGGCGCGGCTCGTGTCGCTGACGCGCGAGGCGCCGAGACGCACCGCCATGCCGACGCCCTCGATGCCGCCCGGGATGATCCGGAGATCACGCTCCCACGGCCGGCCCTCCCCGCGATCGCCCGCCGCGAGCGGCGGATGGAGGAGCCTGGTACGGGGCGCGACCACGGACCTGCCCGCCGCGATCGCGCGAAACGCCTCCTCGACGACGGGGAGCACCTCGCTCATGCGCAGATCGAGCCGCTCGGTGTCCGCGCGAGAGAGGTAGCGCACCGGCCCGGAGGCTAGGAGCCGAGGACGCTCTTCAGGAACCCGCTGTCCTCGAGCTTCTTGAGGTAGCTGTTGTCGTAGAACGTGGCCGTGCTCGCGCCCTGGGCCTTCGGCTGCACGGGGGCGAGCTCGTCGAGCACCGTCTTGAAGGAGGCGTCGGTGAGGAACGGCCGGTCCTTCAGGTACGTGTTCGCGAAGAGCCGCCACGTCTCCTCGACCTGGCCCTGGTCGGCGAGCTTCGTGCGGTTCGCGACGACGGACTTGCCGAAGGCGGCGTCGGTCTTGAAGCGATGCACGCCTTCGACGATCGCCTTCAAGACGTTCTCGATCACGGGGCCGTTCTGCTTCGCGAACGCGCGCGTCGTCGCGATCCCGTTGTAGACGTACTCGACGCCGAGGCTGCTCATGTCGACGAGCTCCTTGAAGCCCGCAGAGCGCGCGAGCAGCGTCTGCGGTGGGCTCAGCACGCCGCCGTCGATCTGACCCACCAGGAGCGCGGCAAGGATCTGATCGAGCCCACCGAGCTGCACGAAGGTGAAGTCCTTCGGGTCAAGGCCGTTCTTCGTCAGCGCGATCCGGCCGCCGGTGTCCGACGCGCTGCCGAGCCGCGAGACGCCGATCTTCCCGCCCTTCAGCGCGGCGATGGACGCGACGCCCTGCTTGGTGTAGAGCGACGACGGGAACGTGTTGACCGTGACGCCGACGAAGAAGACGTCCCCGCCCTGGAGCGACGAGGCGACGACCGCGCTGCCGCTGATCCCGCAGTTGAGCGGGACCTCGCCGGAAAGCATCGCCGGGACCGCCTGCGTGCTGTCGCCGATGTTCTTCACCTCGGCGTCGAGCCCGTACTTCTTGAGGTAGCCGCCGTCCTCGGCCGACCAGATCGCCGAGTTCGCCGCGCTCACGCTGACC
>Ga0209824_10001587_pt1 | contig 12517 bp, 7 predicted proteins | sample VDWuncwatermetaG_FD_184124 | JGI IMG/M metagenome (GOLD analysis project Ga0209824, IMG submission 184124) | Wastewater microbial communities from Netherlands to study Microbial Dark Matter (Phase II) - VDW unchlorinated drinking water (SPAdes)... ... | reverse complement strand
GTTTGGCGATGGAGTCAGCTCTTTGCGTCCAGGTGTATTTTTTTGCAAGGGCCACACCTGCGCTTCCCAGTTTTTGGATTAATGCGGGATCACTTGCTAATGTTTTGATGGCTTTTGCTAGCGAGTTGGCATCGCCGGGCGTGCAAAATAGGGCTTCCTTATCTGTGAGGACTTCGCGAATGGTTGCAAGATCGGATGCGACAATGGCGCGGCCCGCAGCCAGGTATTCGAACATTTTAAGCGGCGACATATTGACTTCGTAGTGGGGCTCTTTGGGAAATGGCATGAGGAGGGCGTCGCTGGCTTTGAGTACGGCTGGGACCTGCTCGTGCGTGATGCGGTCACGAAATTCTAAGAGGGCAAGATTTGTTCCGGCTGCTTTGGCTACGTATAAATAGTCTTTAACGGCTTCCATAGGACCGCCGACAAAAAGAAAAAGCAGATTTTGTTGCTCATTAAACTGAGCCGCAGCGCGGATGATTTCGGGAATGCCTTTTTCTTTACCGAGAGTTTGAAAACGGCCCACGTAAGTGAAGATAATTTTGTCTTCAGGTAAGTTTAGGCACTTGCGTAATGCCACTTTTGGCGTGTTGTCAGCGTACGGCGCCAAATGCACACCATCGTGAGCGACAAGGGTTTTACTTTTTGGGAAACCATTGTCTTCAAAACGCGCTTGCATGACAGCTGTGAGCGTGATGAGGCCATCTGGATTGATTTGCGTGATTTTGGGAATGTCACTGGGAACAGCGTGGCACTCCCAAAAGAAACGGCAGCCTTTTTTGCTGCGAAGACGTGAGAGGATGGGCAAGAGTTGGGCGTCGCGTGTGTACAGAGAATCGTGGCGGGTGATTTGCCAGCGCAAACTCAAATAGGCTGAAATTAAAAACGAAAAGTTGAGCAGGAAAAACCACCAACGCTCGCTAATGGCTTTGAGCCAAGCCCAGTCAAGACAAGCAGTTTTGTGAATCGTAAATGTTTTGGCGATACCGTAAAAGGCAAAAGGGTCTTGGCCATAGTGAGTGTCATGCTGCCCGCGATCGGGCACGAGTAAAGTGACTGGCCCTAGACGGGAAAACTCGGCGGCCATCGTCATGGTTTGCAAGCCAGCGGCTTTTTCGCTGGGGAGGCGCAGGTTGTTGACGAGATAGAGCATGGCGGCGCCCACCTGAGCGCAGCGAGTGGCCTTAGATTAATTGCAGGTTCTGTAAGATGGCGCCAAAGTCAGCTTTGACGGCATTGAAGTTTTCTTCTTTGACCGTAAACGAGACTTCGTAAGGCACACCTTTGTGGATGAAGACAATTTCGCGCACGACTTTTTTCTCGCTGGGATTTGTGTAGGTCATGCTGAGGCCTTGAGTTGTACCAATGGTGATGGCTTCGTTTTCCTTTATAAAAACGGCTCCTGGCAGATAACTTCTGAGACTGATGCGACGTTGGCTGTAGGCTTCTCCTGCATTGGTGACAGCGTACCAACTTTTCTTGAGCGAAATATAAACATCGAAATAAGTGCCGTGCGAAAGGCTGATAGCGTACTTGTTGGCATTTATGCCCCAGAGGGCGTTGGGGAGCTTGATTTTGATGCCGTGGGCGACATCGTGGAGTTCGTAACCAGGCGCCGTAGCTTCGTCTGTGGTGTTTGGCGTTTGGGCAAAATTTGGACTGAGTGGAGCGCAAATAACCAGAAATAAAAAAATAAATTGAAAACGAAACTTCATGAAAAGCCTCCTGAAGGTTTACTTTTGTCATTCCCGCGGAGGCGGGAATCCAGAAAGATTTATCATGGATGGATCCCATGTCTCCGCGAGGAGGACAAAGCAAAAGTCAGAAAACTATAGATGTCTGTTCTCTGAAAATCTAGGGATTTTTCATCTCGATAACCAGCCGCCTGGCCAATGAATCCAGATCATGTTTTTGGGCCATGAGTTTGGCAAAATTCTGTCCTAGGCTCTGCTTTTCTGTTTGCGACAGACCAAATAAGTTTAGGATCAAAGCATCTGCCGTTTTATTTTTTTGATAAGGAATCGCCATGGGTGTGTCTTCGATTGTATAAATAAACGATGGATTGTAACTGATGGGAATCAGCCCGGCGGCGGCCGTTTCGATCAGGCTCTTGTCGATGGCAGACGAGGTCGAAAAGTTGAGAGAAAAGTCACTGCGTAGCAAAGTCTCACGAATTTTTTCGTGAGAGAGACCACCTAAAAAATGGACATCTTCTTTGACACCCAGTTTTTGGATGTCCTCTTGCAGTTCGGTCCTGTAAGTTTTGTCTTCAGTGGTGGCTGGATCGCCGATCAAATCCAGAGTGGCTGTTAATCCTTTGTCTTTAAAATTTTTGACCAAATGGACCATTGGCAGCAAATTTTTAACAGCGGAGAGTCTTCCCACGTGCACCATGCGGATGATGTTTTCAGAAAAAATCTTGTTGGTATTTTGCCACTTGGCTGTTTCCACACCTTGGCCCATGACCTGTTTTTTGTGCGTGTAGAGCGGCAAGGCAAAGGGTGTGGAGGTAAAAACTTTGCGGACAAAGAGGCTGGCCATGCGCGCTGTGTGGCTCAAATGGCCATGGGCGTACCAAAGATAACGCGGCATGTGCAGCAGGTTTGGCAGGGCACTCAAAAGATAAATGGGGCATTGGTGACACAAGAAGGCGTCGGCGTCGCTTTCGGCTTGGACAGCGGCATTGAGCAAAATCATTTTCTTCCAGCGAGAATGCCCGTGTTCTTTGCCGAGGGAATAAATACGAGGCAGGGGATTCAGACGGACTTCACCGAGTTCATTGGTAATGACGACGAGTGTTTCGACTTGGCGTGCCAAAGCTTCTACCCAAGCATGGGAGAAGCCCATGAGAGGATCGCCGTAAGCGAGTTTTTGTGTAACGAAGATAAGCTTCTTCATGAGGTTTGATTTGACTCAGTGATAGTCTCTTTGAGTGTGATGTCATCATCCATGAGTTTTAACCATTCTTGTACGATGAGGCTCAAAGAATCTGAGTAACCTGGATAATGATGAATATAACTTTCGGCCTGTGTGGCAAAACCTTCCGAATCATGTTGGCTGAAAAAATTGTGAAGGGCTGTTGCCATGGCGACTGCTTCAAGTGGCAATTCAGCGCCCAGGCTAGCGGGCACTGCCTGTTTAAAGCCGGCTGTTGGTGTGGCCAGCACAGGAATTCCACTGGCGATGGCTTCAATGAAGATACGGCCATAGCCTTCATAGTGTGAGGTGTTCACGAGAGCACTGGCTGATTGATAGAGAGCGGGTAAATGCTCGTAAGGTTGTCGGCCTAAATACGAGAGCCCGTCGGTACTTTCTCCTTCAGGACCGACCAGAAAAGCTTGGTACTCAGGCTGCTCGCGTCTGAGCTTGGCAAAGGCTGCCAGAAAAAGGGAAAGATTTTTTTCCGGGCTGTCGCGTCCAACCCAAATGAGGGTGGGCCGATGTGCTTTCATGCCAATGTCTTCACGAATGGCGGCTTTTGTTTTGTCATTCAGGCGGGGTTCAAAGAGAGATAAATCGATAGGGATGGGTTGAATGATGGGTTCTACAGTTTTGCCAATGGCTTTGATGGCTTGGGCTTCCAGACCATTGACTACGCGGATACTATTAGCCATGCGCAGTGGTTTTTTGGCCAGAAAAAGCTGCAAGCGGCGACCTAGGTGTTCTTTGGCAAAGGCAGGAGAGGAGAAAAAACAGCCGTGGTCTTGAATCTGTAATTTGGCGTTTAATTTTTGTTTGAGCTTGGCTCCAGCCAAGCCACAGAAAAATGGATCCTGGCAGACAAGTAAATCAATTTTATGATGAGCGGCGACGTCTTTACCCATGCGGACAGCATCACGCACGAAAGAAATGGGCGAACGAGAGTTGGTGGGGAGCGCACTGAAATCCCGCGTCATGATGGCTTTGTGCCCGCCATTGCCTGTGATGACGACCATCCACAAATGGACTCCGGCGGCTTGTGCATAAGCTTCGTGGCGGGAAATGGCATCGGCGGCTAGGCCCGTGAAGAGGGCATCGCCGCGACCAATCATGAGAATGTGACGCTCTATTGTTGGCATGACATAAGTGTGGAACGAAAAAGTTTGTCGTACTGGCTAAAAACCGCCTCCGGATGGTAATTGTCGATGGCCTTGCGTGCTGTGGCAATGATTTTTTTCCGGGTTTGTGCAGAGTCTTTTGCCATTAACTCAACTAAAGCCTTTGGCAAAGTCAGTGGATCAGCGGCTGGCAAAATTTTTCCCGTCAGGCCCTCGATGACTATTTCTGGAATGCCTCCAACGGAAGTGGCAATCACAAATGTTTCGGCAGCAAAGGCTTCCAAAACCGTGTGGGGAAAGTTTTCGTAAGCAGACAGCATGAGAAATATTTCGGCTTGAGCAATGGCTTGGAGTGTTTCGTTGTGGCTGAGTCTGCCAGAAAAAATCACGCGATGCGCAACTCCCAGTGTGGCGGCCATCTTCATGAGGGTATTTTGTTCAGGGCCATCGCCAACAATGTTAAGACTGTGCTGTGGCAATTTGGGTAGCGCTTGGATCGCTACGGCCACATTTTTGGCAGGGATAAGGCGGCAGGCCATTGCGAGCCTTCCCGGAATTTTTGCGCATGGGGGAATTTGGTCAGCGGCAAATGCATTGGGAATGACTTGGATGGGCGGTGAGTTCGGACAAAGCCGATTGATGACGCCGGCAAAATAACGGCTTGGCGTTACCAGAATTTTGGCATGTTTGAGGGCCCATGTGCGCAGTTTGCGATCAATTTCATTTGCAATGTTCATCCTGTGGTTTTGAAAAGTGATTGGCGTGAGGTCGTCTTTTTTGTGTTTTAATTTGTAGCGATCATAAACTTGGTCACTGACAATTTTTGTGATGATGGGTTTATTTTTGGGCCAGCCGAGTGTGGCTTCAAAATAGAGTGCGTTGCAAAACAGAAGATCGTTGATGCTAGCCAGTTTACGCACAGTTTGTGCAACACGCAACAAGCGTAAAGGGAGAGGTAGCTGACGGGAAATCCTAACGACCTTGTAGGATTTATCAGTGTCGTCTTGAGGTGCATCAGTGAGAGTGAGGACAGTGACGTCCCAGCCACGGCTGACCAAGTCAGGCGCAATTTCGGAGACAAATGAGGCGGGACCTCCAGCATCTGGGGGAAAAATACCAGTAACAATGAGCAGTCGGGGCATTTGGTAGAGGAGGGCTCTTAGGCGGCCTTGATGGCCTTGCTTGTGCTGTCAGCTTTTTTTTCTGGTTTTGGTTCAGCTTTGGGTTCAGCCTTCTTCTCGGGTTGACTCTCTGATTTGGCAGCATCAGATTTTTTATCTGTTTTTTTGCTATAGCCATCTGAGTACCAACCCTCTCCTTTGAGTTGAAATCCACTCAGTGAGGTGAGCTTGCTGACTTTAGCCCCACATTTTTCGCATTTTTTAACAGGTTTGTCGGAAAATTTTTGAAAAACCTCAAATTTATGGGCGCAGGCAGCGCATTGGTATTCGTAAATCGGCATAATTTCTCCAAAAATAGGTGCCTAAAAATATAATCTTAAGAGGGGAAAAAATCGAGTAGCATCTGCAAAACTCTGTTTGTTTATGAAACTCAATACTGATTGAGGATTAAGTACGCGGCGCCAGCACCGCTCCCGCCAGTGCTTTCGTAGATAGATCCAATCAGAATATCAGCCTTGCCATCACCGTTGACATCGCCGGCGTTGGAGACAACGTAACCCGCATAATCCTCAGCGGCTTCGCCGGTAAACTTGACATCGGCTGAAGAAAAATTGACGACGCCTGTCAGGTTAATCTCGCCATAAAGCAGATAGGTAGCCCCCGCATTGCTTCCATCACTGTTTTCTAAAGGTGCCCCAACGAGAAGGTCATTATAGCCATCGTTATTGATGTCCCCTGCGCTGGAGACAGAGTAGCCTGCGTAATCACCGGCATTTTCACCCGTAAATTTGGCACCAGGAATGGTTGAGCCAACTTTAGAAAGCAGCAGGGGTGTCAATCCACTGTACCCGTCACTCCTGCCATAAACGAGATAGGCGGCGCCGGCATAGGTTCCACGAGTGCTTTCAAAAGGAGCGCCAATCAAAATATCGTCTTTGCCATCGCCATTGACATCGCCCGCACTGGAAACAACGTAACCCGCATAATCCGCAGCCGCTTCACCGGTAAACTTGGCATCGGCTGAAGAAAGATTGACGACTCTTGTCAGGTTAATCTCGCCATAAATCAGATAGGCGGCGCCCGCACTGGATCCGCCACTGTCTTCATAGCTAGATCCAATCAGGATATCATCAAAGCCATCACTATTCACATCCCCCGCGCTGGAGACCGAAATACCGGCCCAATCATCTGTATGCTCACCCATAAATTTGGCATCAGCGGCAGAAAGATCGATTTGTCCTGTTAGATTGGATTCGCCATAAAGCAGATAGGTAGCCCCCGCATTGTCTGCGCCACTATCGTTTAAAGGCGCGCCAATCAGAATATCATCGTAACCATCACCATTCACATCACCCGCGCTGGAGACAGAATAGCCAGCCAAATTCTCAGCTGCCTCGCCTATAAATTTGGCATCCGCTGTGGAAAGATCGGTGTCTCCACTCAATAGATGGGTCTCATTTCCACCATAAATCAGATAAGCCGCGCCGGCATCGGGCTCACTAGTCGTATTTTCATTATAGTAGGCGCCAATCAAAATATCGTCAAAACCATCGCCATTGACGTCCCCCGCGCCAGAGACAGAATAGCCTGCATAATCACCGGCATTCTCAGCAATGAATTTGGCATCGGCTAAAGAGAGATCCATATTTCCTGTCGCATTAGCCCCACCATAAATGAGATAGACGGCTCCAGCATCAAGCCCCCCATCATCTGCATATCGAGAGCTGATGAGACTATCATCAAAACCATCACCGTTGACATCACCTGCACTGGAGACAGAATAGCCAGTCCTGTCTTCAGCATCTTCACCTATATATTTGATATCCGCCAAGCTTAGAGAATAATAATCCACGCTGCCTTCGCAGTCGTTATCAAGACCGTCTAATTGCTCTTGAGCACTGGGGGAGATGGCTGCGTTGCTGTCATTGCAATCTGTGCCGCCTAAACTCGTTGCGCTATAACCATCGCCATCGAGATCGTTATTCGCGGTGAGCGTAAAAGATGTCATGCTCTCATAACCGTGCGTATCAAAAGCCGCAAAATTGAGCGTGATCGTTTCTCCGTTTGTGTATTGAGTCGTGTCGATGGTGTAATCAGCCGAAGTCGTAAACTCATCGACGACAGTGAGGCCAGCTATATCATCCTCATTATCCAAACTTAAACTCGCAACGCCAGTGGCATCGGTAGCTGTTGCGCGGATATCAATTGTGCCACTGACTGTGCCAAGACTGGCATAAGCCTGCTCATCAACAGTCAGCGTGATGGTGGGGCCTGAGAGATCGGTGCCATTGGAGATGGTGACTGTCAGACTTTTTGTTGTGGTCGCGCCCAGGCCATCGACAGCGCTCGCTGTGAGAGTGGTTGTGGTGTTATCGACGATGGTCGCAGTGTTCCAAGCCGCTGTGAATAAATCGGTGCTCGTACTTAAATCAGTCAGGCTGGCTGGTTGTGTAAGTGTGAGGCTCGTTACGCCATCAGTCGCGTCGTAAGCTCGCACGCTCAGTGTCGTTGTTCCACTGAGAATAGCCCCTGTCGCACTCGGGCTTTCAAAATCAATCACCGGTCCAACATTGGTGCCGTTGTGCACGATGGTCGTGGTGATTGTAGAGGTTGCTGTTAATTCCAAAGCATCACTGGCTGACAGCTGAATGTCCAGCTCGCCGAGCGGCGCATATTGTGGATTAAAAGTCGCACTCAGCGTGCGTGAGGTATCGCCATCGGCACCGCTAATGGTTGTGGTGAGCACGTTGGTTAAATAAGCAGCATCTGGAAAACTGAGCGCGACATCACTCACACCATGGCCGTCGGTTATCGTGGCTGTGATCGTGAGCGTATTGCCATCAGCAGAAATTGCTGCTGCAAAATCAGTCATCGTTGGACCCGTCGGAACAGAGCTGGCATCGTTTGGATCTGTCCCTGAGCGCAGCTCGATGAAATTGCTAAAACCGTCGTCGTCCAAATCTAAATCTGGCAAAGTTCCTGCACTGACACTTGCGGCAAAAGTAGCTGATTCCGAAGCCGACAAGCCCGTGAGGACAGCGTACTCAATGCTGTCGGCAGTAAAAGTAATCGTAGTGGCTTCATCGTTCTCGGTGGTTTGCGTTGAATCGACATAAGCAATGGCGACACCATCCCAAAAGTAGACAATGACAAAGCGATAAATCGTGTTGCGCTCTAGCGTCATGGCTGGAGCACTCACCACCACGCCACCAGTCCCATCGTCAGTCAAAAGCAGGTCGCCGTTTAAGAGCAAGGTGCCAGCCTCGGAATAAACAGCATAAGTACCTGAGAGCTGTTCGGACACAGCGGCAAGCGCACCGGTGAGAGTCATGAGCGGTTGGGAAGTATCATTAGAAGAGATGTTGCCTGCACGATTGCTGCAAGCGCCGAGCAAAGTCAGAGAGATGAAAAACCAGCTACGTAGCATGTGAGACAAGGTTGTATTCATAGCGATTGTCAGCGCAATGGCATAAAATCAACAGATTTGGAAAGTGGGAAAAGAGCTGAAGAATGCGGTGCGTTATGGGGTAGGGCAAACTCATTCTAAATGCATTTTCTGGGTCAAGAAAGCCATGCACTCGGCCTCTGCCCATAACAGGCATTTTGCCTTAGGATATTTTTTTGAAAATGTCTCAAGGCCTCTGGTTGTTGTCTGCCGCACACCTGATTTGATTTCAATCCCATAAATATGGGTTCCTGTCTTAAGCACAAAATCGACTTCAGCGTTCCCTTCACGCCAGTAAAAAAGCTGTGAATTGGGAATTTGCGCCAGCTGAGCGCCCAGTGTTGCTTCAAACACGCGTCCATACCAGACTGGATCGATATCGATTCGTAATGGGGACGTCCAAGCATGCGTGAGCGCATTATTTAAAATAAGTATCTTGGGTGAAGAAGCCCTCACGGCCAATTGTGAGCCACTGTATTTAGTTAGACTGCGAATGAGGTAAGTCTGCTCAAAAAGATTCAAATAGTATTTGATAGTCGTGGCATTGCCCCGATCCTGTAATTGTCCCAGCAGTTTTGCCAAACTGACTTCCTGTGCTGGATATTGCGCAATTAATTCAAAGCATTGCCGAAAAAGGGCCGGTTTGTCGATGCGCACCTGGCCCAAAATATCGCGGCCCAAGACGGGTTCGATAATGCTATTGAGAATGTATTGCCGCCACCGCTCGACATCCCCAATAAAAGGCTGTGCGCCAGGATAGCCACCAAATTTGAGATAAGTTTTAAAATCCCAGCCAAAAGCCGCGCTGCATTCGGCAAAACTCCAATGGGGTGCAAATGACAACTCAAAGCGCCCTGCCAAACTCTCACTCAAACCTTTTTGCAAATTTAAACTCGACGAACCCAAAAGCAAAACGCGCAGATGTTTTTTGCGGCGCTCCGCATCGAATAAAATTTTGATTTGCTCACTCCAACCAGGAACTTTTTGTATCTCGTCAATAATCAGCAAAGCCTCTTCACCCAAGTTTTTGGCTTGTTGCCATTGATACCGAATCCAATCGGCCGATAGCGGAATGGGTGCATCGGCACTAACCATAAGTTTGGCCCCTTGCCAGGTCTGAAAAATCTGCGTCGCAGCCGTAGTTTTGCCCACCTGCCGCGGACCAAGCAAAACCTGTAACAACGGCAGAGGTTCGAGCAATCGCTTTAGCAAAATAGCCTGAAAGGGACGGTGAAGATCCATGTCTTAGGATAGGTTATCTGCCTATTAGTTTCAATAGTCATATCTAATAAAATTAATAACCTTAGTCGTTTAATAAGTCATTCCCAAGTAATATCAGTGTTTTATAAAAATTTTGGCGAATCTCAAAACTGACTCAAAATAAGATAGGCGGCGCCTGCATCAGTTCCGCCAGTGTCTTCTAGATAAGCCCCGACCAAAATATCGTCCTTACCATCGCCGTTAACATCGCCAGCACTAGAAACGGATTGACCAGCATAATCATCCATATTCTCGCCCGTAAATTTGGCGTTGGCTGAAGAAAGATCGATATTGCCTGTCACATTAGCCCCGCCATAAAGCAGATAGACAGCGCCAGCATTTGTTTCACCATTATCAACAAACTGAGCGCCGATCAGAATGTCGTCAAAGCCATCACCGTTCACATCACCTGCACCTGAAACTGAATAACCGGCATAATCATCTGCATTTTCACCCACAAACTTGGCATCGGCTAAAGCAAGATCGAAGCTTCCTGTCGCGTTAGCCTCGCCATAAATTAGATAAGTGGTGCCCGCATCAACCCCACCACTGGCTTCCGCATAAGCGCCAACTAAAATATCATCATAGCCATCGCCATTGACATCACCTGCACTGGCAACAAACCCGGCAAGATCACCAGCATCATTTCCAATAAACTTAACATCAACAGCAGAAAGATCGATATTTCCACTGTATTCACTACTCTGGCCATATATTAAATAGGCTGCACCAGCATAGGATCCACCCTCATCTTCATGAGGGGCGCCAATCAGAATATCGTCATAGCCATCGCTATTCATATCACCTGCACTAGAAACAAAATAGCCAGCGGCATCACCAGCATTTTCTCCAATAAACTTGGCACCCACTGCCGAAAGATTACGGCTACCGCTGTAGCGAACGGAATGCCCATAAATCAAATAGACCGCACCGGCAGTGGCGCCACCTGTTTCATCATAAACTGCACCAACGAGAATATCGTCATAGAAATCCCCATTCACATCGCCAGCACTCGCAACAGAAAAGCCGGCAAGATCGCCACCAAGATAGTTAGTTCCTCCTCCAATAAATTGGGCGTCAGCAGTGGCAAGATCAAGGGTTCCTTCCAATAAATCAGTGCTATTACCTCCATAAATTAAATAGACGGCACCAGCATTAATTCCTTCACCATCAACAAACTTGGCGCCAATCAAAATATCGTCACAGCCATCACCATCAACATCACCGGCACCAGAGACAGAATAGCCTGCATAATCACCGGCATTCTCACCAATGAATTTAGCATCAGCTAAAGCAAGATCGAAGCTTCCTGTCGCATTAGCCCCACCATAAATGAGATAGGCAGCACCGGCATCGATCCCACCACTGGCTTCCGCATAGGCGCCAACTAAAATATCGTCGTAGCCATCGCCGTTAACATCACCTGCGTTTGCAACGGAGTGGCCTGATTGATCACCAGCATCCTCACCCACGTATTTGATATCCGCCAAGCTTAAAGAATAATAATCAACGCTGCCTTCGCAGTCGTTATCAAGGCCGTCTAATTGCTCTTGAGCACCGGGGAAAATGGCTGCGTTGCTGTCATTGCAATCCGTACCGCCTAAACTCGTTGCGTTGTAACCATCGCCATCGAGATCGTTATTCACGGTGAGCGTAAAAGACGTCGTACTTTGATAACCATGTGTATCAAAAGCCACAAAGTTGAGCGTGATCGTTTCTCCGTTTGTGTATTGAGTCGTGTCGATGGTGTAATCAGCCGAGGTCGTAAACTCATCGATGACAGTAAGGCCAGCAAGGTCATTCTCATTATCCAAACTCAAACTGGCAACGCCAGTGGCATCGGTGGCCGTTGCGCGGATATCAATTGTGCCACTGACTGTCCCAAGACTGGCATAAGCCTGCTCATCAACAGTCAGCGTGATGGTGGGGCCTGAGAGATCGGTGCCATTGGAGATGGTGACTGTCAGACTTTTTGTTGCGGTCGCGCCCAGGGCATCGACAGCGCTCGCTGTGAGAGTGGTTGTGGTGTTATCGACGATGGTCGCGGTGTTCCAAGCCGCTGTGAATAAATTGGTGCTCGTACTTAAATCAGTTAAATTGGCGGGTTGTGTGAGCGTTAAACTTTGCACACCATCCGTTGCGTCATAAGCCCGGACACTCAGTGTTGTGGTTCCGCTGAGAATAGCCCCTGTCGCACTCGGGCTTTCAAAATCAATAACAGGGCCCACGTTGGTGCCGTTGTGGGTGATGGTCGTGGTGATTGTGGCGGTTGCTGTTAATTCCAAATCATCACTGGCGGAGAGTTGAATGTCCAGCTCGCCGAGCGGCGCATATTGTGGATTAAACGTTGCACTCAGCGTGCGTGAGGTATCGCCATCGGCACCGCTAATGGTTGTGGTGAGCACGTTGGTTAAATAAGCGGCATCTGGAAAACTGAGCGCGACATCACTCACGCCATTGCCGTCGGTTATCGTGGCTGTGATCGTGAGCGTGTTGCCATCGGCAGAAATTGCTGCTGCAAAATCAGTCATCGTTGGGCCCGTCGGAACAGAGCTGGCATCGTTTGGATCTGTCCCTGAGCGCAGCTCGATGAAATTACTAAAACCGTCATCGTCCAAATCTAAATCTGGCAAAGTTCCTGCACTGACACTGGC
>Ga0209824_10001586_pt1 | contig 12520 bp, 9 predicted proteins | sample VDWuncwatermetaG_FD_184124 | JGI IMG/M metagenome (GOLD analysis project Ga0209824, IMG submission 184124) | Wastewater microbial communities from Netherlands to study Microbial Dark Matter (Phase II) - VDW unchlorinated drinking water (SPAdes)... ... | reverse complement strand
ACACCCATGAATCCGACCGGCAAGAGCAGTGCGACAAGAGAGGTGCCATTGGCGGAATGCTGAGTCATACCAAGCCCCATCACCAACGCGGGGATAATTACGATCCCACCACCGACTCCAAAAAATCCCGCTAAGACGCCAGCCCCTAGTCCAATCACCACGTACCAAAGCAAGTGTACCATCAGGGTATCATTCCTAGACGATATCGAACTCGTCAAGGGTTAAGGCACGATCTCAACTTTATCCACCTGATAATTCAAGTCTTTCAACTTTAAATAGTGTTTAGGCCAAGCCCTTGGGTGGACAAAGTACAGAGCACACAGATCACGATTCGCCTTAACCACCACGGGCTGATAACCCATCTCGATGATCTTGGGGACTCCACCGTAGAGCGGATTCATAAGCCCATCAAAGACTTCTCTCCATCGCCTAAGTCCGCGGATAAGAGTTGGGGGATCAAGTTCGGAGAACTTCATATCCTCAAAAAGATCTCGATAATTATAATCAAAGGTATAGAGAATATCCGGTTCGTAATGCTCCAATAGATTGGGCATGAGTCGACGAAAGATATTCACGGGAAGTTCTGATTGAACTGTGAATCGGTGCAACATCGCCGGGGGTGTCCTAAGAGGCCTGAGCGCAATCTCGCGGTTCGTAATCCCCAGAAAATCATAGGCTCTCCGATCGGCAAAGAACATAATCGTCGCCATTTCGGAGGACCCTATGATCTGATCCTGACCGGTCGTTAAGTTCAGATGACGTCCTAGCTGGGATAACGCGTTGATTCTTGCCTGAGGTGAATAGCGTTCATTTAACTTTGCTAGAACCTTCCTAGGTTTAAAGATATCAAGTTCCGCTTTTCGAAACGCATTATGAGAACTTAAAAACGGCAACACCACAAGAATCAGTGCAGCAGAGATAAAATGATTTCTACGAGGACCATCCAAGGATTTTAAGAGGACATGAACCGCAACCCAAAATGAAAAAAGAGCAAGAGGCAGAAGATACCGCCCCCAATGGGAGGGAAACCAGTCTCCCCCTGAACTATAGTAGGGGAGGATGAAGAGAATGAGCCAAACCAAGGGTTTCCAAAATGTTTTTGGCGACACAACTCGGAGGCAAAAGCCAATGATAATGAGTGCAAGGCTACTGATCGTATGGGTGCAGAATAGATCTGAGATGAGATTGCGCACCCCGAGAAGAAAATAGAAAAGACTCCCCAAGGTTTGTTTAAATAGAATGGGATTGGGAATCGCCGAACCATAAAAATGATGACGGGCGAGACTGAGGACAACCATGGGTGCGATGACGAACGCCCACTGAATTACCCAGGCGAATTTAGGGCGTTTCAACCTTAGCTCGAAGATCTCGGAGCAAAAGATCAATCCCAGAAATGCGGCCCCTTCAATTCGGATCAGCGGGATTAATGAAAGAAAAACATAGCTCCATTTTTTCTGGGAGTTTGATCCGGAATAAAGAAAGAGAGAACCGAGAATGGCGAAGCTGAATATCGCACTTGAGAAGCCATGGCTCGCATTATACGCAAGCGGCAAATACAGGCTTAGGATAACGACCGCCCACGTGTGTCGATACGGTGTTTTCCAGCGGCGTAGAAAACAGTAACCAATCCCAAGGCAGCCAACGGCGCCTAAAAAACTCTGAAAATAAGCTAACTCGACAAGGGGCAGTCCAAATTTTGCAAGCTCACCAATCAGCCAATAGGGGAGAAAATCAACAGTGCCCTCCACCCAATCAACCGAATCAAACGAAAACCTCCCTAGCGTCGCCCAATGTTTAGAATGCCGAAGATTTACGAAGAGTTCATCCCAGCCCTGGAGAAGAAAAAACGGCAAGGTCAGAAAACCAAGCGCCGCGAGAACGACGATACCCAGGCGCTGAAGCCGATGCGGCCGATAACCTTCGATAAAACAAAGTGATACCGAAGCCAGAACACAGCAGAGATAAAAGAGCTGCAGGATCAGGGGGATGTACTTGATAACAAAAAAACCCCCCAGAAAGGTATCAAATAGCCCGGGAATCTCGCCCGGTGCAACGGCTAGATAAAAGAACTCCACACCGTATTATCAATGAGATGCGCTGAGTCAGCCAAGCCCTAAGCTCGTCCGATACGCATTCCGTAAAAGGATCGCCACACGAAAAATAAGCCAATCACTAGAAATGCGGCACCAATCACGATCGCGGTCGGTCCCGCCGATGCGGCAATCTCTACGGCTAATAATCCAAATAAAGTCGTAAATTTAATAATCGGATTCAGTGCTACCGAAGAGGTATCCTTAAAGGGATCTCCAACTGTATCGCCAATCACGGTGGCCGCATGCAGGGGGGTGTTCTTTTCTTTAAGATCAACTTCAACTACTTTTTTAGCGTTATCCCAGGCACCACCGGCATTTGCCATAAAGAGGGCTTGAAATAATCCAACAGCTGCAATTGAAATTAAATAGGCAGCAAAGAAAGTTGAATCAAAGCACGCAAACGCCAATGTCAGCGAGAAGATGACTCCAAATATATTAACCATCCCAGCTTGAGCAAACTTGGTGCATATCCGAACCACATCCGCCGATGCTTCGACGGACGCTCTTGCGGAATTATCAAGTTTGATAGAACCCTTAATATGCTCAACGGCTCGGTATGCGCCCGTACTCACCGCCTGAATTGAAGCGCCTGTGAACCAATAGACGACGGCACCGCCCATGATCAGTCCCATCAGAACACGTGCATCGAGCAGATCAAGTTTCAGATTAAGTAACAGGATGATCGAAAAGATCATCGTCGTCGCGCCAATGACAGCCGTACTAATTAAGACTGGTTTAGCCGTCGCCTTAAACGTGTTTCCTGCCGAATCATTTTCCTCGAGAAGGTGCTTCCCTCTTTTAAAATCAGGTTCAAAACCCCAACTATCCTTAATCTCCTGACTGATATTGGGGACGGATTCAATTTGAGAAAGTTCAAACACAGATTGGGCGTTATCGGTCACAGGGCCATAACTATCTACGGCAATCGTCACCGGTCCCATGCTCAACATCCCGAATGCCACCAAACCAAAGGCAAAAATATTCGGGTACACCATCCACCCACTCAATTCTGTCGACGATGTGAACGTAGCCACGGCAAGTAGACCTACGATCGAGAGTCCCTTCCAGAAGACGCTAAAATTACCCGCCACAAGACCTGCCAAAATAGTCAACGAAGCGCCGCCTTCTCTAGACGCCGTGACGATTTCAGCCACATGGCGCGACTTAGATGAGGTGAACGCTTTGGTAAGCTCAGGGATGAGAGCGGCACCCAAGGTCCCGCAACTGATAATGGTCGCGAGCCGAAACCACATCGTTCCGCCTAAATCGACTAAAAACCCATAACTGATCGCGTAAGTCAGTAGAATGGATACAATCGATGTGAGCCAAACTAAATTGGTCAGTGGAGTCTCAAAATCAAAATGGTCGCTCTTACCAACCATACTCTTAGCGACACATCGATTGCCCATATAGGAGCCAATGGAGGCCAACACCATGACGATCCTCATCAGAAAGATCCAAAGGATCAATTTGGCTTGGATATCCGCACCGCCTGGCACCGCCGACAATGTCCCGTCCGGGCCCATCTCCATACCTACCGCCAAAGCGATAAAGCTAATCAGAGCAACTCCGGTCACTCCATAGGTTTCAAAACCATCTGCTGTGGGGCCAACTGAATCGCCAGCATTATCTCCAACACAATCCGCAATGACACCTGGATTTCTCGCGTCATCCTCATTGATCTGAAAGACAATCTTCATCAGATCCGAGCCGATATCGGCGATCTTAGTAAAAATGCCGCCGCAGATCCGAAGGACCGACGCACCTAGGGATTCTCCAATCGCAAAACCAACAAAACAAGCCCCAGCGTTTTCCGGCGAGACCAAAAGCAAAATGAGCATCATCATAATGAGCTCAACTGAAATCAAAAGCACACCAATGGACATCCCAGAGCGAAGGGGAATATCGAGCAGCGGCCACTGTTTGCCCTCTAAAGACGCAAAGGCGGTTCGGCTATTGGCATAGGTATTAATCCGCATCCCAAACCACGCGACACCATATGATCCAAGAATACCTAAAACGGACCACATTAAGATTAGCATCACTTTAGCGAGTTCCATTTGCTGAAGAACTAGAAAATAATAGACGATGCACGAACCAATGAATAACTCGAAGACCAAGAGCATCTTCCCCTGCTGTACCATATAGGCTTTGCAGGTTTCGTATATTAGATGAGAAATATCCAACATCGACTTATGCGCAGGGAGTCGGTAGATCGCTGAGATTTCCTTGAGACCAAAAACAAGCCCAAGCGAACAAACTAATAATCCAAAATACAGGATACCCGGGCCACTGATATCGTAGCCAAATAATGGGTACACCCCATTAAGATTTGGCAGCTGCAGTTCGGCTTCTGAGCCTACGGCTACCCTACCTGCCAACAATACGCCTAATGACAAGAACGACCCAAACTGACGAAACAAACGGATCACATCCGCCTCCTTGATGAATGAAACTCACGAAATGTACTGGATAGAATGACGAAAGCAAAGAGGCATTTATCGATGGGGCGACCTATGGCATACTGAAGCAGATGGGAAGAGCCCTTGCGTTTGTTATTCTGATAGTGGCCTTAGAGGTTTTTGCATCCGAGCCATGTTTGACAGAAACACAGAATTTCTGCCAGGGGCTTAGCGGACCCGCCATGATGGCATGCCTTAAGGAACATTTTGAAAATCTCGCCCCAAAATGCCAACGAGCCGTCGATTCTAAACCTAAACCGCCCGCCAAAGCGAATCCCAAACCCGATCCAAAAGTTCAGAAAATAAAATAATAAATTATAGGTCCTCTTGATTGCTGCCGCAGCGGATATCAGATTCCTGAACTTGATCAGGCGAGATGCCCGATTCGCAGGCCTTCATGCGGACCACTTCGGGGTCCATCTGATTGATGCAGCTGAACTCAACGTCAATTGGGGTCCTCAGTCGATTTATTCCCCCATTTACCGCTCGAACTCTGCAGAACCCTAATGAGGTCAAGCAAGTCTCACCTTTAAAGGACTTTGGCTTAAGCTGAGCCCGGCATTTTTTAAGATCGAAATTTGCGGGGGGAACAAACACTAAATCGACTTCGCCGGGGCGAGTTTCCTGAAGGCCTGGCCTTCCCACTAAACAGGCATCGATCGGCAACCCTGAATCAAGAGGTTTGCCCTGTTGTCGCGTGGAAACACTAGACTCTTGGTGGTTAATGCTTGCGCCAGAACGACGTGGCTCGGCATTGGCCATTCCTAGAAGCCCTGCGATCACAATCAAGCTTAGTCTCAACATTATCTTTCCAATCACTCCCTCGTATCCTATCAGGCTTCAGCCCCGGAAGGGGAAATCTCATCATGATACTGGTGCAAAGCACAGGCCAATGCCGCTAACGCCAATAACGAGCGATTGGCTCAGAACCAATAGCTAAAGTTTAGGCGATAGTGCCCCACTCTTCTAGTATACAGTCGACTAAGCCATTTGCTATTCTCAATTCACATGAAAGCCGTACGAGCCATCGCCCTGCTCAGTTTTTTTGCGCTCTTGGCTTTTAGTTTTCGTAGCCGAGCGCAGTGCGAAGCTCTTTTTAAGAATCTCAGTGTGCCCATTCTTTGGATGGTTTTCGTGTTTTGGATTTGGGCGCTGATCCCCCGACTCTCAAAGTCGTTGCTTCGCAATGCGATGATCCCACTGGCTCTTTCGGTCCTCGTTTTTACGCTCATACCCCCTTACTTTAGAACCCTTAGCGACGAAACCAACCTGCTCGCCATTTCAAAATCTATCTTTGAATCGAACTCCATCTTGAATATCTTAAGCGAATACTGGCTCGTCGATCATCGCACGATCCTGCATTTTCTCGTCCCGGACCGCCCTCTCATTTTTCCCTTTCTGATTCAGATTTTGCATCGACTCTTTGGGTTTGACGCCTCCAATCCGTTCCGCCTTAATTTCTGGGTCCTGGTACTGGTCCTGACGCTACTCTACGACACCTCTAAAAAACTCTCCGGCGATCTTGGCGGGCTAATCTGCGTGATGGTTGCGCTCTGTTTTCCCACGATCCTACTCTACGCCACGTCGGGAAATTTTGATCTCATGCACGCCGGTGTTTTCCTATGGATCCACGTGCTTCTATATCGATCTCTTAAAGACGATCGTTTCCTGCCCCTCTTTTGGATGACCTTGATCCTATTCTGTCATATTCGCCCCGAATCTATCGCGCTTTTGTGCCTCATGATCGCCATCCTCGGACTCACCCGCGCGGTGAATCTCGGCGCCCTTAGAAAACATTGGCTGATACTCTCTCTGAGTCCCGTCATGCTTCTGCCGATTCTCTGGCAGCATCTTCTTTTCTTTGGTCGCCATCGCAATGGCGCGATCCCTCTTTTCAGCCAATCTTTAGCGATCACCCATGCACGTCAATATTTCGAAAGTCTCTTCTCTTTCACCTATGCAAGTTCTACGGCGCTGATCAATCTCGCCCTCGTATTGCTGGCAGGAATGATTCTCATTGTTCTTTGGAGACAGAAACGCTTTAAAGGTTTCGACCGCACCTTAAAAACGACTGCCATTACCGCGGCCATTAGTAGCCTCAGCTTTTTGGCCATTTACCTAAGTCATTTCAGAGGAGAACCCAATCACCCGACCCAAGCGAGATACTTTCTCATATTCACCCTGCTCAGCGCCTTCATACCGGCGGTATTATCCTGGCGCTTTCCCAGTCGCATCCTTCAGGCCATTGTGCTTGCACTTACTGTCGTAGCCTTCGGGACTCAACTTACCAAAGCGATTTTTGATCATCCCATTCTGGATAACCCGATGTACCGACGGGTCAAATTTGAGATTGCCCTTGTTCAGAGTCTAGCGACGCCAAAGACCTTGGTGATCTCCGAGCGGCCGGGCCATTTTGCAACCCTTGGACTCTTTGCCCTTCATCCCCATAACGCCAACCAACTGATCTTGGAAATCCGAAGAGCCCTTGAGCACGGTAACTATGACCAGATCCTTGCCTTCCAGCAACTCGACCCAGACACTCAGAAACCGTTTTCAGGCGAAGAACTTGACCCAACTTTTCAGAAACTACAGATTGGCGAACTTCATTTCGCAGACCGCCATCGGTTGGTTGCGTGGCGGATTCCAACCCTCTAAAACGCTCGCCACCTATGAATTCCCAGAGTAGGATCCGCCGGATGATGAAATGGCGGTATATCGCGGGAGGCATGGCACTCCTGCTTGTCGGATCGTACCTCGATAATTTGCGAGGGCTGCTCTTGCCGCTAATCTCTAATGATCTCAACCTTGGTTACGCAAGAAGTTCGTGGTTATTTGCGCTTGGCAATCTCGCCGCAATCGCGGGGACTTGGGTGCTTGTGCCGATTCTCAGACGGACCTCAGAAAAAGCCCTCGCCCTGGGAATTGCCGCACTCGCTGCCGGATCGACCTTCGGCACCTTTTGGGTAGAGGACTTTTTTGGATTTCTCGTCTTTGCCTTCATGGTTGGGGCGTGCATATCGATGGGTGGCGCCATCAGCAATTTACTTGTGATCTATGGCACACCACTTGAAAAAAGACCTCGCTTTTTCTGTGGGCTGCATTTCATGTATGGGTTTGGATCACTTCTATCGCCGGTACTGGGAGCTATCTGGATTGCCAAAGGGCAGAGCTGGCAGGGCATTATAGCGACGATTTCCGCCGCCTACGTCGGATTATTCATTGGTTACCTCACCCTCAGACCCAAATCCCTTGAGCTGGATAATAACCCACGCACTGCCCATGCTTTTCCGTGGATGTCGTGGACCACGCTATTACCCGCCGCCGTTTTTATACTCTATGTCCCCACCGAAGTGCTGATGTCGTCTTGGATGGTCACCTACTTGACACAGGTCGAAGGCCTCACCGTCATTGAGGCCGCACCGTATCTTAGCGGATTTTTCATCGTGATGGTGAGCACCCGTCTTCTCTGTTTCTTCAAACTAAACCCAAAGTGGGAACCATTCGTCGTCAAAATAACCACTGCCCTTGCCCTAGTTTCTTTTCTGATGGGGCATTTGGGCTGGCATTCTGGTTTTATCCTCGCGGGATTGCTCGGTCCCTTCTTTCCCGTTGCCTTGGGCCGTACGACCCAGACCCACGCCATCCCCCAGGAACTCACCATACTCATTCTCACCGTCGCCCAGCTTTCCCTAGGCCTTTCCCAACTCGGAATCGGCCAGCTTGCAAAACACTTCGGTGTTCAGATCGCATTTGCACTCCCGCTCGCCTTGGGCCCTCTTGGCCTCGTACTCTTTCATGCCTTTGAGAAAAAACGCGACAAAACAGCGGCCATCCCAACTCCTTAGGAAGTTTTCGGTTTTCGATCCCCTGAACCCAGTGTATCTTGACCCACTCATTATGCGCTCGCGTGGCGGAATCGGTAGACGCAAGGGACTTAAAATCCCTCGGTCGTAAGGCCATCCCAGTTCGATTCTGGGCGCGAGCAATCCCAAAAGGTGCCCATCCCCTTTCCGGCCGGAAAGTATCCAGGTACCGAATACCCAAAACTAGACGGATCGCCAGGCAGTTTTTTCTCTAACAAAAGCGGTTTGCCTCTCATACCTGGTCACTTTCCGGCCGGAAAGGGGATGGGCACCTTTTGGGATTTGTCTTCGAGGCCGGCAGGAGCGAGACGCGCGAGGGCGGATGCGATGAAAGATGGTTTGTTGCCGTTGAGTTCGTCGCGTTCTTTGGAAGCCACGGCAGTTCGTACCACGTGAGCACCGAGGAACCGAACGGGTTCAGGAGGAAAACGACCCACTGAACGATTGAGGATGGGGTATTGGCTCCAATGGTTTACTTTTGCGAGCGCAACACTTGCAAGAATTTTACCTCCGAGATGGCTCGGACCAATCCCGTTCCCGCTCCAACCAATGCCATAGTGAATATTGGGATGATTCTTAAAATGGCCTATCAGAGGAAGGCTATTCGGTGTTCGGTCAATGGGGCCACACCAATCATGGGTGATGGCGATATTTTTAAACCCAGGGTAATAAAGACGGAAATCTCCTTCAACGCTTTGAGCGCGAACTCGGTTACGCTCAAAGTTTGCGCCGATATTGCCCTTCCATGCGATGCCCCAACCGCCCTTTCCGAAGGCAATCCGCCCATCGTCGGTGGGATGATAATAGTTCACCATCGTCTGCGAATCCGTGAAGCACAGATCACGAGCCATGCCGCAGGCCTTGATCTCATCAGGCGCTGGCGCTGTCATGATCATGTCACTCGTAATGGGGATAATGGATCGAGCCAATTCAGGAAGCTGTGCGGCCCATGCATTCGTCGCAAGAATCATTTTCTCGGCCCGAATGCTCCCATGCTCTAACTTGGCCACTACTGGCTGGCTGCGCGAAAAGGAAACGAGGCGCGTATTTTCGTAAATCCTGACACCCAGTTCTAAAGCAACTCTCATGAGTCCCCGAGCCAATTTAGCGGGCTGAACCGTCGCGGCACTCGTATCAATCACGCCACCTCGAAAAGCCATTGACCCGCTACGCCGACGAGCTTCATCCGCTGAGACTTCTTGAAAAGGATTCTCTCCCAGCCGTCGCGCGCTATCGACCACTCCGCGCCAAGCGTCATCATGGGCTATCGCCGTGGATCCCCACAGCCATGGCATCGATCGCATTCCCGCGTCGATTGCATTGGTTTTACAGAAATCTGAAATATCGTGGATCGCATTTTCAGAATCTCGGACGATTCTCAGCGCGTCCTCTTCGCCACAGATCTTAATCAGTGACGTAAGCTTTGGCCACCAGGACAGGACAAATCCCCCACTACGCCCCGAGGCTCCCCCACCGCAAATATCCTGCTCGATGAGAAGGACCTCACAGGCTGGATCCATTTTCTTAATTTGAATCGCGGTCCACAATCCCACAAAACCGCCACCCACAATCAGAAGATCGGATTTGTGATCGCCCATGAGCCCGGAACTTGGGGTCTCAGTCTGAGCCAACGCCTGTTCAAGCCAGAACGATCGGTGCTTAGCTGAAAAACTCGATGCCATTCCATTCTTATCCTACTGTGTTATGAATAATTCAATGTTGCGGATGCCTATCTTTTCTTGGCTTGTGTTGACTCTGTTCTCTGCCATGACTTCGGGACAGAATCTCAGCCAGACTCAGCTCAGCTCGCTAGACAACTCTGTGGCGCCTTGGCTTTCCCTCGAAGCCGAGCAACCCCGACTCTACGTCGGCTTGTCGCCTAGAGAGTTGGTGTTAAGCATGAGTCCCAAGGCAAAGGCAGACCTCAACCCAAGTTTAAGGGACTTGGGCAAGAAGGCATTGCAGAGTCTTCTTCGGGAGCTCAAACTGAAATCCGCAGAGTTTGAGATGTGGCCCCAATATGACGACTGGGGAGCCCATACATGGGTCATTGCTCGCTACCGAGAAACTGAAACTCACCAATGGATTTGGCTCAACGAGACCCATCATCAACCCCTTTCTAACGGTGGCCCGGCGGATCGTCCGCGTGCGATTCTGCCCCGACACCTTAACCCCAACGTCGCACAAGATGCCGCCTTAATCTTTGATCAAACTCCAAAGGATCTCTATCAGCAGCCTCTTTTTTCAACTGTTCTGTGGATGAATCATGATTTGACTCAAGTCACTCATCCCTGGCTGTCTCCTTCAAGGATGGAGGGCTTTAAACCTCCCGCTAACACCAGAGCGATCGCATTACCCGCCCCTTCTCGATTTAATGGGAGTGCAAAAACTTTCGTAACCAAAGCGTCTCAACAAGAGATCAACTGGCCAAATGAAATACAATTTACCAAACACTTGGACCGACCCTTCCAGCCGGAAAACAAACCCTCCAGGGCAGTTTATTTTAGGAAAGAATTTTCAAAAAAGTATCGAGACGATGTCTCCCGATTTTCTGGAGCCCTACCCGTCCATGACCCCGATCATGGAAAGTTAATTGATTTTGAAAAGTTGAGTAGTGGCGACCCACAGAATCATCTATTAGCCCTGGTCCGGTACCTCAAAGAGCGTTACGAAGCTATCGGGTTTGGAAAAACACCAAATTCTACCATCGAGATTCAATCCTACGAGTGGCGAACAATCCCACAAGCCAACCTCGTTCTAAAAATTAAGGGCTCAAACCCATCCGCGTTGAACCGGCCCATTATCCTAAGCGATCATATCGACAAGGCCATTTCAGAAGATATTTTTGAAGCAACCGCAGAGCGGATCACGACGCCAGGTGCCGATGATAATGCCACAGCGACTTCGACCCTATTACGAGCGTCGGAGATATTTAAAGCACGGTACCAACTTAAGCCGCCACCACATGATATCTGGATCGTTCATTTTACAGGGGAGGAATTTCCAGCAAACTGTGCCGGAGCAAGGCATTTCGTGAGCCAACTTCTTCGATCGAAGCAGGACATCGGGGCAAATATTAATATCGATATGATTGGCCACCACACTCCCCATGATAAAATTTTTCAACTCAACCCAGGCTTTTCGTTGCGCTCGAAAGAAATTGCGTTGGAAGCACTTAGGGTGGCTAAGGCGTTGGGTAATCAATGGGTGCCCATGATCCGTTCTTCCGAAAGTAAAACGAGCTACTACACCCAGACGGATTCGATGATCTTTGATATCGCAGGTTATCCAACTCTATTAATCAACGAGCACATTAATTTAACCAGGCGTCTTAATCCGCATTACCATCAGAGCACAGACCTGCCTCGTTTCATTGACTTTGATTATGCTGAATTTCAAGCGAAAGTCGCCATCACGACAGCCATTCGCCTTGCCGAATCCAATTAAAAGAATTGCCTAGTCGATCGCAGTTAAGGCCGTGGGATAGGAATTGAGCGGATTCGTTCCGCTGATAAAAATCGCTAGCTCGAGGGTTTCGACTCTTTTCCCTTTTCGAATCTCAAAATCATGCCAGCGCTCAACGAAGTCTTCACGAGAAAGAAAGCCATAACCAGATGCCACACTGGGGTCCATGAAGTAGATCCGATTTGCGTCCATTCCAACCACAACGGCATAATGCCCCGAATCCCAATGCGTTTTATAATCATTCACGGGTTCATCGGGCCATGCCTGAAAATCAACAAGGATCGTTTGCCCCTTCGCAAGGCCCTCCTCAATATCAGCTAACGTCGTACTCTCCTTCAGTTGTGTATTTAATCCCACTTTCTTTGCAAACTTTGCCATCTCAAGCGGATCGGTCCCATCTTCGGTTGTCTTAAGATCCTTAAAAAGCGAAACCTCGCCGCCATCATAAACCTGCCAGTAATAAAGGACCGAGAGCAGCGCCGCCGCCCCACAGGAATATTCCGTCGCCTGCCTGACGAGAGGGACAGAAAAAAAATTTGGCTTCCGCAACGCCGTGGTTGGAATCCCATCTGCCATGAGATTGGGTGGCATGATAGAAATCATAGTTAGAAATAATATTAAGATCCTACGTTGAAAC
>Ga0209824_10001583_pt1 | contig 12527 bp, 12 predicted proteins | sample VDWuncwatermetaG_FD_184124 | JGI IMG/M metagenome (GOLD analysis project Ga0209824, IMG submission 184124) | Wastewater microbial communities from Netherlands to study Microbial Dark Matter (Phase II) - VDW unchlorinated drinking water (SPAdes)... ... | reverse complement strand
TATACTGATAAGTAAAGAAACAAGGGTGGTGTGTCAGGGTATAACGGGACATGCGGGCAGTTTTCACACCGAGCAAATGCTAGAATACGGCACAAAACTCGTCGCAGGCGTTACACCCGGCAAAGGTGGCACAGTGCAACATGGCGTTCCTGTCTTTGATAATGTTCTTGATGCGGTAAAAAAGACGGGAGCAAATGCCTCTGTAATCTATGTACCAGCCCCTTTCGCGGCTGATGCCATCATGGAAGCCTCTGAAGCGGGCGTAGAATTAGTGGTCTGCATTACCGAGGGTATTCCCACACTAGATATGATCAAGGTAAAAAAGTATCTTTCAAACAAAAAGACCCGTCTCATTGGACCCAACTGCCCGGGTGTCATCACGCCCGGTGCATGCAAAATTGGGATTATGCCTGGCTATATTCATAAGCCGGGTAATGTTGGAGTCGTATCGCGGAGTGGAACACTTACCTACGAGGCCGTCTGGCAATTGACCCAGCGGAGTATAGGACAGTCCACATGCATTGGAATTGGCGGCGATCCCATTGTGGGAACCGATTTCATTGACATACTCAGACTGTTCCATGAAGACAAAGAAACACAGGCCATTGTATTGATTGGAGAAATCGGGGGAAGTGCAGAAGAAAAGGCTTCCGAAGTTATAAGACAAGAAATTACAAAACCGGTTATAGGTTTTATTGCAGGGCAGACAGCGCCACAGGGAAAACGCATGGGCCATGCAGGTGCTATTATTTCAGGAAACAAGGGCACTGCCATTTCAAAGATTACAGCATTGAAAAATGCTGGTGTCGCCATGGTTGACAGTCCTGCCGACATCGGCGAAACAGTAGCAAGGGTAATCGAACGGCTAAAATAGATAGTTTCCTTAAAATTTCTTTTTGTTAACGATGATAAAAACAGTGTCTGAAGAAAAACCTCGAAAGAGAAAGGGGATTGTGCATATTAATCACGAATACTGCAAGCGCTGCAGTATCTGTGTAAATTTCTGCCCTGTTAAAAATCTGGAAATTAGAGGACAAAAATTAATAGAACTGGGAAGATGTACCGCTTGTAAAATGTGCCAGCGATATTGTCCCGATATTGCCATTGAAATTGAGGAGATAGATGACAAAACAGTTGTTTCAGGGGAATCAAGCCATCACAATGGCGGCTGAGGTTGCTGGATTAAAATTTTTTGCAGGTTACCCCATTACACCCGCTTCTGAGATTATTCACGAGTTGGTCAATAAGAAGCATATCAAGGTACTGCAAATGGAGGATGAGATTGCCTCCATCAACGCGATTATCGGAGCATCATTAGCGGGACTCAAGTCGATGACGGCTACCTCTGGGCCAGGATTTTCCTTGATGCAGGAGAGTATCGGACTAGCGCACATGATGGAGGTGCCTCTCGTTATCGTCAACGTTCAAAGAGTAGGACCCAGCACAGGAATGCCAACCCTGCCAGCCCAGGGAGATGTTATCCAATGTATTCACGGCAGCCATGGAGATTATTTCCCTATCGTATTTTACCCCAATTCCGTTTCAGAACTCTACAAATATACCATCATGGCCTTTAATGCAGCGGAGGAATCCTTGAGTCCTGTCATTCTCTTGAGCGATGGATTTATCAGCCATCTTTATGAAACTATCATTCCCGATAGAAACTTCGATATCAAGAATCGTACCCGTCCGCCTTTGGGCGCTGGTAATCGACATTTTACTGGATTATCGCATGAAGACTCTGTACCAAAGACATCTGATGTTGATAATTACCGGCGGCTTATTACCCGCTTACACGAAAAACAACAGTTGACTGCTCAGCGATACAATTACTATGAATATCTGGAATGCAGCAAGGATACCGACACACTCCTCATATCTTACGGGGCGCTTTCCAGGATAGCCTACTATTTTAAAAATGATTTTGCACTGTACAGACCCATACGTCTGTTTCCAATTGTTGAAGAAATCAAAATTATCGCATCCAGATATAAACGAATCCTGATTATGGAAATGAACATGGGACAGTATACCCATGAAATTGAGCGTATATTACATCGTGAAGTAGAGTTTATACCGATTCTTGGCGGCCGCATCGACTTGAATGAAATAAAGCAAAAACTCTATGAACAAAGATACTAATTTTAAACGTTACCTGAAACTTGACCTACTACCCACACCATGGTGTCCTGGTTGTGGAAATGGCATTGTCCTGAAAACTATATGCCAGGCATTTGATGAACTTGACTTGCCAAAAAATAGTACTGTAGTCGTTTCGGGGATTGGTTGCGCTGGAAGGAGCGCTGGTTTCTTCGACCTCGACTCAGTTCATACGGCTCATGGCAGGGCTATTCCAGCGGCCGAAGGTATTAAATATGCTAACGATGCCCTCCATGTTGTTGTAGTAAGCGGAGATGGCGACTTGATCGGTATTGGCGGCAACCACCTGTTTCAAGCTATACGGCGGAATACAAACATCACGGTTATATGCTATGCTAACGAAATTTACGCGATGACGGGCGGACAAGTTTCCCCTATTACACCCCACAACACAAAGACTTTAACCACACCGAATGGCAATCCAGACCATCCCGCTGACATACAGTTTCTTTTTAAAAGCAATAACTGCTTTTTTGCCCGCACTACGGCCTATCACCTGAACCACATGAGGAAGTGTATCGTGGAGGCATTGAAATTCAAGGGTTTTTCCTTTGTGGAGGCAAGAACTATGTGCATCGTCAATTACGGTCGCCGGCTGGGGTACAAAAACTCTAACGAGATGCTCCTGCACTATAAAGAATTTTACAAGATCAACGACTATGCAGAAGAGTTGGCTGAAAATGAGATCGGGATTATAAAAAGCGTTCCCCGTTCTTCAGATGGTTTTCCATCGGCATGAGGCAACGCCCAGCTCATGTTAATGCGGAAAGGAAAAAAGCCTTTTTTTCAACAAACCTGCAACGGTAAAAAAGTTCACATAAAACCGTTCTGCCTGTTTCATATAATCTTTTGCTAATTTGATACAATCTTCCAGCATTTTTTGCTTATCAGAGACAATACCCTTCAGAGATTCCAGTTCTGCTTTATAAGCATCGGCCCACTGGGCGATCATATCTTTTGTTACTTCCACATGAAACTGTATGCCATAAATATTCCGTCCACATTTTAACGCCTGATTCTGACAAAGTTCTGAGAAAGCTAACCTTTTCCCTCCCTGTGGTATACCAAAGGTATCTCCATGCCATTGAAACACCTTGAAAACCTCTGGAAAATCTTCAAACAAATCATCCTTTAATCCATTATCATTAAGGACTGTCTTATACCATCCAATCTCTTTCTCGGGATTTTTTGTTACCCTAGCCCCTGTCGCCTTGGCAATCAGCTGAGCGCCAAGACAAATCCCTAAAAATGGCATTTCCTCTTCCACAACCTTTTTGAGAAAGATATCCTCTTCTCTCAGGAAGCGATATTTCTCTTCTTCATATACATTCATGGGACCGCCGAGGCAAATAACCGACTGAAAGTTCTTTTGCAGTTTCGGCACTTTATCCCCAGAAGATAGATCGACAACTGTATATGATATTCTATTATCTTCCAGAAAGTCTGCAATGGTGCCCGGACCTTCAATGCCAATATGTTTTATGAATAAAACCACTCCCGCTCCAAAATAAAAAATAATAAAAAGCTACATGGTATTATTTGTATGAATTAATGACAACGTAATAAGTACTATTCTGTTGTCATTGCGAGCGATAGCGAAGCAATCTTTCAGTAGGGGATTGCTTCGTCGCTCCACTCCTCGCAATGGCACTTTCCTTAATGCGTTTATATAATACCCACATGAAACTGTTCAGGAGTATGATATCCGACCTCTGATTTCTGGTTCCGGCTAAATTTATTCTTTGTCGCTAAGTTTGAATACACAATATTCAGCGCACATGGAGCAGACTTCATCGTTTTGAGGTCGTCCCCTTTCTCTAATACTCCTGGCAACCTCAGGATCAATACACGTATTGAATTGCCCCATCCAGTCTCTCTTCCGCCTGAACTGCGACATTCTCTTGTCCCATTCCCACGCCGATTTGATACCCTTGGCAATGTCAGCAGCATGAGCCGCAATCCGGGCAGCCATTACCCCGATTCTTACATCGGCTGGACTAGGAAGACTCAAATGCTCCGTTGGAGTTACATAGCATAAAAAGTCTGCCCCGGCAGAAGCTGCTATAGCCCCTCCAATGGCGGCGGTAATATGGTCGTATCCCGGAGCGATGTCTGTAACAAGCGGCCCAAGCACATAAAAAGGCACTCCTTTACAGAGTTCTTTTTGTAATTGAACCTGTGCAACTATTTGATTCAAAGGCACATGTCCAGGCCCTTCCACGATAACCTGCACACCCACGGCTAGCGCCCTTTGCGCAAGTTCAGCAAGCACATTTAACTCATAAACCTGCGCCCGATCGAATGCGTCTGCAAGTGCGCCAGGCCGCATGGCATCGCCCAAACTAAGGGTCACATCATATTCTTTTGCTATAGCCAATATCTCATCATATTCCTCATACAGTGGGTTTTCACGACCATTGTGTATCATCCATTCTACCAAAAATGTTCCGCCACGGCTTACCACTCCACAAATGCGCTTGTTTTCCTGCAGATGTTTGAGCACGCCTCTTGTAGCACCGCAATGCACGGTAATAAAGTCAATACCGTCTTCGCAGTGCAGCCTCACTGCCTCAAGCATGTCCATTGCCGTCATATCGACAATTGCGTGCTTGCGTTGTACGGACTTAACGGCTGCCTCGTAAATTGGAACGCTGCCTACAGCAATGGATGCCAACCCAATAATCTTTTCACGTATCTCCCGTAAATTGCCGCCTGTACTAAGGTCCATGACGGTGTCAGCGCCAGCTTCTTCCACGACCTTCAACTTTTCTATTTCATTCGTAACGTTGGCATAATCAGCTGAAGTGCCTATATTAGCATTGACCTTGGTTTTGAGCCCTGCGCCGATGCCACAAATTTTTGTAGCTTTGCGTTTGTGGTTTGCGGGGATGACAATCCTGCCCTCAGCAATACGTGCCCTAATATATTCAGGGTCAAGACACTCGTCCTTTGCAACCTGTTTCATCTCTTGTGTAATTACATTTTGTCTAGCCTGTTGTAACTGTGTCATATTTTCCTCGATCCCTCGTGTGTCCCCTTTCAGCTAACGCACAAAGCCGTGCCACTTCGCTGTCCGTCAATTTCCGATATTTGCCGATTTTCAAGGTCGGATCGGATAAATTACCAATTTTTATTCTTCGCAGGATACGCACCTTGTACCCACATTCATTGAGCAAACGACGGATCTCTCTATTTTTGCCTTCCTTCAACACCATCTCATATCTACTCCTTTGCCTTCCCCTCCGCACATGCTGAACCTTTACAGGCAGTGTCTTGCCAAAGGAAAGCCAAACACCAGATTCCAAAGCCTTAATCGCCATATCTGTCAAGTATCCATCTACCTCTACAAAATATGTCTTCCTGACTTCATATTTTGGATGAGACAATTTGTTTGCAAGGTCACCATCGTTAGTTAAAATAATCAGTCCCTCGCTCTCCTTGTCCAGCCTTCCGATAGTGTATATCCTTTGAGTTACATTTTCTATAATATCAACTACCTTCAGCCGATCTAGCTCGTCACGATTTGTGCACACATAGCCCTTCGGTTTATTGAGTAAATAATAAATCGTACGCTGCTTCTTTATCGGCAGGTCATCGCAGCAAATCCTGGATTTAGCGGCATCGACAGTTGTACCCAGGGTTGTGACCCGCTTACCATCAACGGTCACCCTTCCGGCGGCAATGATTCTTTCACACTCCCGGCGTGAACCGACCCCTGCCTCTGCCAGTATTTTTTGCAAACGTTCTAACATAACATTTACCTAAATCAGCCACGAATGAACACGAATCAACACTAAATTTTATTCTATTTTTTTATAAAAAGGAGAAAGGGTGAGAATGAAGAATTGGAGAAAAGACGACTTACCTAATAAATCGCGAGTGCCTATGAATAATAAATGTATTTGTTTCTTCTCCGTTTCCCCAGTTTCTCCCTTTTCCCTTAATCTTTTCGCACTTATTCGTGTAAATTCGTGGCTAAATAATTAATCCAAGCCAACCCCTACTTTTTCACCTTCTTTTTCGCATCCCGCAACATCTCCTGTGCCTGTTTGCGGGTAATATCCGTTTTTCCATTGCCCCTGATCATATCTGCAATTTCTTCAAGACGGGCCTCACCTGATAAGCTTTCAATGGTAGAATATGTCTTTCCATTTTTCACCACCTTATTCACCTTCCACTGCTCATCCGCATAGCTGGCAATTTGAGGAAGATGGGTAATGCAGATTACCTGGTGCGACCTTGCGATACTTCCCAGCTTTTCACCGATTACCTCCCCCATCCTGCCGCCGATATTGGCGTCGATTTCGTCAAAAACCAGTACAGGCGTTTTATCTACTTTGGCCAGTTGGTGCTTCAGGGCAAGCATAATCCTCGATATTTCTCCACCAGAGGCTATCTTCCTGAGTGGTTTCAGGTCCTCGCCGGGATTGGGCGATATCAAAAAATCAACTAGATCAAAACCATGACTATTCGCACTTAAAACTTCTTGACCTCCGTTGTTTTGTAAAGAGGGCGATGTGATTTGAACACGAAAGCGACCGTGAGGAATCCCCAGGTCACGCAACTCCTCATCTATCAAAGGAGACAGCTTTTCAGCCGTTGAGAGGCGTTTTTTGCTTAATTCATAGCCTTTCTGTTTCAATACCTCTGTCAATGCCTGTAATTCTTCATCCACCTGTTCAGCCGTTGTTCCTTCCCCAGAAAGCTGCTTCAATTTTGATTCTCCTTCTTTGCGATACGAAAGAATCTCTTCTATCGTATTTCCGTATTTTGACTTTAACTTTCGAATCGTGTTTAAACGCTCTTCAATATATTCCAACCTTTGAGGGTCGTAATTGAATCCGTCTCTATATTTGCCTATAGAAAAGGCAGCATCTTCTATTTGATACAGCGATTGATTACAGCTATCCAATATTTTTTGCAGGGTTTCATCGAGCTTTGCGACCGATTGCAATTCACGAACAACGAACTTTAACCTTTCAACAACGGCGTCGGAAGACTCGTAGAGATGCGAATAACAGGAAACAATAGTACTGTATATTTTCTCCGCATTACCAAGGATATTCCTCTCTTTTTCCAGTTCTTCTACCTCGCTAACCTTAAGCTGTGCCTTATCAATCTCATCGACCTGGAAGGCGTACAAATCTATCTTTTGTCTTCGTTCATTTTGATTGTTTTTCAGTTCATCCCGCAATCGTGCCTTTTCTGTTACCTGCCGATAGACCTCAGAAAAATCTTCCCGCAACGATGAGATGCCTCCAAAATCATCAAGGATATAAAGCTGGTTGATTCCGGATAACAGGGCCTCATGCTCATGCTGACCATGAATATTAACTAATGATTCTCCAACTTCTTTGAGTGTAGATACCGTAATCGGAATATCATTCAACCGGCATCTGCTGCGACCGTTCGTATCTATGCTTCTTTGAATCAACAGTTCTTCCTCAACTTCACCGTTATCCAACGCCTTTTTAATCAGCTTTAAAAGATTTCTATCCTTGATATAAAATTTACCAATTACCGTAGCCTCGTCTTTGCCACTCCGAACGACATCGGAGGTAACACGCCCGCCGAGGATGAAGTTGAGCGCGCCAATTATTAAAGATTTCCCCACCCCCGTTGCCCCGCTAAATACATTCAATCCTTCACAGAGTTTGATCGTGATTTTATCAATCAGTGCGAAATTAGTTATGTATAGCTCCTGCAGCATGGTTGATTTGCCAATTTCTGCAAATAAAATAAAACAGTTCCCCTCACCGCAAAGGCGCAAAATTCGCAAAGAAGGAAAGCAGAGGTTAAGAAGCTGGGAAGTTGGGAAGCTAAGAAAATCTCAACCTCTCAACTTCCCAACCGCCCAGCTTCTTTCTCTTAGCGTCTCTGCGGTAAATTATTGCTTTTTATTGTATTTTAGCGCCGGGTTTTATATCCTTCTCTGTCGTAAGGATTGCCAATTGATCCCCGTCTTTTGCTGCCAGCAGCATCCCTTGGCTTTCAATGCCCCGGAGGGTTGCAGGAGCCAGGTTGTTTACAATAACAATCTGTTTCCCGATAAGGTCTTCTGGTTTGTAATAATTTCTAATCCCCGCAACAATCTGCCTGCCTTCCAAACCGTCTCCCGCATCAATTTTCAATATGAGTAATTTATCCGCGTTTGGATGCGGCTCGGCATGTAGTACCTTAGCCACCCGCAGGTCTATCTTCAAAAAATCCTCAATCGAGATCATGTAAAAAATCCTTTTTCTAACTTACCTTTGTAAATTTAATTGAACAACCCATAAAGCTTTATCAGTTCGGTCGTCCAATTGCAAAATCATAATATCCAAATCCTAACCCGAACGAGTCGGAATCCGTAGCGTTGCCATTTATGGGCAACAACCTGGCCGACCATAAAGGTCAGCGCTACATACTTTCTCATCAAATATAACTGTTTTTAAAATTTGTGTCAACGAATTAAACCTTGAGTATGGGCTTTGTCCAAGAAATACAAAGAGATTAATGTGATGATATGGAAGAAGGACTTAAAGTAAAATGCAAAATCATAAGGCAGGATATACTAATAAATCGTAAATCTTTTAATTCTGACTTTTTGTTTGTTTTATTTCCTGCTCAACAGCCACATAATTAATGAAAGGATGATGCTGATAACGATGCTGGTTGTGATGGGAAAATAAAAACTAAAGTTTTTCTTTTGAATGGCGATATCGCCGGGAAGCCTTCCAATAAAAGGTATTTTCCCGCCGAGCATAAACAGCCCGCCTACGACAATCATAATAATACCAATGTATATTAAAATCTTGCCAAATGAACTCAATTCACCCATAACCTACATTTCCTTACGGGTTTGTTATAGTAACAGTAAACATCAAAAGAAGATTGCCATTCCCCCCATCAGGTGCAAGGCAGTCTCTGCAAAACCTGTCTCTACATTGTTCACCATGCACGACGCTACATCCTGAGACTTCGGCGTGAGCTCAGTCGAACGCTTGTCGAAGGGTCAGTCAACGATTGAGGGGGATTAATTTAAGTCATTCACTATAAATATCCGGAGACGGCTTGCCTATAAAGTAACCCTGTCCATAATCCACACCGCATTCCTTAAGAATTTTGATTATTTCGTTATTCTCAACAAATTCTGCAATCGTTTTTATCCCCATACCCCTTGCTACATCTGCTATAGCCTTGACAAAAATATGGTCGTTCGTTGTCTCGTGGAGTGTCCTTATGAAAACCCCATCTATCTTAATATAGTCAACCTCCATTTCTCTCAGATATTTGAAAGAGGTAAAACCAACGCCAAAGTCATCCAGCGCAAAACTGCACCCTATTGCTTTTAATTCCCGGATGAATTTAATGGCCCTGTCTAAATCGCGAATAGCCGCTGTCTCAGTTATTTCAAATATAAGGAACCTGGGGTCTGCGCCTGTTTCGATTATCGCAGATTTCAAGAATTGTAGAAATTCTTTATCGCCCAAATCTCTTCCGGAGAGGTTCATGCTGAAGGATAATACTTTACCCTGTTTACACAAATTTGATTGAGTCTGTAATGTTTTATTAATAATTATGCGGTCGATAGCGGTAATTAATCCTAACATTTCTGCCGTATCGACAAATGCCCAGGGAAGAATTACTTCCCCATTTGTATCACGCATTCTTGCAAGCGCCTCATAGTGATGTACCTGATTGTCCTTCAGGACTAAGACGGGTTGAAACCACGGCGCAAAACGGTCTGCCTCCATGGCATTCTGGATGTGTCCTTTCCACTCCATTCTGGAGCGTATTTTCTCCAATACCATATCTCCTGTGTTGTAAAGGTGTATTCTGTTATGCCCAAGTTCTTTGGCATGGTAGATAGAGGCATCCGCCTTGGTAAGAAGTTCTTTTGTCATACTCCCGTCTCTTGGATAAATGGCTACGCCTATACTTGTCGTTACATGACCGGGTACTTCCACAAATCGGGATTTTCCTAATCTCTTTCTGATTTCTTCGGCAGTCTCCATTCCTTCCTTTTCATTTCTGTCTGGAAGGAAAATTGCAAATTCATCCCCGCCCAAACGACTCAGAATACTTTCCTTTACATCTCTATTTACATAATGTTTATCCATTTCAAAGAGGGTGGTCGTGAGAAATACAGCCACGTGATGTAATACATTGTCTCCGGTACTATGCCCATAGGTATCATTGATTAATCTAAACCCGTCAATATCCATCAAGAGAAGAACCCCCGTCTGGTTATAATCCTTGTTGTGAGACACCCATTCAGTCAGTTGTTCCATAAAGCATGTGCGGTTGAGAATGCCTGTCAACTCATCATGAGAGGCAAGGTATTTGACTCTTTCTTCAGTCTGCATTTTTTTCTGTGATGCAAGCTTTGCAGACAAAACCCGACCATAATTTTTAATGAACGTTTCTCCATCTGCAATTAATTGCTCTTTAGTCTTCCCTTCGTTGGTTTTTTTCCTTTTAAGTGTGGCATCGATTTCCTCCCACAATTCATCGAGCCTCTTGGGTTTTGCGATAAATGCCTCTGCTCCGAGCGACAATGCAATCTCTCTATCCATACTGCCCGTATAAATTGTGGAGTAGAATACACAAAGAATGGAACTCAGATTTGGATCCATTTTGATATTTCTGAGGAGGGTAAAGCCATCAACCTTAGGCATCAGGGCATCAGTAATAATCAGGTCAGGGTGATGAACCTTTGCCTTCTCAAGACCGTCCTGCCCATCTTCAGCTTCTAAGACCGTATGTCCTCGCCTTTCGCTCATGACCCTCAGGACGTCCCTGTTTTCAGCGCTGTCATCAACTAACAGTATTTTCATGTTTCTTCTCTCCTAACTTAGGGTTCAGGAATTTCAAATGTGGGACCCTTCGTCGTTTCACTCCTCAGAATGACAGCAATTGTCATTCTGAGCAAAGCGAAGAATCTCCTGCTGCTTCAATCTGCAAGTTTGAATCGGCGAAGATGTTCCATGTGGAGACGCATTGTAATGCGTCTCTACTATAAGATTTTGAACCGCCACGAGACATTAAAAATACCAGATATTTTGTGGTTGTCCAAAAAGTTGTTAAAAAGTCATTGCGAAGGAGGAACGACTGAAGCAATCTCTTGATTATCAAGTACTTCTGAAAGAGATTGCTTCGCTATCGCTCACAATGACGGCTAAATATGAACTTTTTAGTCAGCCATCGGCAAAAAACATGCGGCTTTTTTTATAATCTCGTTCAATTTTACCGGCTTGGGGTTATTTGACGCTTTCCTGCCAAACGTAAGGAGACCCTGACTGAGGTGAGCAGCACTTTCCGACGAAGTAAGTATTTTTTGAACGTGATTTTGTAATGGATCGTCTTTCTTCATTTCCAACTGTAACATGCTTGCATACCCCAGTATTACCATAAGAATATTGTTAAAGTTATGGACAACACCACCGGCAAGCTTACCGATAGACTCCAGCCACTGCGCATGGTAAAGCATCTCTCTCAGTGTTGCATGTTTCCGCCTCCACCTGCTTGATCAACCGTCCACACTACATCGGGAAGAGTTTCAACAAGCGAACGATACTTCTCTTCACTCTGCATTATTTAATTGTATCCTTGCGAACGATGGGTTTTTGATTAACGTCTTGTGGTTTTTTCCCGATGGTATCGATATCCGTTAATTTATGCTCGCTGGTAGGGAAATTATCTCCTAAATAGGATTGTCGTGCAATGGGGTTGCTCAAGATTTCCTGGGTGGTGCCGCTGGCAACGACTGTTCCCTCGCTGATAATGTACGAGTGCGTTGTGATGCTCAGGGCTTCGCGGACATTGTGGTCTGTGATGAGCAGGCCAATCCCTCTTTTTTTAAGCCTTAAAAGGATATCCTGCACTTCACTAACGGCAATAGGGTCGACGCCGGTAAACGGTTCATCAAGGAGGATCATGGTAGGATTACTAGCGAGCGCCCGCGCAATTTCAAGCCGCCTTCTTTCCCCGCCTGAAAGGGTAAACGCCTTGTTTTTCGCCAGCGACTGCAAGTTAAATTCGGTAAGTAATTCAATCAGGCGTTTGTATTTTTCGTCGGAGCGGTATCGATGAGTTTCGAGAATGGCAAGGATGTTTTCTCCAGCGGTTAGATGTTGAAAGACAGACGGTTCCTGGCATAAATAACCCATGCCCTTCCTTGCGCGCTGGTAAATAGGGAGCGTGGTAATATCCTCGTTCTGGAAGATTACACGTCCGCTATCCGGCCGGATAGCGCCAATAATCATGTTGAAAGAAGTGCTTTTACCCGCCCCGTTTTGGCCAAGTAGCCCCACGATCTCCCCGTCATTGACCTCAAAACTGATCTGGTTCACGACCGTGCGTTTACCGTAGGACTTTGTTAGACC
>Ga0209824_10001582_pt1 | contig 12531 bp, 12 predicted proteins | sample VDWuncwatermetaG_FD_184124 | JGI IMG/M metagenome (GOLD analysis project Ga0209824, IMG submission 184124) | Wastewater microbial communities from Netherlands to study Microbial Dark Matter (Phase II) - VDW unchlorinated drinking water (SPAdes)... ... | reverse complement strand
ACTTGTAACTGTAACAAAATCCTGTAGTTATAAAATTAATCAACTTTTGGTACTGTTTTTGTGTAGGATGTGTCCTAAATAATCTAACTAAAAATCGTTTTACAAAAGATGGTTTTAACAAAACGGCTACGGCTATGGTAGATTTGCAAATTTCTTGTAGCGTTCTCAATTACTAAAAGGAGCTCGGCTTTGAAAATAAAAATAAAAGAAACGGTACCCACATTGATGACCAGCGGAAACATTACATGCGGTTTTATTTCGATTCTCTGTATTCTAAATCAAAGATTTGAAATAGCCGCATGGTTGATAATAGCTGCCATGATTTTCGATGCCTTCGATGGAAGACTCGCGCGCATGATGAAGAGCACAAGCAAAACGGGCGCACAGTTAGACTCCATGGCAGATCTCGTAACTTTTGGAATTTCCCCTGCCCTGCTCATCATAAAGACTTGCAACAGTCTCCCCTTTGTTATTCTCTGTGGTATCGGATTATTTTTTATGTTATGTTCGGCTTTCCGATTAGCAAGATTTAATACAGAAAAAGATGCGAACATACCAAGTCATTTTTTTACCGGATTACCCACCACGTTATCAGGAGGAACAATCGCACAACTTGTTATTCTTAACCATTTTTTACAGATGCGATTTGGAACGGATTTAGTCATCACCCTCTTGCCCTTTGTCACTTTCGCTCTAGGAGTGTTTATGGTTAGCAAGATCCCTTTCTTTAATGTCACAGCCAAAATTGGCCTCAAACAAGGCATTTGGGCTATGGCGTTAGAATTTTCCGCATCTATCTTGTTTTTTGTAATTACCCCGGAGCTGGCAGTATCAACGGCATTAACTTGTTATTTAATAATCTGCGCAATGTATGGCGTTGTAAAAGGCAAGCAGTTAAGAAGGGAATACTCAACAACGTAAAAATTCTTGAGCATTACACTTGAGCATTACAATAGAAAATTTTTTATCGCTTTAACTTCCACATGGGTGGTTCTTCCCCAAGCGGGATACTTGAAAATTTTTAATTTTTACCACACAGTTCTTGTTATTAATCACTCCGTGCTTGATTTAATTGTTGCCACCTTTTTAAAAATATTGTAATTACGGCAATTGATTCCCCTTAACTTTCTCCTCCCCTCATTTATTTGAAAAGCCAGCTATCTTCCTTTTGTAAAAACCTGCTTTCTCTTATCAAACCCCCATTCTTTAGTTGTATCACCGTACAATCCATTCACTTTGATTATGACTTTTTCTCCTTATAAAATTCAGGATCCACGGTAAACAACGGAAGTAAATTCAGAATATTTCCGGAACAACACAATATAAAATCCCCTTATCTGTTTAGATCGCCAACACCACAGAGAATCTCATTGACAACAAATATAGTTATCCTGTAAACTTTTTTAAGACAAAATTCAAATTAAGTTCTGTGGTTATTAAGTTTAATCCGAAAACAACCTAATCCTCTGTTATGTACCACTATACATGAACTTAAAATATCGCCTGCAAATATTTACAAAAATATGTTTATTAAATCTCATACAAATTTTTTCAACAAAAACCTTTTTCCTCTTCTTATTGTCGCATCTTTGGCTATACATGCTATCGTCATCTTCATGTCACCACAAGCAACCCAAATTCTCAATCTAAGCTCGTATCGAGAAGACTTTATCCGTGAACCTAACGAATCCGTAGTTACCTTGGAACTTGAAAATACGGACACTCAAACAGAAAATATTGCAAACTCAGAGACTAAAAAAAACAAAAAGGAGCAAAAAAAAGAAAAGGAAGAAAAAAAGAAACACAAAATATTTACCGATACTGCCGATAATGCCGAAGATGAAGAAACAAATGTCGAGACAGACAAAATTGGCGAGAAAGGATCTATAGCAAAGGATAATTTCCCCGACGACAAACAACCAGTCAATAACGAACCTCACGCTGAAGGGCACTCAAAAGCACCGTTATTGGGTAAGGGAGGAGCTGTTTTGCCTATCGATGCACAGCAACAATCGCAAGAACAGGACACCACACAGGCAGTTATCTCTCACGACGCTTTTAATGATAAAAATTCTCCGCCTCGGTATGCCAATCTATCCAAAGGATTAGAACATCAACCAGAACCCATAAAACCACTTCAAACAGCACAGGCTCAAATGCTATCCGAAGAAAACAAGGAAAAGACTACAGCGGCAACCCAGGTTAAAACAGATAAATCAACAAAAGCAGAAAATTCTCCACAAACAACAAAAAGGGAAAGGCTAACCATTGGGCGCAGCATCGAACAAGAAGCAGCTACAGAACCTCTGTCTAATAGTGAAGAAGCGCTATTCACAAATAAACAAGATGAAATAAATAATGACTCCGAGATAAAAGAAGAACCCTCACCGTCGCCGCTTCAAGAGCAAGAAATAATAAAAAACGAGGCGGTAAAGGTCGAAAATCCTACCGAAACAAAAGAAACAAAGGAAACTTCGGCGCTTAAACAAGAAACGCCTGCACCTCCACCAGAATTGTCAAGCATTGAACCCCAACGCACACTCGAAAGAGGATTGGACGCACAAGAAAGTCCGGCAGAACTAAAAAAACCAAAGGTTGCTTTTAATGTCAATGCCAAGACAGAGGGAGCAAGCAAGGATCCAGTTCTCTTTGAAGATACCATATCCAATGCATCAATTCCTGGCGCACCCTCTTTTCATGTTAAAAAACATGAATATGCTGATTATTTTAAGCATATCAGGGACAGAATATCTTTGTACTGGTTTCTTGGATATGGAACCCGCGCCGAGATAAAACTCGAAACGAAAAATGATCACCCAATTATCATAGAATTTAAAGTTTTTCCCGATGGTTCCGTTGATGAAATAAAGATTGTGGATGATGCAGGAAATTTTCAGCTTGCATCAAGGCTTATATCCTCGATCAAAAATGCATCACCGCTCAACCCTTTTCCGTCTAAAATCAAGGAACCATCAATTGATGTACGGTTTAATTTCTACTTTTTCTAAACAGGAGGAAATAGTACTTTGGAATGGATATTAGGCGGCGGTCCCGTAATGATACCTCTGTTGTTCTGTTCTGTTTTAGCCCTTGCAATAATTATCGAAAGGGCAATCAATCTACGCAGAAACAAGATACTAAAACCGGAAATCGTTCAAACCATAGAAGCAATACATAGTCCAAAAGATATCCCCTTTGCAATATCCAAATGCGAGGTAATATCTGGCCCTTTTTCAAATCTATTGAAGCGGATACTGACAAATAACCATCTTTCACGAGAAGAAAACCTTTTTGACGTGCAAATTGCAGGACGACAGGAAATGAAAACGCTCGAAAAAAGACTCTGGGTATTGGAACTCATTTATGCAATCGGCCCCCTCTTAGGACTTCTTGGAACAGTACTCGGAATGGAAAATATCTTTGGAGTTATCGCTGAACTGGGACTCGGGCATGCCAAGGCGTTTTCCGGAGGGCTTGCAATAGCCATCCGAAATACAGCAGTAGGAATTTTCGTTGCAATTCCATCTCTGATTGCATATAGTTACTTTGATAAAAAGGTAGAAACCCTTGCCGTCGAGATAGAGGAATACGCTATTTACGTCGTCAATAAACTTTATTCTTCAGAAGGTGCCGTGAGAAAGTAACCATGCGATTCAGAGAAAAACGCATAACACGAACAAGCATCATAAACCTCACACCCATGGTGGATGTGCTGTTTTTGATACTTTTGTTTTTTCTGGTTACCTCGAATTTTATAGAGCAGCCAAATATCAAACTAGAACTTCCCTCGACCAAATATGCCTCCACAAGCAAGCTTGAGGAACGGGTCTTGGCGATTTCCCAGGATGGCAAACTCTTCTTTCAGAATAAACCCGTTGAAAGAAATAACCTTGTTTCGGAATTAAAGAACGCCTTTTCCAAGCAAGACGACAAAACCCTTGTCCTAAAAGCCGACAAGAATGTTCCGTACGGTGTTGTCATTGATGTTATGGACGCAGCTAAAGGGGCAGGCTTAAGGAAAATTGTCGCACCCACCATCCTCGAACCCGAAAAACACCCAAAACCTAAATAATATATCAAAAAATTTATTCTTATGTCCAAAACTACTGTTTGAAATTTTTTGAAATTTTTTTTGGTTGCGGCTCGCCATCATATATTATAAAATTAATGTCATTTAAGCCTATCTTAAGCTGTTAGATTATAGTAACCGCTAAAAGAAAGTAGTCATTTCCCGTATCAAGTACTGGGCAAGCTCTGCGAAACTTTGTCCCCGTGAAAACAGGAGTGAGAATGATATGGCGGTGACATTATGCCAACTTATTTAATGTGTTCACTATAGCAAATTTATGGAGTATCAAATGCTAAAAAAGAAATTTATAAAAGATAAATGTGTAACGTGTAAACAATGTATGATAGAGTGCGCTGTGAGACACTCCGTATCAGGGAGCCTGTATGAGGCATTTACAGAAACGCCCAAGTCCCACTATCGCTTACAAGTGTCTATAAGAAAAGACAAACCTCACATGACGGTATGCCAGAATTGCGCAAAACCAAAGTGCATGGAGGCATGTGAGTATGAAGCCATCACAAAATACGAAGATGGAAATGTGGTCATTGACACAAAAAAATGTGTCGGGTGCTGGGCTTGTATAGAGGCGTGTCCCTTCGGCGCTATCACGAAGAACCCCGAACTCAATTTTGCCTTCAATTGCGATGATTGCATGGGGTTTGATACTATGGCATGTGTGGAGGCGTGTAAGACTGGAGCATTAGTATACACTGCGAAACACGCGGTTAAAGTATAATCATAATCTTAAATGATTGTTGCAATACATCAACCACAATACTTACCATGGATAGGATACTTTGATAAAATAGACTGTGCCGATGTATTTGTCCTGCTGGATAACGTTCAGTATAAAAAAAACGAATGGCAGAATCGCAATCGTATCAAAACTTCGCAAGGTTGGCAGTGGATTACCGTCCCTGTTTTATATAAATATCCTGAAAAAATCAACGAAGTAAAAATAAATAACACAGTCGACTGGCGGAAAAAACATTTGAATGCCCTAACTTACAATTACTCAAAAGCCCCCTTCTTTGAAAAGCATCGAAGGTTTCTCGAAAAAACGTTTTCCACTAACTGGGAATTTCTGGTGGAAATCAATACCCATGTCATCCAATACTTAATCAACGCGCTAGGAATTGACAAAAAAATAGTGCTGGCGTCCAGCCTCCGGCTACGCGAAGGACCGACCGATAGGCTTGTCGATATCTGTAAGCATGTTCAAGCTGACACGTACTTATCAGGAAAGGATGGCGCAAAATATATGAACCTTGACGCCTTTGCCCAGGCAAAAATTAAAGTTATATTTCAAGATTTTCGTCATCCCATATACCCGCAACTTTACGAACCTTTTGAACCGTTAATGTCCATTGTTGACCTTTTATTTAACCACAACCACAACAGTCTAAAGATTATCAGGAGCCAAAATAACCGATGAACGTATTGGCCATTGGAGCACATCCGGACGATATTGAATTTGGCTGCGGCGGCTCTCTCTATCTGTACACCCAAAGAGGGCATCAAGTATTCTTACTCATCTTGACAGAAGGGGAATCTGGCGGGATAGGCAGTGTTCGCAGGACAGAACAATTGATTGCTGCAAAGATACTCGGCGCGAAGGAGTCTTTCTTTGGTGATTACGTTGATACCCAAATCCCTGTTGATAAAATCCTCATTTCTAAAATAGAAGCTGTTTTGCAAAAGATAAAGCCAGATATGATATTTGTAAACTATCATGACGACACCCACCAGGATCATAGAAATCTTGCAATGGCTACTACATCTGCAACGCGATATGTTCGAAATGTGCTCTTCTATGAAGGACCAACCACACAAAATTTTATTCCTAATGTGTATGTTGATATTACTACTGCGCTAAACGAAAAACTGTCAGCCCTGAGCGCTCATACATCTCAAGTACCTAAAACAAACATTGAAGGACTTTCGATTCTCGAAATAGCAAAATCTGCTGCAAACTTCCGTGGTATTCAAGGCAGAGTAAGGTATGCTGAAGGTTTTGTCTCGGAACGTTTATTCCTCTTCCCGCCCCCCATTGACGGATTCTTTCCCATCATAAGGCAAAAGCGATTAAAAACTCACTGAAAAAGGTATTTTACAGCATGCATGTATGAAAAGTTAATAGCGATGATCCCCCATTCAAGACCAACTATCGAAGAAAGCGATGTTTTGGCTGTTTCTAATATCCTCCGATCGGGAAATATTGCACAGCAGAATACTGTCAAAAAATTTGAGCAAGAACTAGCTCATTACATTGGTGTTAAGGGGGGTGTTGCAACTTCTTCAGGCACCGCAGCCCTCCATTTAGCCTTGCTCGCATTAGACATCACCAAAAAAGACACTGTCGCTATGCCCAGTTATGTATGCACGGCCGTCCTGAATGCTGTCAATTACGTTGGCGCTACTCCCCTCCTGATTGATATTGATCCTGACACGTTTAATCTGGATGTTGAAGATTTAAAAAGAAAATTGACGCCGCGCGTCAAGGCCGTTATCATTCCACATACGTTCGGTCTTCCCGCAGATATTGAAGAAATCATGGCTATTGGCGTCCCGATTATTGAAGATTGCGCCCAATCCATAGGCGCTGCGTACAAAAACAAAATGGTTGGGTCGTTTGGTGATATTTCCACTTTTTCATTTTACGCCACCAAGATGATTACTACAAGCGAGGGCGGAATGGTTACATCAAACTCAGAGAAGTTTTTAGAAAAAATAAGAGACCGAAGGGATTACGATAACAAGGCAAATTATATTATACGATATAATTACAAAATGACCGACATCCAAGCCTCGCTAGGTCTTTCTCAACTAAAAAGATTAAATCAGTTTATCGAAATTCGCCGGGGCATTGCCCAAAAATACAATGCCGAACTTAAAAATCTCTGCTCCCTGCCAGTTAATTACCGTGGTGACAGCAGACACATATATTATCGTTATGTTATCAAGTTGCACCGCAACGGAATAGAAAGCTTCTTGAAATTATCGAAAGAAAAAGGTATAAACTGCGAAAGGCCTATATTTAAACCCCTGCATCGGTATCTTAATCTACAGGGTTTTAACAATACCGACAGTGTTTGGGAAACGGCAGTATCAATTCCGATCTATCCAACGCTTCCGGAAGAAGACGTAAAGACGATTGTCGAATTTATTAAAAATGTGATTAACTAATATAAACGCACTGAGAAAAGTGTCATTGCGAGCGATAGCGAAGCAATCTTTCTGCAAAGGGATTGCTTCGTCACTTCGCTCCTCGCAATGACACTTTTCTTTTAGCGTTTACTATAGTTTAGGTTTTTGAAAAATGCCAATAACAATAATGTTTCGCAGTACTGAGGAGCTGTCCAAAAAATTCCAAAAATCAACATTTGTATACAACCTGTAGGGGCAATTCATGAATTGCCCCTACATAATGTTGTGCGTATAAAAACTTTTTGGACAGCCCCATAAATAGAGTACATGCATAGATGTTGTATTTCTAAAAAACTAAAATGTTACAAAATACAACAACGCGCCAATGAAGAATACTCCAGACAGTTTCCCAAATTTGATTTCAAAAACACTGGAAAAATTTTATGGAAGCTAAAAATGCATCTCGCATCTATTCATTTGTTGTTTTTCTTCTCTTTATCTTCTTCCTCGTTCCCGGCGTACAAGGAAGTTTTAAGACCAACAATCTTCTCTGGCTCTACATCCTTTTGTTTTCCTATATAATAGCTAACATCGCCACGCCAGTTGTAAAAATCATTGCAACACGCTTCAATATTGTTGACAAACCGGGCGGACGTAAGATCCATTCGAATGCCACACCTCTCATAGGCGGAGTAGCCGTTTACATTGCTTTTGCTTGCGCCATCATTCACAATGATGTTTATTCAGTGGAATTAAAAGGGGTAGCCATCGCCTCGACAATTGTTTTTATCATGGGCCTCGTGGACGATATCAAATCACTTCCTGCGCTATTAAAACTAACTGTCCAAATCGCGGCTACCTTCATTGCAATACGATATGGCGTCGTTGCGGATTTCTTGCCAAATACCTGGTGGGGTAAACTATTTGAAATGCTAGTCACCATGATTTGGGTAATAGGTATCACCAATTCTCTGAATTTTTTCGACGGCATGGACGGTCTGGCAACAGGATTAACAATCGTAAGCTCCTTCTTTATCGGACTCCTTGCCATTCAATCCGGACAAAATTACTTGATGTATCTTTCCATTGCGCTGCTGGGAAGCAGCTTAGGATTTCTCCCACATAATTTCAGATACAAGCAGTGCGCCGCTATTTTCCTTGGAGACGGCGGCAGTACTTTTATGGGATTCATGCTTGCAAACCTAACAGTTATGGGCGGATGGGGAGCTACGAAACCAGTTAAGGCGTACACCTTGCCTGTGCTTATCCTGGGAATACTCGTTTTTGACATGTCGTATACCACAATCACACGGCTCAAAAACAAACAGATATCCAGCCTCAGTGAGTATTTAAGTTTTACCGGCAGGGATCATCTGCATCATCGCCTGGAGATGTTAGGATTTACAAGAAAACAAATAGTCTTTTTTATCCTCTTAATTTCTGCTAGTTTTGGCTTGAGCGCTCTGGTATTAAGAAACGGGAGTACCACTGATGCCTTACTCCTTTTACTACAGGCAACCCTGATCTGTATGGTCATTGCAATCTTAATGATACGCAGAAATAATTCAAATAATCATGCGCAGTAAGGGCGATCAACTATCCACTCCTACCGGCGAAACACCTTTTTTATTTTACCACAATATTTACCAGTTTTTTTGGCACGATAATAGTATTGACAATTTTCTTGCCATCCAAGAGCGCCTTAATACGTTCGTCGCTCAACACGCGCATTTTCAATTCATCCTCCTTCACACCAACTGGCACTGATAAATGGCTTCTGACCTTGCTGTTGATCTGTATAACGATCTCTATCACTTCCTCATGGATGGCATCCCTATCGTACGTAGGCCACGATTGATAAAAAATACTTGGTTTGTGTCCCATAACTTCCCATAATTCTTCGCAGATATGAGGAATAAATGGGGCCACTAACAAAAGAACAGTCTCCATAGTGTAACGGAAGACATTAAAATCAATCTCTTCCACAGCATTATGCGGTATAACAACGTTAAATGTATCCACGTTATTCAGCAACTCCATCACGGAAGCAATAGCTGTATTAAAATGCCACGAAGTCTCCATATCTTCCGTAACCTTTTTAATCGTCTGATTCGTCTGACGGTAAAGAGTTTTCGCCTCGTTTGAAAGTTTTTGAATATTAATATCCGCACGCTGCACCTTGTTATATGCCTCTTCATAATCAGTAATCTTCTGCCACAGACGGCTCAGAAATCGAGAAGCTCCTAACACGCCGCGATCGTTCCACTCGGCATCCTTCTGCGGGGGACCAATAAAGAGGATATAAAGGCGTTGGGTATCGGCCCCGTATTTATCAATGAGGATATCTGGGCTCACAACGTTGCCTCTGGACTTAGACATCTTGGCGCCATCCTTGATAATCATTCCTTGCGTAAAAAGGTGCTTAAAAGGCTCTTTAAAATTGATATGCCCGAAGTCATAAAGCGCCTTGGTAATGAAACGCGAATAAAGGAGATGCAGGATGGCATGTTCCACGCCGCCAATATACTGATCTACTGGCAACCATTTATTAACTTTCTCTGTGATGAAAGGTCTCTTGTCATCTCTTGGTGAAAGATATCTCAAAAAATACCAACTCGAATCCACAAACGTATCCATCGTATCAATCTCGCGCCGTGCCATTCCGGAACATTTCGGACAATTCGTATTGATAAAGGAATCCATCTCCGACAGGGGACTCATGCCGTGAGGCTTAAATTCTACCTTTTCTGGTAGTACCACAGGCAACTGTAATTCAGGCACAGGTAACGTACCGCATTTTTCACAATAAATAATAGGAATCGGCGCTCCCCAGTAACGCTGCCGGGAAATAAGCCAATCCCTCAGCCTGTAGGTTACAGTTTTTGTTCCTATGCCTTTGAATTCGAGGTATTCTGTAATCTTCCTCATTGCCTCTGTGTTGGATATCCCATCGAAAATTTCTGAATTGACCTGTATGCCATTGTCGACATAAGCATCCTTCATCGTGTCTGGATTAAGCCCTTTACCCTCAGGCTGAATAACGACCTTAATCGGTAGTTTGTATTTTTTAGCAAACATGAAATCTCGCTGGTCATGAGCCGGGACACCCATAACAGCCCCTGTACCATATTCCATGAGTACATAGTTAGCTACCCAAAGCGGCGCTCTACTGTTATTGACAGGATTGATAACGTACTTGCCTGTAAATATACCCTCCTTCTCCGTTCCTTCAGCCGTGCGTTCTACCATACCCTGGTTGCGCACCCTGTCCACAAAGTCCATTACCGCCTTTTCCTGAGGCATGCCAGAAATCAACTCTTCAACAATAGGGTGTTCGGGCGCCAAAGAAACAAAGGTCACACCGAAGAGAGTGTCGGGCCGTGTGGTAAAGCAGGGTAATATCTTGCCAGAGTTTTCTAATTTAAAATCGATGCGAACACCTTCGCTGCAACCTATCCAATTTGCCTGCATGGTCTTGACCCGTTCAGGCCATCCCTCCAGCAAAGAAATGTCATCTAGTAATTTCTGGGCATATTGGCTGATACGAAAGAACCATTGTTCAAGATCACGCTGCCGTACAGGGGTATCACAACGCTCACAACAACCATCTATAACCTGTTCGTTGGCAAGCACGGTAGCACAGGAAGGACACCAGTTCACGGCTGCCTTCTTTTTATAAGCCAGGTTATGCTCGTAGAGTTTCAGGAATATCCATTGTGTCCACTTATAATAATCAGGGTCACAGGAAGTAATTTCCCTGTCCCAGTCATATCCCACACCCCACCGATGAAGCTGCCGTTTCATGGCCTTAATATTGTTCCTTGTCCACATGGCGGGATGGGCGCCACCCTTAATGGCTGCATTCTCGGCAGGCAGGCCAAAGGCATCCCAGCCAATGGTCGAGAGCACGTTATAGTTCTTCATAATCTTGTAACGCGTTACGACATCGCCAATGATATAGTTTCTGCCGTGACCTACATGCAGGGTACCTGAGGGATATGGGAACATGACCAGGCAGTAGAACTTTTCTTTATTACTGGTCTCGTCAGCACGGAACAGCCCGCAACCCTCCCAAAATCCCTGCCATTTTCTTTCAATATCTGTAAAGTTATATTCCCTCTTTGTCATCAAAAACTCCTTAAAACCTTTGCCACAGAGGCACAGAGAAGGACATAAAGCATATTTTGAAAGGCTGTGTCTCTGTGTCTAATTTATTTTGAACTATTATTTCTTTTATACAATTCCCTAAAGAAACAGGAATTTTATCAAAATTTCATTTGTAATCAATCTAAATTCAAATTGAAAAACCTTGACATTCTTTGTGTATCATGATATTTTTGTTTTTAATCTTTCGAAATAGTCACTAAGACACAAAGACACTAAGTTTTTTCTTTGAGACTTCGTGCCTTTGTGTCTTAGTGGCAAAAGTTGCATAAATTTGTGGCTGGACTTATTACGACAAAAAATTCAGGTGGGGCTGTGGCGCAGTTGGGAGCGCGTTTGAATGGCATTCAAAAGGTCAGGGGTTCGAATCCCCTCAGCTCCACCAATTAATCAACAAATCCCAAATATTTGACACTTCCAGGTTTCCTTTAAGTGTAGTCGGATTATACAACTTACCAGGTCATACTTCGTTGTGTTCACGCGGGGCTACCTCTCCAATCAGCACGTGATTACTGGTATAATAATATTGAAATACACTTTTAAATTCCTTATACTTACGCAAAATATGAGAATTTATTCTTTGAACGAGTGTGGAGTTAACTATGAAAACTAAAACTATATATGAAAAAGAAATTTTAAAAGACATACAAGATTTACCTGAGCCTATGCAAGAGAAACTAGCTAAAATTATTCATCTTCTTAAAAAAGAGTTTGTTCAACCTGAACTCAAAGAAAAATCTGCAACAGAAGAATTCCTTTCTGTGTGTGGAACATGGGAAGACGACAGAAGCATTGAGGAACAAATAAGGGTTATTTATTCGAGTAGAAAATCATCTACAAAAATGGAGAATGTATTTTGAAAATAACGTATGATTCGGAAGTAGATGCCCTTTACATCCGCTTTCTGGAAACCACCGTAACAACGCATCATGTTGCTGAAGGAATTTCGGTCGATTATGACGCTGAAGGAAAAATTGCAGGCATTGAGATACTTGATGCGGTAAAACGTTTCGGCAGTAAAGACGTATTTAAAAAAGTCACCCTTGAAGATTTAACTTTGCAGGCAAAATAAAAACAAGCAATTATTTCTACTTATTTTATTCGACTTGATGCAGGATTTATTGCTCTTCTACCTTGAGTATTACCCTTTT
>Ga0209824_10001581_pt1 | contig 12532 bp, 9 predicted proteins | sample VDWuncwatermetaG_FD_184124 | JGI IMG/M metagenome (GOLD analysis project Ga0209824, IMG submission 184124) | Wastewater microbial communities from Netherlands to study Microbial Dark Matter (Phase II) - VDW unchlorinated drinking water (SPAdes)... ... | reverse complement strand
AACGAGTGCCCTCCTCGGCAGTGAGCGCGTAACAAGAAAGATGTGTCATGGAATAAGTCAGAATTTGCGCTAAATCTTTTTCCCAATCCCCCAGCGATTGCCCGGGAAAGCCAAAAATAAAATCGGCACTCACACGTTTGATAGGACTCGCAAGTGCCATCTCGAGTGCGACTATCCCCGTGTTGGCATCGTGAATACGGCCAAAATCTTTGAGGAACCTGTCATCCAAACTTTGCAAGCCCAGTGATAAACGATTGATTCCCGCCGCTGCAAAGGCTTTGAGCTTATCAGCTGTCAGTGTTCCCGGATTGGCTTCTAGCGTGATTTCACAATCGTCAGCAATTTTGTAGATTTTGGCCAACTCAGCTATGATCTTTGCCGCATTGGCTGGATCCATCAGCGAGGGCGTACCGCCGCCAAAAAATATTGACGCGATTGTCCTACCAGGCATTAAAAAATGTGTTTCCTTTTCTTGCCAAAGGCGGGCCCGATTTTGTATCTCGGCAGAAATCAATTCGGCAAAGGGTTTACGAGCGATCTCGTTTTTATCTAAAGCATAGGAATTGAAGTCACAGTAGTGACATTTGTAAAGACAGTATGGATAGTGAATGTAGATGTGGGCCATTGAACAACTAAGGAAATAACATGAATGGGAAAACAGTCATAGGACCAAGCTTTTTAAAAGTCACCCCGCCCGCAGTCACTCGCCAAATGGCTGGTGCTCTGGATCGTTTGAAACAGCGAGGCAAACAAGTCAATCATCTTGGTGCTGGCTACCCCAGTCCTCGTGTGGCGAGCGATTACCTTGAAGGCCAAAACCATTTTTTGCGTTATCTTAAGCATGTCGCAGATACCCACAAAGTTCCTGTCGAGCAGATCATGCGAAGCATGCGGGGTTATGCCGATACAACGGGAATTACCATCAAAGGACGCCCCATTCCCCGTGAAAATTTTGCCAAAGTTTATGGCGGTGATTTTGATACAGGCATTGACACGGCTCATGTCATTCCCACTACGGGCAGTACGGGGGCTATCGACTTGCTCTGCACTGTCTTTGCTTCTCCTGGGGAAAAAATTGCCTATTTAAGTGATAACCCAACCTATGCTGGCTTCATTACACGTGCTCAGCGCGATAATAATGCCACAATCTACAGTGTCCCCATGGATGCAGAAGGCCCCATAGCTGAGGATATCCGATCACAAATCCGGGCTGCCAGAGCTGATGGCCATCATGTTGCTTTTTACTACACGATGGCTGACGGCCACAATCCGGGCGGCATCGCCATCACACAAAGTCGGAGAGAAGAGATTTATAAAGTCGCCCAGGAAGAAGATATCATCATCGTCGAAGACGGGCCCTATCCTTACATCAGTTTTGAAGATGCTTCCAGTAGGCCCAAGCCTTTCTTCGCCCAGGATCCAGACAAGCGTGTCATTCATCTTTTTACGGCTTCAAAAATCTGGGAACCCGGCAAACGTGTGGCTTACATGATTGTTCCCACGACGCTCAAGGCGCCAGATGGCAGGGAGATGGGCATTAATGAACTCGTCACCACAACGATTGCCAGCACGAATCTCATGCCAGATCATGAATCGCTTTTACAATTTGATGCTTTTTTGCATACGGAAACAGGCAATGGTTTTGCTTTACGCAGTTTATGGGAAGAAGCTGAATTCAGAGCTGGCATTTACCAACAGAACAGGGATGTTCTGTTGGCTGGACTCGATCACTATCTTGGTGAGTACCCTGAAATATTTAAGTGGACAAAACCTGGCTCGGGATTTTTCTCGGTTTTAACTTTATTGGGTGGTCATCACAGAACCGATGGTCAATTTGTTTCTGGCTTAATAGAAGCTGATGAAGTGACAACCATACCGATGTTTGGATTTTATACTGGAATCGAAACAATGCCCCTTCGCCTACGTGATACGGGACATTTACTTGGTTACAACGAGCTAAGACTCGCCTTTAGCTACACAGAGGAAGACGATGACGAAGGTCGTTTGAGTGCCATGCAAACAGCCACAGAAAAACTTGGCAGAGCCATGAGGCGATTGCATGGTTTGCCGATGAAATAGTATCGTTATCGGCACTAACGCTTTTTTCTAGAAATTTTTACTGACTTTTTAGCTTTTGTCTTCACAGCCTTGACAGGCTTGCGGACAGGTTTTTTTACTTTTTTAGCGACAGCCTTTTTGACAAGCTTTTTAGCTGATTTTTTAACAGGTGTGGCGGCGACGCTTTTCTTCTTTTTGACAACGGGCTTTTTGGTCTTTATTTTAGCAAGTTTGACTGGGTTCACTGACTTTTTAATTGTTTCCACAGCTTTTCGAGCCGGCGCTTCAACAATAACTTCCATCGTAGCCTGCTTTAGAGGATAAAACAGGCTCCCTACAGTCAAGCCATAATAGCCTTCACGCTCAGTCAAATCCTTCATAATCTCGTTAAAAATTTTGCGTTCAAACTTGGCTAGGACATTTTTCTCTGTCACTTTAGCAAATAAGGCCCCCGATTTTCCAAGGTCGAGCTGGGTTAAATCCAAAGCCTCGCTCGTGCCATTGGAAAGTCCAATTTTATATCCATCAGGCGTTCGCTCCAAAGTGCGGACAAAATAAGCGGCTTCCTCGACAATAACGGGAACACGAATATTTTCTCCCGTGAGGTAATAAGCGCCTTCATCAAAATAGATTCGTTGAAACAAATCCTGACACGTCCGCTCATGAGTCACGATTTTGCCATCGTGCATCCATGTTCCATCGGCTTTTAATTCAATTTTTGGCATTTTCATTGTTTGTGCATTCATAAATTACCTCAGTCATACAAAACCGATTATGGCTCAACACGTCCATACGGTTTGTCATCAAAAATCAAACTTTGCACGCGCCCTTGCCCCTCGCTATTGATTTGCAGAATAATCTCAGATTTATGTTCACCGCTACGCAAAGCTTTGTCCAATTCGAGCGCCGCATTTTCATTCACATAATAATATTCAACCCCAGCCAGAAATCGACCATAATCCATGGCTCCTTGCAAAAAAACCGGACAAGTTTGGGGATCGCGAGAGTCAGCAGCCTTGCCTTCATGCCAAGCACTCGCCTTGAGTCCGCCCTCCTCAGTGAAACACAAATAGGCTGATCCATAGCGGAGCTCAATTGGTTGCGTGACGCCATAATCGACTGTGAATGCCAAATAATGTCCGGCAATTAAATCACGTGGATCATAGCCGTGAATTTGCAATCGCACGGTTGGTGCGCCAATGAAGGCTGTCGCCTTTTGCACTATCAGCAAGGCCAATAATAGAAGCGGCAGCACTAGAGCCAAAGCTCGATAGATTTTATGCTGCAGAATATATTCGGCCTGCTGCCAAAAAGCGGCTGGCAGCAGCACTTTGTCGTCAGTGGGTTTCCCTGCCAGACGTTCAAACCACTGCGAGAGAGAGACTTTAGCACGGGACCAGGCATAGGCCAAACCCAGCATGACGAATCCAGAAAAAATAAGGCCAAGCCCTGTAAAAGCGAGCGAACCAAAAACCTGAAAATAAACGACTAGGAATCGCAACGCCACGAGAATAGTGATTGTTTGAAAAGTTCGCTTGTGTTCACGCAAAGCCGCATCGTTGGCCAAAACAAACAAGACAGCCAAATTCAAGCCAGCCCCCCAAACTTGCCTTTGTAATTCTGAAGCCCCAGAGGCCAGTAAATGAAAATTAAAAAGAATGACCTGCAGCACGGCTAAGACACACATCAAAATCGCGGCCATGCGATTTTTTTTAACCCCTGCCAAACCCGAAAGAACCAAGCAAACCACTGAAAGATAGACCATCTGCCAATGCCAAAACGATAGGCCACGATAAAAATCAGCCACGTCGCCAGTTGTCGCATAGCCGCCAGAAAAATCATGAAAGGCAGCCAAGACAATCAAGCCTGCCGTCCCCCAAACAAAGAGAGCTTTCGCCAAAACCTCGCGAACAACGCGGGCGGCCGCAAACATTAAAATAGGCACAACAGTTACCAACACATACCAATTAATGTCTCTGGCTTCGGCATAAGCCAAAAGTCCACCTTGGAGTCCAAGCAACCAGAGATGCCAACCCAGAGGCCGATTCCACGAGATAAAAAATGGCAATGTCACGCCGCACCACATGAAAACCGGCACATAAGCCGGTGATGAAGTTTGATAAACCTGACTGATTAAGCCGAGCCCTGCAAAAAAATACAGAGCCCAAAAAATGACGTAGGCATAATTTAAAAAACTCTGGGGTCGGCGTAATATGGCGATCAACGCGGCCGCATAAATTAAAAAGTAACCCGAAAATTTGATCGTTGCGGAAATGTCGTCCCAGTTCGAAGCCACCAGAGCAATCACACCAAGAGCGATGGCAAAACCGCCAAGAGCCAAGATGGCCCGAAATCCCCAGCTCAGTCCGGCTGGCCCTTTGTTTTCAAAGGAGTCAATGGCTGCGACCTGCTCGCCAGACAATAAACCTGCCGCTTGCCATTCAAGTAATTTTTTATTCATGTTTTTATGTTCTCTCCCCCTTACAAAGGCGGGGAGACGACGGCCAAAACGATTAACAATAACCAATTTTCTTATACCAGGCGATGGCACGCTCATAGCAAGGCTCCATGGGTCCTGCTTTGTAGCCGAGTTCTCGCTGGGCTTTTTCTATAGAAAAATATTGCCCAAACTCAACAAAACGCACACCCAAAACGGGAAAGTGCGGTGATTTTTTGCATAAGTAACTAAAGGCTTCATCAGCTGTGCCCAGCGCCAGGGCCAGGGCCACAGGCGCACGAAATCGAGGAGCTTTAACACCACCCACTCGGCAAATGTCTTTGGCGACCTCAGCAAAATCAATATTGTGCCCACCTAAAATGTAGCGTTCACCCAGTCGCCCTTTTTTGGCTGCAAGCACGTGTCCACGGCCTACATCGGCGACATCAACCACATTACCGGCATGGGAAAGATAAGCAGGAATTTGTCGATTCATCAGTTGTGGCACCAAACACAGCGAAGATGGTTTAAGTTCATAAGGACCAAAACAGCCTGTTGGATTGACGATAACCACGGGCAAGCCTAATTTTGCATGAGCCTCTTTAAGGTTGGCTTCTGCCAGATATTTCACCAGAAAATAAGGGTGTGGGTCACGTCCAACCAGGTTATACCCAATAGACTCATCGGCGAGCTGTCCCTTCTTGACCATCCCAATTGTCGTCAGTGAACTCGTATAAATCAAGCGACTCACACCGGCCTTTAAGGCCGCCTGAATCACATTTTGTACACCTTTGCCAGATTCAGCAATGTGATGTTTCCACTGAAATGTATTTTGCGGATAGTAAGCCGCTGCCTGAAAAATCCAGTCATGCCCCTTAAAGGCTTTATGCAAAGTTTCAACGTCGTTGATGTCCCCAGTGATGCGTTTAACGTCCAAATCATCGAGATTCCGTGAAGGTGTTTTGCCACGCGAAAGCGCCGAAACGACAATGCCTTTTGCCAAAAGAGCACGAACAACATGATTACCAATGATGCCTGTGGCACCGATGACGAGTGCATTCATAAAATTACCGGTTGGAAACGACCATAGGCGTTTGACGAAATTTGGCACTGATTTCACTTTGCGCTTTTTGGGCCGCACTCGCATCGTCATACGAGCCTAAATTAAGCCTGTACCAAATACCTTTACCAGGGACTTCGGTGCTAATCACCTGTGCCGAAAATCCTCTTGAGCGCCACTCTTGCAAAGCTTTTTCAGCTTTGGCTTTGTCTGAATATGAACCAATTTGCAGCCGATAGGCCGCAATTGTCTTGGGTTTATCAATGATTGGTGGCTCACCAGCTGGTTCTTGCAGGAAAGGTTCTGGCGGACGATCAGTCAGCAAAATAGGTTTTGCCGTCGGCTTTTCTTTTATTGTCACTGGAGCTTGGTCCTTCAATGGGGCCTCTATTTTTTTAGCTAAAGTTATTTCTGAGGTGGAAGAGCTGACCCCTAAACTCAGATTTGGCTTTGTGGCATTCTTAGTTATCGGCGCTTCAGGGGAAAACTTGCCAGTCTTCTGATTGGCATCTTTATCGGAATTGATCAAAACCTCTTTATTAAAAAATGAGGTTACCTTTACGGGCGAATCGACTTTGGGCAAATTAGCTTCCGATGATGTTTTTCTTTGTAAAACATCATGGAAAACATATGTGTGCCCTGTTTGGGCAAGAATTTTACGGGCTTCATCAGCAACAGCTTCATTAGGCAACAAGGCTTGATCGCCCTCGGTGGCTCGGTCGGAAACAATGATTCCAGGCCCCAATTTAGCCCCCAGATAGAAAAATAGCCCCGATGAGATAAAAAAAGCCAGTAAGAGAAATGTGATGTGGCCAAGTGTTAGATTGGGTTGAACTTTTTTCATGCATCACATTTGATCAACGACAGAAATGCCAAGCAAATTTAAACCCGTTTTTAAAGCTCTGGCTGTCAGCTGACAAAGCATGAGCCGCGAGGCAAAAATGTCTGGGTCACTCTTGTCCAAAACTTTCACACCCGTCTTGCGATCATAAAAAGTATTGAAGACTTTGGCCAAGTTGTAAAGATAATCTGTCAAGAGATTGGGTTTAAGAGTCATTGCGACATCGGCAATGATGTCCGAAAAACCCAAAGCGAGTTTAGCCAATGCGAGTTCGCTCGGGTGCAGAAAAATAGGTGTTTTGGGAATCGCCAAGGTCTCTAAATCAACCCCAGCTTTTCTGGCAATGCTGCATATGCGTGCGTAAGCATACAACATGTAAGGCCCTGTGTTCCCTTCCATGGCGAGCATGGCCTCCCAGCTAAAGACATAATCACTGCTCAGACTGTGACTCAAATCAAAATATTTCACAGCCGCTATTCCAACAGCGCGTGCAACAGCTTCGGTTGCCTGAATCGACAGATTTTTGTCAGGATTGGCCGTTGCACTTGTTGTCATTAGTACTTTGGCTCTTTGAATAGCTTCTTCCAAAACGGCCTTCAGGCGCACAGTATTGCCGTCACGCGTTTTGAATGGCCGCCGATCTTCGCCGAGAATCATTCCATAACCAATGTGTTCCAAGTGAATCGGTTCATGAGCCCAACCAGCCTGGCGAGCCGCAGCAAAAACTTGCGCAAAGTGCTGGGCCTGTCGAACATCGGTCACATAAATCAAGCGTTGGGCGCCACAGTCTTGCGTGCGATATTTCAGAGCGGCTAAATCCGTTGTATCATAATTGTAACCACCATCTGACTTACGAATAATCATGGGAAGTGGCTCTCCCTCACGATTGACAAAACCATCTAAAAAAACACAAATAGCCCCCTGATTTTCTTTTGCGATACCTTTAGCCATTAACTCTGATACGATTTCTGGCAACTTGTCGTTATAATAACTCTCGCCAATATCGTTGAGGCGAATGTCCAACAACGCATAAAGTTCGTGACAATGCGCAAGAGATGCTTTTACAAAAACTTGCCAAAGTGTCAGCGCGCTCGCTTCCCCTGCTTGCAAACGGACAACTTGAGCCCGTGCACGATCGGCAAAAGCCACGTCGGCATCAAAACGGGTCTTAGCGGCACGGTAAAAACCTTCTAAATCAGCAATGGCAAAGGTTTCCGGATGAGCGATTACGCCCGGCTCAGCTTCCTCAAGGTATTCCAAAAGCATGCCGAACTGAGTCCCCCAATCACCCACATGATTGATGCGTTCGACAGGGTGTCCCAAAAACTCAGCCACGCGCGCAATGACATCGCCAGTAATTGTGGTGCGCAAGTGTCCAATGTGCATTTCCTTAGCTAAATTGGGACTGGAGAAATCAACAAAGTGCTTAATGAGTGGATTTGCCAGTGGCACACCGAGGCGAATATCCCCAGCCGTAAGAGCCACCTGTCCAGCCAAAAATGCAGGTTTGAATCGCAAATTAATGAAACCAGGTCCCGCAATTTGTGGCTGATCACAAATATCATCTACATCAAGTACTGCCAAAATTGACTCGGCCAAAACTTTGGGATTTTGCTTAAGGACCTTGGCCAGACTCATCGCGGCATTACACTGAAAATCACCATGACGTACGTCTTCAGTCACACGCAAAATAGGATCGGCGCCCATCATTTCGGGGGGCAAAACTTTGGCAAAAGCGGCTTTAAACCGTAATTTTAAAATAGCTTTGAGGCTGGACACATCACTCCTCATCCAGCATCAATCGATTGACCTTACCCAATTGATTCAGATTTTTTATTGTTTCTGGCTTGCCGACAATTGTTATACGTAATTGATCCGGGAAAAAATACCTTGTGACCACATCATTAACTTGTTCCACTGTTACAGCATTGATGGCCTTTTGATAAATCGAAACATAATTGGGTGGATAGCCATAGTAATCGTAGCGCATACGCATGAGCACAACATTAAAGGCATCTTCATATTCAAAAACTAGCGGGTTAAGAATCTTGTCTTTAGCCGCAGCCACTTCTGTTGAAGAAATTGGCCGCGTACTTAACATATCAGAAAGAATTTTTTTTACTTCCTGAATAGTGTCTACTGTCGTTTCTGATTTGGTTTGTACGGCAATTCTGAACAACCCATAGACCGTATCAAAACCAAAGCTTGCTGTAATCCCATAAGCGTAACCGAGCTCAGTGCGAATGCGATCACCCAGTCTTGCACCAAAAGTTGTGCCACCCAAAATAGAGTTGGCAACAACAATCGCGTATTTATCCGGATTGAATCTCGTTTCAGCCAAATGCCCAAGCATGATGGCACTCTGGTTGCCTTCAAAGCTGATTAAGTCGATGCCTGGCTGCCAAACTTTTTCCATTTTTAGAGGATATGTTGGTGCCGGCAATTGCTGAGTCCAGTTGGCAATTTTGGGATGAATCGCTGCTGTGAATTCAGCAACTGGCAAAGGTGACACAGCAACCAGAGTCATCAAATTGGCTGCGACATGAGTCGCATAATAGGCCTTTAAAGACTTTACAGAAATCTTGTTGATGGTTTCAGCTGTCGACAACCAGGCCAAAGGTGTATCCTGCCCATAAATTGATTGAGCAAATTCGCGCCCGGCTATTCCCATAGGGTTTTCGTTTCGCTGTTTAAGGCCATCAAGGGCACTTTTACGAAGGATTTCGAGACGATCAGCTTCAAAGGCCGGTTTCAGAAGAAGCGAAAAGAAAAGCTCTGACACTTTGGCAAAGTCTTTTTGCAAACAGACCATTTTTAACTGTGAGAGTTCATTGTCACTGTCAGAACTGATGGAAGCTGCCAAAAATTCCAGCTCTTCATCGATGCGGCGAGATGGGTGAGTCACACTGCCACCATTGCGCAAAAGGCTCATGAAAAATCCAGCATGTCCACGCTCGGCTTTGGAATCGTAAACATTACCAAGCTTCATGACAGCCGCCAACTTGACGACAGGAAGCTCGCTATCTTGCAAATAATACAGCTTCATTCCATTTGGCAGAGTGGTAATGGAAATGGTAGGTTCGTTCAAATCAGGCAACGTCTGCTTTTCCAATTCAGCGAGCTGTGAATCTATTGCCCAAACGGGCATGGCCCATAACAAGAAAAGGCTTATGAGAAGGCCCTTCATAATGCGCCTCCTTGACTGGATTTAGTTTGTAGTTTGTCCCTATTATCGATTTCTTGTTCAAAAGCCGCCAAAACTTCACGACCTGGTACGAAGTAAGTTTTGAGCACACGCTGAACATCGGCTGCTGTAATTGAATGAATCCGCTTTTGTAATTCGTAAAGATATTGCCAATCGCCCGTGAGACTTTCGTAAAAAGCCAATTTGGAAGCAAGTCCTTCATTGGAATCCAGCGAATAGATGAGATCTGCATCGAAGTTGTTCTTCACAATCTGTAATTCTTTATCATCAGGCCCCTCTTCCATTAGCTTTTTGACTTCGAGACGAATATCAGCAGCAATTTCTTGATTCGTGTGTTCAGCCAAAGGAATCGCATAAAATGTGAATAAAGAATCTAGTCGTGCACCAGGAATAGATGCATAACAATCAACAGACGCAACTTTCTTTTCTTGTAAAACAAGTCGCTTGTACAAACGCGAGGTTCGCCCCTCACACAAAACGCTTTGAGCCACATCCATGATAATGTCATCGGGGTCAGGATGAGCTGGACGATGATAAGCTAAATAAAAACGGGATTTTTCTTTGCCCTTGATCGTTACCGTGCGTGGATAGTCTTCAAGTTTTTCTTTAGGAAAATCGTCTATGGGGTTCTCACCCTTAGGTAAACGAGAAAAATATTTTCGAATGAGAGTCTCCGCTTGGTCGACATCGAAGTTCCCCACCATGGAAATCACCATGCGTGCAGGGACATAATATTTTTTATAAAAGGCCCGTGCAACGGCTGGCGTATAAAGTGGTATATCATTGGCATAACCAATCACAGGAACGCGATAGGGACTTTTGGAAAAAGCTGTATTGTTGAGAGCCTCATACAAGAGACCATCTGGCGAGTTGTCATACCGCATACGGCGCTCTTCGCGGACAACAGCAATCTCGGAGAAAAATTCGCGCAGCACCCGATCCCGTAAACGCGTGCTCTCCAAATAGGCCCAAAGCTCAAGTTTATTGGCCGGCAAGGACACATAGTAAGTTGTGTAATCATTGGATGTGCTCGCGTTTAAATCAGCGCCGCCATTACGTTGAAAAATTTCGACAAACTCATTTTTGTTGGCAAAAGCTGCAGCTTGGTTTTGCAGATCAGCTAACTTGTCCAGCAATGGTTTTAGCTTTGGATCTTCATCTTTTAACGTCCCTTGGCTCGCTCGCCTAAGTTCAGACACTTGTGTTCCAATGATTTCTAATTCGTCCAGAATGGGTTTTTCTTTCCCATAATCCAAGGTCCCAATTTGCTCCGTTCCTTTAAATGCCATGTGTTCAAAAAAATGAGCTAAACCGGAAGTCCCAGGTTCTTCTTCAATACCGCCAACAGTGACTTTAATTTGCACAGAAAAAACAGGGGCGACACCACGTTTGAGCAACAAGACGCGCAAGCCATTATCTAGCGTTAGGCGGCGAACGCGGTCACGCAAATCGAGCCCGGCAGGACTCTCTGCTGGCGCTTCGGCCATTGGCATTTCTGGCTTAGGCTTGGCTGGCTGGCAACCCAAAGAAATGAGAAAAAAACTCAATGTAAAAAAGCGCGCGAGGAAAGACACCATGGTCCCCCAGTCTGTTTAAAGAATATTCACCGCCAACGCTCGCCGTGTCTGTGGCAAGATGCTGGCATTATTAGATAATCCTGTGTCAAAAATAAAGAGAATTTGACCGGAAAGCGTGCGTAAAACTGGCGCTGCCTGACGCCTGAGAACCGGCAAGCCACTCGCCTTAAGCCACTCGCCCAAAGGACGTGCCCGCTTGCGGCCAAAAGGGATAATTTTTTCCTGGGGATTTCCTAAACTGAGCACAAGGGACTCTCCTGGATCTGCTAAATAAAAACTCTTTGATGTTCCCTGCTTCAATTCTCGTCTGGCGTTGGCTCCACTGAGTGTCTTCACGGAAAAGGCTAACCCCCATGAATTCAAATACCACGCCCCATTGGGTGCAAGGTGTTTTTCTTGTGCAAGTATTTTACCACCAAAAAAAATAAACTTGCCACCATGCAAGGCCACGGCAGGACCCAGATTGAATTTGCCATTGGCTAAACTTTGATAGTGCGTCTCTTGTATCTGTCTCTTGTAACCATGATGTCTCATCCGCTCAGCAAAGTAGCGAAATCGTAATTCGTCTGGCCAGCCTAACCAAATACCGTCTGGCACCTTATCGCCATAAGCGATTGTGAGTGAGCGTGAGCGAGCTGTAAAATAGGCATCAAAACTGGATAGGGCTCCTGAGATTTTTGCCAATTGTATTTTTGTAGGCATTGTCATTTTTTGCTCTGCCAGAGCTAGTCTTATGCAATTTCGTGTGTAAGTTGGCTGGCGGTTGGACAGATCTTCACGGAAGTCCAACTTGCCTTCTCTTAGCCAGGCTAAGATATTCGCTTTTGTCCAGCTCAACAGCGGTCTCACAATTTTTATGCTTGAGCGACTCAAGTGAGAAATTTCACGAATTCCGACCATCCCCATCAGTCCGGCCCCGCGCGTTTGCCGCATCATGAGGGTTTCGACTTGATCATCCAAATGGTGAGCTGTTGCCAACCAGCTGTAGGCATATTTTTTGGCTACTTGAGTCGCCAGTCGGCGCCGTATGAGTCTCGCTCTCTGCTGAAGACCAGCCCCCCCACTCAGTTTTACACGCCGAACATGGCAGACAATGCCATACTGGTGACATAAACTGCGCACATGCTTTTCATCGGCCAAACTATCAGCTTGACGCAAACCATAATTGACATGCAGCACAGCAAAGCTTTGAGACTTTTGTTTTTTTTGTAAACGTAAAAGATGAAACAGCGCTGTCGAATCAGGCCCGCCAGAAAACAAAAGAAGTCCAGAGCCTGCTTGCAAAATAGCTCTAATGGGCTGCGTAAACGCCAAGCCGGATCGCGACAAAGTTTTAGCCATGGAAATTCAAGTT
>Ga0209824_10001580_pt1 | contig 12533 bp, 12 predicted proteins | sample VDWuncwatermetaG_FD_184124 | JGI IMG/M metagenome (GOLD analysis project Ga0209824, IMG submission 184124) | Wastewater microbial communities from Netherlands to study Microbial Dark Matter (Phase II) - VDW unchlorinated drinking water (SPAdes)... ... | reverse complement strand
CAAGACCGGGTGGTCTATCAGAAACGGCTGGACAACAATCTCACTGTGATTCTGCAGCAGCTTGCTCCCTATCGATCCTCGCTTGAGGGGATCGCTGTAGAATCCACCTACAACTGGTACTGGCTAGCCCTCAAATAAGCGCCTAGCGGACAGAAAAAAATGCTGAAATAGGCTGAGAACGGGAAAAGCCCTCCGAAATGAGGTATACGAAGAGTTACCAGACAGCAACGCAACCCCATAAGCGGAGGGCTCCCAAGTGAAAGTAGATATCGCATTCGAGCGCGCAAGTCACGTCAATTCGGGTACCAGCGTAGATCCTAAAGAACTTCCGTGGCCGGAGACCGAGGGGCGCGTGATGCGTCATCCGCTGCTCCATCTCGAGAGCGATCCACGGGGCGAGATGACGCATTATGGAGGGCTGGTGCTGGCGCAACAGTTTGTGCGGCGCTTTGGGTTGGCCAAGCGGCTGGACAATGCGCTGGGGTTGTTCAAGCGCCATGCGCCCTACCACGAGTCGGACCACGTGCTGGCGCTGGCTTACACGTTGTACGCCGACGGCACATGTCTGGAGGACCAGGCGGCGCTGCAAGGGAGCGAGGCGGTGCGCCGCTTGGTGGGAGCCTGTCGGATTCCAGACCCGACGACGGCGGGAGATTTTCTGCGCCGCTTCACGACAGCGCAAGATGTCGAACATCTCTCGGGGGTGACCGACGAGGTTCACGAGGCGGTGTGGTCGAAGCTTGCGCGCAATGTTCGTCGTCGCAGAAAGAAGCACGAGCTTGCGCTGGTGGATCTTGATGGGCACATCAAGCCTCTTTATGGGGTACAAAAAGAAGGAGCAGACTTTAGCTACGACGGACGTTGGTCGTATCAACCGCTGGTGGTTTCACTCGGCGGCAGCGGGGAGTGTCTTAAGGTAGTGAACCAGCCGGGCAGCGCGCGCTCATCGGACGCGGCGGCCAAGGCTGTTAAAGAGATGTTGCCGTGGGTCAAGCGCCATTTTCTAAACGTACGGAGGTACGGGGTCAGGTCTAGCACTGAAGCACTTCCCAATCATGCCAGCCTATTCCCTCTGACCTTTCTTGCTGCCCTGACGATTCGGCCCACCGTCGTAAAATGCATCCCAAAATACTTCCCGATCTGCTGATAACTATATTCACCCGTCTCGTATGCGGCTATTATTGCTCGATTTCGATCCTTATACCGAGTCTCGATGAGCTTTAGCGTCGGCGCCGGACCGCGCCGCTGCGCCCTGGGAATATTAACGTCGCTTGCTTCCTCATCATCCAGTCTCCCCTGCATGCGCTCGATGAAACGCTCATCCCCCAAATAGATCTGACCTTTGAGATCGCTCCAAAGGCTTTGCCGCCCGATACCGTCCTTCACAAATTCCCTATAGCGTCGTCTTGCAATACCCGGTTTCTGTCCAAAATGCGCCAGCAAGCGCTCCACCTCCAACCACTGGGGAGCACTCTTCGCTCCCACCGTGGCGTTGTAACTGCTCCAAGGCCAACCGCCCGGCTCCTTCACCATTCCGGCTCGTACCGGATTAAGCACCACGTAGCGGCTCACTTCAAGCCAATAGCTGTCTTTGTCGATTAAGATGGCCTTGTACCGACCCTGAAATAAATGACCTACCCTATTATGCCGCCGGTTCGATACCTGAGTGTACACGCCATTGAGATGGCGCATGCCCTTCGAAAGATTCCCCTCTAATGTCTCAATCACCAGATGATAATGGTTCTCCATCAAACAATACGTGTAGCAGAGCCAATTGAAGCGCTCGACAACGTCACCGAGAATCCCCAGATACGCACGCCGGTCCTCATTGTCTTCGTAGATAGCCTCCTGTCGATCCCCGCGTGAAGTTACGTGGTAGAATGCCCCTGGAAACTCAATCCTCAGTGGTCTGGCCATGGGCAGTATCTAACACACTACATGCTATGTTGCTAGACCTGACCCTTACCACACCTTCCGAATCCTGCTGTTGCCTGATGCCTAACGCCTATTGCCTGTCCTTGCGCGCGGCCCGAAAGGCTCCGGCTGAAAGGGCGCGTCGCGCGTTTGGAAGAACGCCTTCAATCCTCCCTTTTGCCGCGCCTCCTCCATCTTTCGGTTGAACTCTTCCTCCTTAGTCAAGCGGGCCATTGCGGAGAGTTCTGAATTCAACAGCCAGGCCTTGCGGAGCCCCATCATTTCGAGACCCATCCGAGAAATATGGAGGTTGATCTTCACGGTCTCCGGCGGCACGAGCGCGACCCGTTCTACGAAGGCGAAGCATTCATCCAGCAGTTTGTCCTTTGGCACTATCTGGTTGACCAGGCCGAGGCGCAGAGCTTCCCGGGCGTCGATGTGATCGCCGGTGAGTGAATAGCGCAGCGCGTTCTTAAAACCGGCGAGCATCACCCAGATAAAGTCCGTCCCTGAGGCGTGACGAATTTGGGGTTGACCGAAAACGGCGTCATCGGCAGCATAAGTCAGATGACAAGTAAGGGCCAGCCAGGACGCCGCGCCTAAACACCAACCGCTCACCGCGCCGATGATCGGCTTGGGATACTCCCAGCGGTAGAGTTGCCGCTCAAGGAAACTTTTGCGATCCTGGTCGCGGATCTTGTCGTATTCGTAGACGAGCGATGAGTTTTCCGGAATTCCGTACGGCCAGGCCGTAGGGCGGTCATCGCCGCTTATGTCTTCGCCGGTGGAGAATACGCCGCCCGCGCCGGTGAGAACTACCGCTCGGATCTCCGCATCCGTCCTGGCTTCCTCCAGTGCGGCATCCAGCTCGTTTAGAAGTTCTTCGCTCAGCGCGTTGAGAACTTTCGGGCGGTTCAGGGTGATTTGCACTCCACGGCGTTTTTTTTCGTAGAGAATCGTCTGATAGTTCGCCATTCTATTCTCTCCTCTGTTGCCTAACGGCTACTGCCTGTTTTTAGATTTCGGGCCGAAAGGTTCGGGCTGGAACGGCCCGTCACGGAGTTTTAAATAAGTTCGAATGCCCTCGTTGGCACGCGCATCGTCCAAAGGCTTACGGTACTCCTCCCGGAGCAACACATGGGCGGGTACGGAGAGCTGGTTGTCCAGCAGCAGCGCATCCCGAAGTCCCATCATTTGGAGGCCCATCGTAGCAACGGCCAGATTGATCTTCACGGTCTCCGGCGGAACGAGGGCAATACGCTCGACAATATGAAAACATTCATCGAGCAGCTTGTCGGCCGGCACTACTTTGTTGACCAGGCCGATGCGCAAAGCTTCCTGCGCATCGATATGGTCTCCCGTGAGGCCGTAGCGCAGCGCATTTTTGAAGCCCGCTAAGAGAGTCCACATGAAACTTGTGTTGGAACCGTGGCGGACCTCCGGCTGGGAGAAGACGGCGTTCTCCGAGGCGATCGTGATGTGTGTGAAGAGAGCGAGCCAGGAGCCGGCGCCCATGGTCCAACCGTTGATGGCGCCGATAATCGGCTTGCCGAACTCCCATAGACGCATGAAGTTTCGGTCGTCGTGCCGCCACGATTCGATCAACTGCGCGGTGGTCTGGCCCGGCGCCATGCCGTACGGCCAGACCTTATCCCGGCGCCGCCCCGGTTGATTGCCTTGGTCCATGCCGGAGGAGAAAGCGCGCCCCGCGCCCGTCAGAATCACCGCGCGAATCTCGGGATCTTTCTCGACGTCATCCAGGGCCTGGTGCAGTTCCTTGATTAAACTCCGGCTGATCGCGTTCATCGCCTCCGGACGATTCAGCGTGATAAGAACGCCTCTGCGTTGTTTCTGGTAGAGAATCTCCTTGTATTCGGCCATGCTCACTCCTTTCGGATCTGCCGCCGCAGCGAGAGTCGGCGCTTATCAGGAGACCTTATCTGAAGTTCTTCCGGCAAGTTGAAATCCATCTTTACCCCCCCCCGTCCTTAAAACCTCCCCCAATTTTCGATTTTAGATTTTTGATTTTAGATTCAATCCAAAATTGGCAATCCAAAATCTAAAATTATTTACTTCTCCCACTTATACGCGCCCAGGCCCGGCTGGTATCTCTTGTCTCTGAACTGTTGAATACCCGGCCGTCCCCCATGCTGCCGTGTCACGCGGTCCGAAATGAGGCCGGAAATCTCGTAGGCCACGTCCGGAGGAGAGTAGAATGTGTAGTACCAGGCCTCTTTAACGGCCTTCAACGCAACCGGGTCCTTTTCGAGCAGATTGTTGGCAATCTCCATCGTCTCTTTTTCCAGATCGGCGCGGGGAACCGCTTTAGTGATCAGGCCGATGCGCTCAGCCTCCTTCGCGGTAAAGGTCTTACCCGTCAGGGCATAGAAAAGCCCGTGTTTCGGCTGGAGATGTTCGGTCAGCACGATCGTGACCTCTCCGCCGGGAAAGTGGCCGAAATTGACCTCGGATAAACCGAAGGTTGCGTCTTCGGCGGCGATAGCGATGTCACAGGCAGTGACGACCGTGAAGCCGCCTCCGAAACACCAACCGTTGATCATGGCGATAACCGGCTGCGGCATCGTGCGGATCAGCTCGTTGCGCCAGAGCTTGGACAGGCGTCGCACCTCATCTCGAACGCTCTGCGGCTGGGAGTCCATCTCCAGAAAATACTGCTTCAGATCCTGACCGGCGCAAAAGCTCGGACCCGCCCCAGTCAAAATGATAACCCGCGTTTCTTTGTCGTATCGAAGCTCATTCAGCGCGGCGTACATGTCGCGGTGCAACTGGGGGCTCATCGCGTTGCGCTGCTCCGGCCGATTGAACGTAATCGTCGTGAGCCCATTCTCTTTCTTGATGAGAATCGTCTCGAAGTTTGCTTCTGCCATGTTTTAGTACCTCCTTGATTTCATTATTCAAACAAAAACGGGCCGACAATTTTGACTAATTCCTCGGGCTTCTCATGCGGGACATGGTGGCCCGAGCCGGGAATCTCCACGAGGGTCCCATTTTTAAAAAGGTCATTGCGAGAGGCGCGGGGTGATTTCATAAAATCGCCATCACCACCGTAGACCAAAAGCGTAGGGCAGTCGATGCGCTGAATGAAGGCCTTGATTTGGCTCTCCGAGAAAGAGGAAAACGAGTGAAACCGCATCCGGGGATCGTATTTCCACGCCAATCCTTTATCGGTGTTTCTGCTTCCAAAACGGACCATGTGTACGGCTGCTGCTTCAGGGATTTGCGGAAATCTCTTCTGAATCGCTTTGGCTGCCTCTGCCACGGTTGGATAACAAGAGTTTTCAGTCTCTGCTCCGCTGCCATCCAACCACCGGGCCAAGAGCTCAGGAACATCCGTTTCCGCCCTGGCATAAGGGCCCGTCGCCTCGATAAGGACGAGTTTTTTGACCTGCGCCGGAAAACAAGCGGCAAAGAGCATGACCATGCTCCCCCCCAGGGAGTGGCCGACGAGGGTGAAGGAATCCTTTTCTAAATGGCGCGCCAGTCCTTTAAGATCGATGAGAAAATCCTCATGCCGATAGCCCCGTTCAGGAGGCGGCCATTCGCTGTCTCCATGGCCGCGCAGGTCCAAAGCCGCAATGTGAAGAGGGTGATAGGTCTGAGCCAACAGCGCTTCGACAAAAAAATCCCAACTGCGCGAGTGATCCCTGTTGCCATGGACTAGAATCAGCGAATCATGGTCCGGGTTTCCCCACTCGACATAGTGGAGCTTTAAGCCGTCGCTGGAAAAGTATCGATCTCGTGGTTGCGTAGTCCTATCGTTCATCTGCTCTCTCACGACGACTTCTCACCCTTTAACCCCTTTATCTCGCGCCCAGCTCTTTTAACGCCTCTTTTAGATAACTCTGATCGACGTACTTCGTGGGACCGGGCAGCGGGGCCTTGAGCTGGCCCTGCTCGCCATAAATCTGGATGACGGTTTGAATCCCTTCCAGATTAACATCAGCTTCCGGATGCCAGATGCGGTTTTCTACATAATATTCCCAACCTTTACGGGCATGCGCCGGCTTGAGCTTCATCTCCTTGGTTAAGAAATCAATCGCCGGCTCTTTGTTTTCATAGAGCCAGCGCATGGCCAGGACCATGGCCTTCATGAAACGGACTGCAAGGGGCCGGTTCTTCTCTGCCCAGGAGCGCTTTACCGACAACACTGTGAGCTGATAATTAGGGATGACATCCGCTACCCGCCCGATGACATTAAATCCCATCTCCGCGGCCTCAAAGCCGAGAGGAATGGCGATAATAGAAGCGGCGATCTGGCCCGAGGAAAGGGCTTGAAAGGCCGGGGCCGATCCCCCAACACTAATGAGCTTATAATCACGCGGGTAGTCGAGACCCTTGGCCTTGAGCACCTGGCGCAAAACAAAGGCGGTCCCCGAGGTGAGGCCGGAAGAGCCGATCGTCGCCCCGCGCAAATCCTCGTAGGTTTTATAGCCTTTGCCTCCCATGATGAAGTGAGTGAGGCCGTTAATGACGCCGCCGATCGCGGCGACGTCCATACCACGCTCGACGGCCGCAATCGGAGCATCGGCAGCGCCGGCCGCAACAAAAACCGATCCCCCTACCAGCGCCATCAGGGATTTCTCCGCCCCGCTCATGAGGACCAACTGCACATCGAGGGCTTGGCGCTCAAAAAAACCCTGCTTCCAGGCAACCCAGACCGGGCTATAGCCTAAAGTCTTGGAGGAGGCGCTGATCGGGAATTTTATCTTCTCCTGTCCAAAACATGGGAAGGAAAGCAGGAGGAGCGCCAGGAAGGATACGCCTCGAAAGAGGCGACGCCCTTTGTACTTTGAGGATAAAATTTTCATCTTGCTACCCTCCTCTAAGAGTACCTTGAGACCCTCTTACCACGTCTGGAAGAAAATAACAGAGAAGAAAACAACCGTTGACCCGCCAAAGGGCTCTGTGGTAATCCGGTAACCAACAGCAGGTGGCCCAGAAAGTCGGCGAGAGGGGAATCACCCATGGCGTTAACGTTATGCGCAGAGGAGTAATATCTCGATGAAAATCAGGCCACAGACTATTTTTAGCCTTGTCGTTTTCATTTTCTTTGTCCTCTTCGTCTACGAGGCGAGGGAGTGGCGTCTGCAGGCGCGTCTTTATCCCTGGGCCATCGGGATCCCGATGCTGGTCCTGGCGCTGGCGCAAATCTTTCTCGATTTAAAAGGCGTAATCAAAAGTAAACCTTCGGACAACGCGCCAGTCGACTTCCAGTTCGGCCAGGCTATGGACAGCACTCTTGCCCGTCGCCGGACCCTCAACATCTTCTCTTGGATATTCGGCTTCCTGATCGGGATCTGGCTTCTGGGGTTTTCCTTAGCGATTCCGGCAATGGTCTTCCTCTACCTCAAAGTTCAGTCGGGAGAGAAATGGATACTATCTCTGCTCCTTACCGGTGCGGCCTGGTTTCTCTTCTGGGGGCTCTTTGATTGGCTGCTTCGTCTCCCCTTCCCCGATGGCCAGCTCTTTATCTGGTTAGGTCTGCAATAATCTCAACGACTGGGAGGCTTTATGCTGCGCAAGTTTAAGGGTTTAAGGGTTACAGGGTTTTTCGTATTAGCTCTTTTGTCCCTTCAACCCTTCATCCCTTTATCCCTTAATCCTGCCTTTGCCCAAGAGCCATTTTATAAGGGCAAAACGATTCGCATTGTCGTTGGCTCAACGCCAGGGGGATTCTTTGACCGGTGGGCGCGCCTGTTGGCCCGCTTTATGGGCAAATCTATTTCAGGAAACCCGGAGATCATCGTCCAGAACATGCCGGGGGCCGGATCATTGGTGGCGACCAACTTTGTCTATAATGTGACCAAGCCTGACGGACTAACCCTCCTGATGCCCCTGAACAGCGTCTATGTCGACCAGCTTGTAGGGCGGCAAGAGATCAAGTTCGACCTGCGCAAATTTCACTGGATAGGCTCACCTGCGGTGGAGTCCACCATTCTTTACATGCGCGCCGACACGCCTTACAAATCGATTGCCGACATCATCAAAGCAAAAGAACCGCCTAAGTGCGGCTCTTCGGGAACAGCCAGTTCCGACTACATCATGGCCAAAATCTTGGAGGAGACTCTCGGGGCGAAGTTCAACACAGTCGTTGGCTATCAAGGAGGGAGCGAAGTCGATGTTGCGGTGGAAAAAGGAGAAGTCATGTGCCGCGCGCATAATATCTCCGCCCACTTTGGCCGTGAGCCCTTCGAGACCTGGCACAAAAAGGGCTTTGACCGACATATCGTGCAGAGTTCGCGTAAGAGAGATCGACGGGTCGGTGATGTGCCTACGATTTATGAGCTCTTCAATGAATATAACACGCCGGCCAATGGTCGCCGACTAGCCCAGGTTGTAATGGCCGGAGGGGACTTCGGTCGTCCCATGATGGTGACTCCTGGAACTCCTCTGGAGAGGGTGAAGACCTTGCGTGAGGCCTACCTCAAAGCTCTGAAAGATCCTGAGGTGATGGCCGAGGCCAAGAAGGGCAGGATGGATGTGGAGCCTACCTCTGGCGAGGAGCTGGAAGCTCTGGTGAAAGAAATCTTCGACTCGCCGCCTGAAGTTATAGAGCGCGTCAAGAAACTGCTGGGCAATTAACGCGCGTTAACCTGGTGGAGTTCCGAGAGGAGAGCGGATTTGAAGATTGCTGAAATTGAAATCCTTGAGCTTGCCAATATAGCTGTGACACCTCCCTTGTTTAAGGAGCCGGTGCGTTCGTCCGCAAGGCTGGTAAAAGTCAAAACGGACGAGGGTCTCGTCGGAATTTCTCAGATCGGCGGGTTCATGCCTGCAGCTACGGTGGCGTTTATCGAAAAAGATCTCGCCCCTTTTCTGAAAGGGAAAGACCCCCTGGAAACAGAGCGACTCATGCACCAGATGCTTTGGAAGTTTAATAGCAGGGCCCATGGGGGGGTTTGGAATTTCGGCGTCAGCGCGATCGACGTCGCCTTGTGGGACATCAAGGGCAAGTACTATAAGACGCCTGTCTGGCGTCTTCTCGGAGGCGCGCAGAAATCGATCCCGGCCTACATCACTTATGGCTTGAGAACCTACTCGAGAGAGGAGTTGGTGGAGGCGGCAAGGTACTGGGTGGGAAAAGGGCAAAGCAGGCTGAAAATCATGGTGGGGCGGGTGAATATCCATGGCCAGATCGACATGCCGGGAGCCAGTGCTGAGCACCGGGAAGACAATCCCTCGGAAGATGAGGCACGAGTGAGAGCGGTAAGAGAGGCTGTTGGGGATGGCGTTGAGTTGATGGTGGACGCCAACTGCCTCATGAAGTACGATGCGGCGTTGCGATGGTGCAAGCGCCTGGAGCCTTATAACCTCATGTGGTTCGAAGAGCCGATTATCCACAACGATGCGCGTTTGTTGGCCGAGTTACGTAAACATACGAGTATTCCCATTGGAGCCGGACAGAGAGATAACTTCCATAAGCTCTGTGAATTGGTGAGGGAGAGAGCTGTTGACTTTTTGCATCCACATGTCGGCTCGGTTGGCGGCTTCACCATGGGCATGAAGGCCGCTGCCGTGGCCCAGGCCTTTAATCTTCCTATCGGAAACGGCGACCACTTCGATCTACACTTGCATGGGGCTGTTCCCAATGGGTGGCGCGCCGAATTCCATCTGACCAACTGGATGGTCGCCAATGTGATCTATCGCGACCCACCGGGTCCGGTGAACGGTTGGGTAACTTTGACCGAGAAGCCGGGACTAGGCCTCGAGATCAACGAAGATGCTGTGAGGGAATACCTGGTTCAATAAGGGGCCTTTCCGATTCGGCTCCGCTCGTAAGAAAAATGAGCTTTCAGGAGGTCTCTATGAAAAGAGTGAGCGCAGTTATTTTTACCTTTTTCCTTGCTTGGATATTCGATCCAGGATTCCGCGCCGGTGTCCAAGCTCAGTCCGAGCCGTTTTATAAAGGCAAGACGATTCGAATCGTCGTGGGCCTCAGCGCCGGGGGCGGCTATGACCGCGCGGCACGCCTTATCTCCCGATATATGGGCAAATATATCCCGGGAAATCCCGATATCATCGTTCAGGACATGCCGGGGGCAGGAGCCGTCATCGCGACGAACTATGTTTTCGGTGTAGCAAAACCGGACGGACTCACCCTCCTGATGCCGCACAATAATGTTTATCTAAACCAGCTCGCCGGACACTCAGAGGTCAAATTCGACTTGCTGAAGTTTCATTGGATCGGCTCCGCTGAAAACGATGATATGATGGTCTTCATACGATCCGACGCTCCCTACAAGTCTATTGGAGACGTTGTTCGGGCCAAGGAGCCGCCTAAATGCGGCTCTACGGGAGCGGGGAGCTCCGACTACGTGATGTCAAGAATTCTCGAAGAGACCATCGGCGCCAAGATCAACAACGTCGTAGGCTATCCGGGAAGCAGTGAAATAGCCCTCGCGGTCGAGCGGGGAGAGGTGATCTGCATGGGATTGACCGTATCAACCTTCTTCACCCGGGAACCCTTTCTAAGCTGGCAAAAGAAGGGCTTCGTTCGTTTCCTGGCGCAGAGCGGTCGCAACCGAGACCCCCGAGTGACGGATGCCCCGACCGTTTACGAACTCATGAAGGAATATAAAACTGCGCCCACGAGCCGACGCGTCGCCGAGGCCATGCTTGCAGGGGGTGAATGGGCGCGGTCTATGCTGGTCTCTCCGGGAACGCCTCCAGACAGGATCAAGATCCTCCGCGACGCCCACGACAAGACGATGAAAGACCCGGAACTCATCGCCGAGGCCAAAAAAGGGAGAGTCGATATAAAATCGACAAGGGGCGAGGAACTCCAGGGGATGGCCAAGGAGGTCATGGATCAACCACCTGAGGTGATCGAGCAGATTAAAAAACTCTTTGTTCAATGAGGTGTTTATGAAAAAACACACGACCATCACGGCCATGGCCTTTTCTCTCTTGGTTTCCTTGGTGTGGAATCTGGAGTTCATTCCCAGCCTTCAGGCTCAAACCGAGCCTTTCTATAGAGGTAAGACCATCAGGATCGTCGTGGGTTTTACCCCCGGGGGCTTTTATGACCGTTGGGCGAGGCTTCTCGCCCGCTACATGGGGAAACATCTCCCGGGAAACCCCGATTTCATTGTCCAGAACATGCCCGGCGCTGCAACAGTGATAGCAACCAACTACGTCTATAGCGTAGCCAAGCCTGACGGTTTAACCCTCGGCATGCCCAGCGCAAACATATATATGGATCAGCTAGTGGGACGTGAAGAAATCCGGTTTGACGTGCGCAGGTTCAACTGGATTGGCACGCAGGATAAGAGGCACCTGGTCTTCTATATGCGAGCCGATAGCCCCTATAAGTCCATCGGAGATATCATCAAGGCCAAGGAGCCGCCCAAATGCGGCGAGACCGGCACGACCAGTTCCGGCTATCTCCTTATAAGGATCATTCAGGAAGTTTTAGGAGCAAGAATAAATACAGTGCTGGGCTATCCAGGCGGTAGTGAGGTCGATCTGGCGGTGGAAAAGGGAGAGGTTGTATGCCGGGGAATGAGTGTCGACCCCTACTTTGGGCGGGAGCCCTTTATCGGTTGGAGCAAAAAGGCGTTTGTTCGTCTACTCGTTCAAACTGGGAGAAAACGGGATGTAAGGGCGCCCGATGTCCCCACGATTTATGAGATCATGGATCAGTTTAAGACCCCTGACATTAGCCGCCGTGTGGTGCAAGTCATACTGGCGGGCGCTGAATTTGGCAGCCCGACATTCGCCTCCCCTGGCACTCCGGCGGACCGGGTAAAGCTTTTACGCGAGGCCCACGCCAAGTCCATGAAGGATCCCGAGCTTTTGGCTGAGGCTAAAAAGGGGAAGATGGATATGGACCCATCTACAGGCGAAGAGCTAGAGGCCTTGACCAAAGAGGTGATGGGTCAACCACCTGAGGTGATCGAGCGGGCAAAAAAGATCGTGGAACCATAAAAGATCAATGTCATGAAAAGGAGAGAGACTTATATGAGAAGGATCATCTATGCCTTTTTGGTTTTATTGGCTTCGGGCTCGGAGCTTCGGGCTCAGGCCCCCTTCTATCAGGGCAAAACCATAAGGATCATTATAGGATCCTCCACCGGAGGGGGCTACGACCTATGGCCCCGCTTTGTTGCACCCTACTTAGGGCAATACATCCCGGGGAAGCCCGATATCATCCCGCAGAACATGCCCGGCGCAGGCTCCATAGTGGCTGCTAACTATGTTTACGGTGTGGCCAAACCGGACGGACTGACTCTCGGAGCTATAAACCCGGCGCTTTACTTTGATCAGCTTGTGGGGCGCCAAGAGGTCCAGTTTGACTTTTCAAAGTTTCCCTGGATTGGCTCTCCTGAGCAAAATGAGATCCTGCATTATATACGCGCGGACGCCCCTTACCGCACGGTAGAAGAGCTTCGAAACGCGAAAGAACCTCCCAGGTGCGGTAGCTCAGGCACCGGCACGACCGGGCACTATGTACCGAGGCTTCTGGAAGAGATCCTGGGAATCAAATCTAAAATTGTTGACGGCTATCAAGGTGGGGCCGAGATTGACCTGGCCGTCGAGAGAGGCGAAGTGGTTTGCTGGTCCCCGCTTGTAGCGACTTACTTTGGCCGGGAACCTTA
>Ga0209824_10001577_pt1 | contig 12557 bp, 14 predicted proteins | sample VDWuncwatermetaG_FD_184124 | JGI IMG/M metagenome (GOLD analysis project Ga0209824, IMG submission 184124) | Wastewater microbial communities from Netherlands to study Microbial Dark Matter (Phase II) - VDW unchlorinated drinking water (SPAdes)... ... | reverse complement strand
TTATCGCGGAGCGGGCGCGAACGCACGATCCTGCGCGCCCAGGCGCTCGCGCGGCGCGATCTCGCGGCGCGCGCGACGGGCGACGAATTCCTCTCGCGCCTCGTCGAGCATGCCGTCCGGACATTCGGCGCCCGTGCCGCATGGATCGAGACCGCGGACGGCGGCGCCGTCCCTGTCGTGCTGCACGCACGCGGCCGGATGGCCGATGCCGGCGTCGGCGAGAAGCCGGATCTACGGATCCCCCTTGCCCTTGATCCCAAGACCGATCTCGTCGCAGCCTTCGACACGGCTGTTGCGGAGGGCCAGCGCGTCGCGCTGGCCGACCTGGCGCGGGACGAGGCGCCTCTGCTCGCGCGGTTCGCCGAGCACGATCGGCTCGCCGCGCGCGTCGGCGAGCTCGATGCCCGCGTGGTCGAGCTGCGGGACGAGCTTCAGGGACGGGACGATGCCGTCGCATCCGCGGTCCACGAGCTGCGCACACCTCTGACGTCGGTGCAGGCCTACGGGCAGGTGATGTCGCGGAACCTTCAGGCGGTCCAGCGGCAGGTCGGGCAGCTCGACCGCCTCATCGGCGACCTGCTGCAGACGCAGTCCGGCACGCCCAGGCTCGATCTCGCGGAGGTCGACCTCTGGCGCGAGGCACGCGAGGCCACCAGCCGCCTTCGTCTCGTGGCGGGGGTCGAGGTGAACATGCCGGCCGACGACGGCGAGCGCTACGTCGTCCGCGCGGATGCCGGCCGTCTCGCGCAGGTGCTCGACAATCTGCTCCGGAACGCGGCGAAGTTCTCGCCGCCCGACGAGCCGATCGAGGTCGAGCTCCGGCGCGAGGGCGGTGAGGTCGTCTTCTCGGTCACCGATCGCGGAGCGGGCATCCCGCCCGAGGAGCTGTCGCGCATCTTCGAGCGCTACTACCGCGGGACCGCCCAACGTCGCACCGTTCCCGGCGAGGGGATCGGCCTCACCGTGTCGCGAGAGATCATCACCGCGCACGGCGGTCGGGTCTGGGCGACGAGCGCGGGCCCCGGACGGGGCAGCACCTTCTCCATCGCGCTGCCAGCGCTGTTCGCGCCACCCTCAAATTCGCCCTAGACTGGCCTTCGCTTTGGCCGCACTCCGCACCCCGGGGGGAGCGCGTTGAACGCGGCGATCCTGGGCCAGGTCGGATTCATCATCGCGGTCCCCATCGCGCTCGGCGCCTGGCTCGGCCTGAAGCTCGACGAACGAGCGGGCACCTCGCCGTGGGGACTGCTGGGTCTGATCTTCGTGGGGATGGCGGTCGCAGGCGGGGGAGTCGCGCTGTTGATCAAGCGCTATGCGGAGGAGAACCCGGTGAGGCCGTCGACCGAGCGCGCGCGGGAAGCGGGCCGGCGCTGGACGCGTGAGATCGAACAGGAAGAGCGAGAGCGGGAGGCGGGGAAGAAGTAGTGGGCTTCCTCTTCCCGAAGGGCTTCAAGTTCCCCGACTTCCCGACCCATTTCGCCCTGACCGGCGAGCCGCTCTTCGCCATCGGGCCGATCACATACACGAACGCGCACTTCACGATGTTGCTCGTGATCGTGTTCATCGGTTCGCTCGCCTTCGCCGCGACGCGCAACATGCGCGAGCGGCCAAGCGGTCTGCAGAACGCCGCCGAGCTGCTCGTGCAGGGCCTCTGGGACTTCGTCGTGGAGATCGGTGGCCCCGGCGCGGTGCGCTACCTGCCACTCTTCGGCACGCTCTTCCTCTTCATCGTCCTTTCGAACTGGCTCAGCGTCGTGCCGCTCGTGGGACAGGTCACCTGGCTGCATTCGCCGACGGCGGATTACCACATCACGTTCGCGATGGCGGTCACCGCCTGGGTCGCGTACCAGACGGAGGGCTTCCGTCACCTGAAGCTCGCCTACATGAAGCGCTGGTTCAACCTCAGCGGCTTCAAGGACGGACCCGTCATCGGCGCGATCTTCGTGCTCGTCGGGATCATCGAGCTGTTCAGCGAGCTTTTCCGGATGCTGACGCTGACGCTGCGTCTCTGGGGGAACGTCTTCGGCGGCGAGATCATGCTGGTCGTGATGAGCGCGCTGCTGCTCATCCCGGGCCTCGCGCTCCCATTCGTCGGCCTCGAGGTCTTCATCGGCCTCGTGCAGGGCCTGGTGTTCGCGCTGCTCGTGCTGATGTACTTCGTGCTCGCCATCGAATCGCATGACGAGTCACATGAGGAAGGGAGTCACCCCAAGACGATTCAGGACGCGCACGTAGAACGGAATCCGCAGCCTCGCGCCGCGTGATCGGATCACGTCCAACAGCGAACTGACTCAAAGCGCTCACCGACGCAAAGAAGCAGTAAAAGTCGTTCCGGAGGAACACAAATGGAGTTTGCAGGTATCGGCGCGGGTATCGCGGTCGGTTTCGGGGCACTCGGCGCCGGCATCGGCATCGGCATCCTGACCGGGGCATCGAGCGAGGCGATCGGCCGCAACCCCGACGCCGCCGGCGCGGTCAGAACGAACATGATCCTGGGCGCGGCGCTCGCCGAAGGACTGGGCATCCTCTCCTTCGTGCTCGGCATCCTGCTCTGGACGAAGGTCGGGTAGCAGCGATGCTGTTCGGCCCCATGCTCGAGGAGGCCCCGGGCCTCCTCGTCCAGCCGTACTGGGTGCTCGTCGCGATCGTCCAGTTCGGGCTGCTCTTCTTCCTGCTGCAGCGGTTCCTGTGGGGACCCATCCTCCGCACGCTGCGGGCCCGCGCCGAGCGGATCCGCGAAGGGCTCGACGCCGCGGAGGCCGCGAAGCGCGAGCGCGAGCAGATGACGCAGGAGGTCGAGCGGCTCCTCGGTGAGGCCCGGCGCGAGGCGCAGGCGATCGCCGAGCGCTCGACGAAGGCGGCGGAGGACGCCGCCGCGGCGATCCGCGCGGAGGCCAGGACCGAGGGCGATCGGATCCGCGAGCGCGCGCGCACGGACGCGGAGCAGCTGCACCGCCAGGCGCTCGCCGAGCTCCGGAGCGAGGTCGCCTCCATCGCCGTGCTCGCCGCGAGCCGCATCCTCGGCAAGGAGGTCGACGCGAGCGCGCACAAGACCCTGATCGAGCGCTCGATCGACGAGGCCGGCGGCGAGCTCGGCCGGAGCGACAACTAATGGCCCTCGGCGGCTCGGCCGCGCGCCGCTACGCGGAGGCGCTCATCGATCTCGCATCCGGCGCCGACGAGGTCGCCGCGTTCCACATCGCGCTCGAACGTCTGCGCGACGCGCTCGGCGATCGGGGCATCCGCTCGCTCGGCGACCCGAGCATCCCGCTCGCTCGCCGTTTCGGGCTCGTCGAGAGCGTGACCGCCGACCAGCCGCGCGCGGTCGGCTCGCTGCTGCACCTGCTCGTGCGTCGAGATCGCATCGCGCTGCTGCCGGCGATCACGGCCGCCTTCGGGGAAATCGTCGACCGTCGCGCGGGCATCGCGACCGCCAGGATCACGACGCCCGTCCCGCTCGACGAAACGGCGCAGCGCGCCTTCGTCCAACGGCTGGAGCGCGCCTCCGGCAAGAAGCTCCGCGCCTCCTTCGCCGTCGATCCGACGCTGATCGGCGGCGCGAAGGTGCAGGTGGGCGACCACCTCGTCGATGCCTCGATCCGCGCGCGCCTTGCGACGCTGCGCGCCCAGCTCGCGACCCAGTCTCGCTAGCGCTCGCACAAGGAGAGAGCCATGGCCACGACGTCTTCCGAGATCACCGACATCATCAAGGCGCAGATCAAGAGCTTCGAGGGGCAGGCCACCTCCGCCGACGTCGGCACCGTCGTCGAGATCGGCGACGGCATCGCGCGGATCCACGGCCTCGCCGGATGCATGGCCTCCGAGCTCCTCGACTTCGGAGGGGGCGTGAGCGGGCTCGCCTTCAACCTCGAAGAGGACACGGTGAGCGCGATCATCCTCGGCGAATACACCGGGATCATTGAAGGCGGCGAGGTCCGCACGACCGGCCGCATCGTGGAGACGCCGGTCGGCGACGCGCTCGTCGGCCGCGTCGTCGACCCGCTCGGGCGACCGCTCGATGGCAAGGGTCCGATCGCGACGAAGGAGTCGCGGCCGGTCGACGTCGTCGCTCCCGGCGTCATCACGCGCCAGAACGTCGATACGCCGGTGCAGACCGGCATCAAGGTGATCGACGCGATCACGCCGATCGGGCGCGGCCAGCGCGAGCTCATCATCGGCGACCGCCAGACCGGCAAGACCGCCGTCGCGATCGACACGATCATCAACCAGAAGGGCAAGGACCTGATCTGCATCTACGTCGCGATCGGCCAGAAGGAATCGTCGGTCGCGCGCATCGTCGCCATCCTCGAGGAGCACGGCGCGATGGAGCACACGATCGTGGTCATCGCCGGCGCCTCGGACCCGGCCTCGCTCCAGTACCTCGCGCCGTTCTCGGGCTGCGCGATGGGTGAGTTCTTCCGCGACAGCGGCCGAGACGCCCTCGTCGTGTACGACGACCTCACCAAGCACGCTTGGGCGTACCGGCAGGTCTCGCTCTTGGTACGGCGTCCTCCGGGCCGCGAGGCGTACCCCGGCGACGTCTTCTATCTCCACTCGCGCCTGCTCGAGCGCGCCGCGCGGCTCAACAAGGAGAACTCCGGCGGCTCGCTCACCGCGTTGCCGATCATCGAGACGCAGGCGAACGACATCTCCGCGTACATCTCGACGAACGTCATCTCGATCACCGACGGCCAGATCTTCCTCGAGACCGATCTCTTCAATCAGGGCATCCGGCCGGCGATGAACACCGGCCTCTCGGTCTCGCGCGTGGGTGGCGACGCGCAGACGAAGGCGATGAAGGCCGTCGTCGGGACTCTGCGGCTCGACCTCGCGCAGTTCCGCGAACTGGCGGCGTTCGCGCAGTTCGGGTCGGACCTGGACAAGGCGACCCAGCAGCAGCTACGCCGCGGCGAGAAGGTCACCGAGGTCATGAAGCAGCCGCAGTACCAGCCGCTCGCCGTCGAGAAGCAGGTCGTGATCATCTTCGCCGCGACGAACGGCTACGTGGACGACGTGCCGACCGGCCGCATCCGCGATTTCGAGCGCGACCTCTTCCGCGCGATGGACGGCCAGTACAAGAAGGTCGCCGAGGCCGTCGCGGGCGCGAAGAAGTTCGACGCCGAGATCCAGGCGCAGATCAAGGCGATGCTCGACGAATTCAAGAAGACGAACACGTATAGCTAATGCCGAGCGAACGAGACCTCCGGCGGCGCGTCCGGAGCATCCGGAACATCCGGCAGCTCACGAAGGCGATGCAGCTCGTGGCCGCGTCGAAGATGCGTCGCGCCCAGGAGTCCGTGCTCGCGTCGCGCCCGTTCGAGGAGCGCCTGCGGACCGTGTTGAACGAGCTCGCTCCGTACGCCGATCCCGAGGTCAGCCCGCTCATCCGGCGGCGACCGGTGAAGCGCGTGGCGATCGTGCTCATCACGACCGACCGCGGTCTCGTCGGCCCGATGAACGTGAACCTGCTCCGGACCGCGGTGCGGTTCGCGCGACAGCGGCCCGACGCGGCGTACGTCGCCGTCGGGCGAAAGGGCATGTCTTCGCTCCGCCGGCTGCACGCTCCACTCGTCGCGGAGTTCCCCGGCATCCCGGATCGTCCGACGACGGCCGATACGAACCCGATCGCGCGCGCCGCGGTCGACGAGTTCCTCGCCGGCAATGTCGATGAGGTCCATCTTGCGTTCACGCGGTTCGTGAACACGCTGCGCCAGGAGCCGACGATCCGCCGGCTGCTCCCGGTCGCGCCCGAGGAAGAGAGCATCGACCAGAAGGCACCGATCCAGTACATCTTCGAGCCCGATCCGGGGACCGTGCTGAACAAGATCCTGCCGCGGCTCATCGAGGTCTCGGTGTACCAGGCGATCCTCGAATCGAAGGCCTCGCAGTTCTCGGCGCAGATGGTCGCGATGCGCAGCGCGACCGATGCCGCGACCGATCTCATCGACGAGCTGACGCTCGCCGCGAACAAGGCAAGGCAGACGGGCATTACCAAAGAGATGTTGGAGATCGCCTCGGGGGCCGAAGCCCTCGCGAAGGGATAAGCGACATGACGGTGGAGACGCGGCAGGGCACCAAGCAGAAAAAGTCCGGCGAAGCCGGTAAAATAGTGCAAATAGTCGGGCCCGTCCTCGACGTGCAGTTCGAAGAGGGGCACCTCCCCCGGATCTACACCGCGCTCTCGGTGACGAGGGAGGACGGCGGCGAGGTCATCGCCGAGGTCCAGCAGCACCTCGGGAACAACTGGGTGCGCGCGGTCGCGATGTCCACGACCGACGGGCTCCGCCGCGGGATGAAGGCGCTCGACACGGGTGGCCCGATCACGGTCCCCGTCGGCAAGGGCACGCTGGGGCGGCTCTTCAACGTCATCGGCGAGCCGATCGACGGGAAGGGCCCGGTCGAGGGCGCGCGCCGCGATCCCATCCACCGCCAGCCGCCGTCCTTCACCGAGCAGTCGACGCAGGCCGAGATCTTCGAGACGGGCATGAAGGTCGTCGACCTCGTCTGCCCGTTCCTCAAGGGTGGCAAGTCGGCGGTGTTCGGCGGCGCCGGCACCGGCAAGACGATCGTGATCCAGGAGCTCATCCGCAACGTCGCGGCCGAGCACAGCGGCTACTCGATCTTCTGCGGCGTCGGCGAGCGCTCGCGCGAGGGCACGCAGATGCTCGGCGAGATGAAGGAGAAGGGGGTCATCGACAAGATGTCGATGGTCTTCGGCCAGATGAACGAGCCGCCCGGGGCGCGCCTGCGCGTCGCGCTCACGGGCCTCACCATCGCGGAGTACTTCCGCGACGAGGAGGGGAAGGACCTCCTCATCTTCATCGACAACATCTTCCGCTTCACCCAGGCGGGCTCGGAGGTCTCCGCGCTGCTCGGCCGCATGCCGAGCGCGGTGGGGTATCAGCCGACGCTGGCGACCGAGATGGGCGAGCTGCAGGAGCGCATCACGTCCACCAAGAAGGGCTCCATCACCTCGCTCCAGGCGGTGTTCGTGCCGGCCGACGACTACACCGACCCCGCGCCGGCGACGACGTTCGCGCACCTCGACGCGTCGATCCGCCTCGAGCGGTACCTCACCGAGCTCGGGCTGTACCCGGCCGTCGACCCGCTCACCTCGACGAGCCGCGCGCTCGATCCGCAGATCGTCGGGCAGGAGCATTACGACACGGCACGCGAGGTCCAGCGCGTCCTGCAGCGCTACAAGGACCTGCAGGACATCATCGCGATCCTGGGCGTCGACGAGCTCTCCGACGACGACAAGCTCCTCGTCGCCCGCGCGCGCAAGCTGCAGCGGTTCCTCTCGCAGCCGCTGTTCGTGGCCAAGCAGTTCACCGGCGTCGAGGGCGTCTACGTGAAGGTCGGCGACACCGTGCGCGGCTTCCGCGAGGTGCTCGAGGGCAAGCACGACGATCTGCCGGAGCAGGCGTTCTTCAACGTCGGCACGATCGAGCACGCGCGCGAGAAGGCCGAGCGGCTGGCAAAGGAAGCCGCGTAAGCGTGCCGATCAAGCTCGAGATCCTCACGCCCGAGCGCCGCGTCTACGAGGACGACGTGGACATGGTCATCGCGCCCGGGACGGAGGGCTATCTCGGCATCCTCCCGCATCACACGCCGCTCCTCACCGCCCTCGGTCCGGGCGAGCTGCGCGTCCGCAAGGGCGGCATTGAGCAGGCCCTGACGGTGTTCGGGGGCTTCATGGACGTCCGGCCCGACCGGGTGGTGATCCTCACCGATGCCGCCGAGCATGCCGAGGAGATCGACGAGCAGCGCGCGCAGGAGGCTCGCGACCGCGCGCATCGCGCGCTCGCGGAGGGCGTCACCGGCATCGAGGAAGCGGCCGCGCGCGCCGAGCTCGAGCGCGCGATCGTGCGGCTCCGGGTGAGCCAGCGGAGGCGCCGCCAGCGCGAGCTCTAGCGCCACCTGGCCGGCGTGATCAGCTGGGCTGCCGGTCGCCCCCCAGCCCCGCGATGATCTCCTTGATGTGGTTCAGGTGCTCGTACTCATGGGCGAGGATGCGCCGCATGACCCGCCGCGTCGTCCAGCGGCGGCCGAGGATCTCGTGATCCGTCCAGTCGTCCGGCTCCATCACGGTGAAGCGCTGGAAGGCCATGCGGTGGACCGCCTGGAGTGTCGCGAATTCCCGGTCGGGCCAGCGCTCGAGCTTCGACAGGTACTGCACTTCCACCGTCATCACGTGCTCGAGCGCCTCGCGTACGCTCCAGGTGGACTCGGTCGGCCGTCGGTCAATCTCGTCCGCCGACAGGCCGCGCACGAGCGCGAGCAGCGCTGATCGCGACGCCTCCATCCGGTGGAGGAAGTCACGGAGCTCGTGCTCCTCGAGCCGCTGCGCGTCCTCGGGGAAGAAGTCCTTGACGTCCTTGACCGCGAAGGTGTCCGGATCGAGCGCGTCCCAGTGCTCGGTCGACACGTCGCGCTGACGCAGCAAGAAGAGGTAGTCCCGGAACGCCGCTCGCACTCTGGCGACCGCCTCGTCGTGCGTCGCGGCCCGCGCGACGCAGCCCGGCAGGTCGACGACCTCCGCCACGAACGTGCCGTCGTTCGCTGCGCGCACGTATATCGTCCCGCTCAAACCGCCACCCACACTTTCTGCGCGCAATCCGGACGCACGTCGCGCTCCGTACCCTCGATCCACAGGCGAAGCCGATCGGCCGTCGCTCGCACGACGCCGACCCGTGCCCCCGGACGGAGGCCCTGCGAGTCGAGGTACTCGAGGAAGCCGGGCTCGTGCTCGAACTGGTCCGGGATGCGCGCGATCTCACTGCGCTCGCCGGGCCCGAGGTCGCCGAGCGGCCGTGTCGGCCGCGCCGCGGTCCCCGGCATCGGATTGCCGTGGGGGCACGTCTGCGGATCGCCGAGCACGCGCGTGATGCGCTGCTCCATCTCCGGCGTCATGACGTGCTCGAGGCGCTCCGCCTCCTCGTGGGTCTTCCACCACTCGTAGCCGAGGACGTCTACGAGGAATCGCTCCGCGAGGCGGTGGCGCCGCACGACCGAGTCGGCCGCGGTCTGGCCGGGCGCCGTCAGCCGCAGCTCGTGCCGGGGGTCGAGCCGCAGCAGGCCCTCGCGCTCGAGGCGGTGGACCATCTCCGACACCGCGGGGGCTGAGATCCCGAGGAAATCCGCCAGGCGGGCGGCGATGACCGGCCCGCCCTCGTCCTGCAGCGTGTAGATCGCCTGGAGGTACTCCTCCTCGGCCTGAGAGCTCGGCATGGTGGTCATTCGGATTCTTGACTCCTGAGGTCGGAATTTGTTAGGTTCGCCTAAGTACGGCCTTAGGTCGCCCTAACGACGCGAAAAGGAGAGCCGGGTGTCCGCCGCCGACATTAGCGCACTCGTCATCGCGCTCCGCGAGGGCATCGAGATGACCCTGATCGTGGGCATCGTGCTCGCCTACCTGACGCAGATCCGCGCCCGCCGCTCGCACCGCTGGGTCTGGGCCGGCGTGGCCGCGGCCATGGCGGTCAGCCTTGGCTTCCTCGGGATCCTGAACGCGCTCGAGAAGGAGTTCGAGGGCCCGACAGAGCAGATCTACGAGGGCGGGGCCATGCTCCTCGCCGCGGCGTTCCTCACCTGGATGATCTTTTGGATGCTGGGTCGGGCCCGCTTCCTACGGAGCGACCTTGTGAGCGGGGTCCAGCACGCGCTCGCCGACCGCGGGAGCGTCGCGCTCGGCCTGTTCGCTATCGCGTTCTTCACCGTGGCGCGCGAGGGCGTCGAGACCGCGCTGCTGCTGTTCGCCGCTCCCGGCCAGGGCAAGCTCTTCGGCGCGGTCGTCGGCTTCGCGATCGCGATCGCGATCGGCGTCGCGATCTACCACTACGGCCGGCGGATCGATCTGCGCACGTTCTTCCGCTGGAGCGGTGTCGCGCTCATCGTCTTCGCGGCCGGCCTGGTTACCCACGGCGTCCACGAATTCGTCGAAGCGGGCCTCTCCGGCGGCCCGAAGGTCTTCAACCTCGGCAACGTCCTGCCCGACGACTCCGGCGTCGGCGCGGTGCTGCGCACGCTACTCGGCTATTCGGCCGATCCGACCGTGCTCGAGGTCGTCGTGTACCTCGCGTACTTCATGCTCATCTGGGCGCTGTCACGGACGCGGCTCATCGGCCGAACGACGATCACGACGGAGGCGCCTCGCTCCGCATAGAGCGCGTGACACTAGACTGACCTTTCCGGCACTCCGTCCGTAAGCGGAAAGGATCATTCGTGTTCGCACGCCAGATCGGCATCGACCTCGGGACCGCGAACGTCATCGTCTACGTCCGCGGCAAGGGCATCGTCCTGACCGAGCCTTCGGTCGTCGCGATCGCCCATGACGGCGACCAGCAGCGGCCTCGGATCGTGGCGGTGGGCGAGGAGGCGCGACTCATGATCGGCCGGACGCCCGGCAGCATCACCGCGCTGCGCCCGATGCGCGACGGCGTCATCGCCGACTACGTCATCACCGAGCACCTCCTGCGCCACTTCATCGACAAGGTGAGCGGGCGCATCCGCTTCTTCCAGCCCGAGCTGATGATCTGCGTCCCGTCCGGGGTGACGAGCGTCGAGCGGCGCGCCGTCCGCGACGCCGCGTTGCGCGCGGGCGCGCGCGAGGCGTACCTCATCGAGGAGCCGCTCGCCGCGGCGATCGGCGCGAACCTGCCGATCTCCGGCCCCAGCGGCAACCTCATCGTCGACATCGGCGGTGGGACGACGGAGATCGCGGTCATCTCGCTCGGCAAGATCGTCGTGTCACGGAGCGTCCGCGCCGCGGGCAACCGCTTCGACGAGGCGATCACGAGCTTCGTGCGCAAGCGCTACAACCTCATGATCGGGGAGCGCAGCGCGGAAGATGTCAAGATCCAGGTCGGCTCCGCGCTCCCGATGGATCCCGAGCTCACCGCGGAGATCCGCGGCCGCGACCTCATCGCGGGCCTTCCGCGCACGATCACGGTCGGCAGCAACGAGATCACCGAAGCGATCGAATCGGTCCTGCAGCAGATCATCACCGCGGTGAAGGGCGTGCTCGAGGAGACGCCGCCCGAGCTCGCGGCCGACATCATCGACAAGGGCATGGTCCTTTCGGGTGGCGGCGCGCTGCTGCGCAACATGGACAAGCTGCTCACGCAGGTCACCGGCGTCGCGTGCTACGTCGCCGAGAACCCGCTCTACTGCGTGGCCAAGGGCACGGGCCTCGCGCTCGAGCACCTTCCCTTCTTCCGAGGCAGCCTCGTCGCGGCCCGCTGACCGCGCGACACTAGGGCCCTTGTCGAACGAGCGGCGCGACGACCGGCTGAACATCCTGGGCGTCGGATTCGACCGCCTGGACCTCGCCGGTGCGGCGCGGGCCATCGCCGACCGCCTCACCCGCGCCGAGCGGACCTTCGTGATCACCGGCAACCCCGAGTTCGTGATGCTCGCGCGACGCGACGCCGCCCTCGCGGCGATCGCCGAGCGGGCGGACCTCGTCATCCCCGACGGCACGGGCATCGTCGCGGCCGCACGCCTCCTCGGCGATCCGCTGCCGGGCCGGGCGCCCGGGCGGCTGCTCGTCGACGCGCTCCTCCCCACGATCGCCGAGCGCCGCTTGTCGCTGTACCTCCTCGGCGCGGGCGACGGCGTCGCCGAGCGTGCCGCGGCGAGGCTGCGCCGGCGCCGCCCCGATCTGCGCATCGCCGGCACGCACGCGGGGTCCGCCGCTGATGACACCACCGCCGATCTGGTGGCCCGCGCGTCGCCGGACGTGCTCCTCGTCGCGTACGGCATGCCGCACCAGGAGCGCTGGATCGCACGCAACCTCGCCCGCCTGCCGTCGGTGCGTCTCGCGATGGGCGTCGGCGGCGTCTTCGATCAGCTTGCCGGCGTCGCCGTGGTCCCGCCCGCGCTCGTGCACGCGGCCGGGCTCGAGTGGCTGTGGCGGCTGGTGCGCGAGCCGCGCCGCTGGCGGCGCCAACGCGTGCTGCCGCTCTTCGCGCTGCTCGTGCTCGCCGAGCGCGCCCGCGCGCGCCCATGACCCTCGCGCTCGCCCACGAGTACTTCTCGGCGCACGGCGGCGCGGAGCGCGTGATCGGATCGTTCCACGAGATGTGGCCGGACGCGCCGGTCTACACCCTCTTCCACGACGCACGGCGCTACGGCCCGCTCGACGGCACGTGGCGGCTGCGCACCTCCTTCCTGCAGCAGTTCCCGCTGGGCGGTGGCCTCCATCGCGCGCTCCTGCCGCTGTACCCGCGCGCCGCGCGCGGCCTGCGCGTGGACAGCGGCACCGGCGTGCTGCTCTCCTCCACGAGCGCGTTCATCAAAGGGATCTCGCTGCCCGAGCGGACCGTGCACGTCGCGTACTGCCACTCCCCGACCCGCTACCTCTGGGACTGGAGCGAGCAGTACCTCGAGGAGGAGGTGCCCGCGCCGCTCCGGCCCCTCGTGCGCGACCTGCTCGCCCGCCTGCGCGAGGACGATCGGCGCTTCGCCGGCCGGGTCGATCGGTGGATCGCGAACTCGCGCGTCGTCGCAGATCGCATCGCGCGCTACTACGGCGCGCCGAGCGAGGTCGTGCACCC
>Ga0209824_10001574_pt1 | contig 12593 bp, 8 predicted proteins | sample VDWuncwatermetaG_FD_184124 | JGI IMG/M metagenome (GOLD analysis project Ga0209824, IMG submission 184124) | Wastewater microbial communities from Netherlands to study Microbial Dark Matter (Phase II) - VDW unchlorinated drinking water (SPAdes)... ... | reverse complement strand
GAACGTGCCTTCGTAGAACAGCATCCCCGATAGACCGATCGCGACGGTCAGGCCGGAGAACGTGATCGCGCGGCCCGCGGTCGCCATCGCGCGGGCGATCGCGTCCTCGGTGGTCGCGCCGCGCGCGAGCTCCTCACGGAACCGGTTCACCACGAAGAGCGAGTAGTCGATGGCGACGCCGAGCCCGATGAGGGTCACGACGTTCAGCGCGTACTGCGCGACGTCGGTCACGCGGCTGAGGACGAACGTCCCCGCGACGCCGCCGAGCACGGCGAGGATGCCCACGCCGAGCGGGATCAGAGCGGCGACCACGGTCGCGAACACGAGGACGAGGAGGACGAGCGCGAGCGGGAGCGAGACGATCTCGGCGCGCTGCAGGTCGGTCTCGAGGATGTCGTTGAAGTCCTTGGTGATCGCGATGTTCCCGGTGGCGATGACCTCGAGGCGCGCGGGACGGATGCTCGCGCGCATCTCGTCGTAATACTTCTGCGCATGGCTGATGTCGTCCTTCACCGAGACCGTGACGAGCGCTTTGCGGCCGTCGGTCGAGAGCGCGCGCGACGACGGCGGTGTCGTGTCGTACGGCGTGCGGATCCCCGATACGCGGGGATCGTTGGCCAAGTCCTTGATCGCCGCCTCCAGGTCGGACCGGAACGCGGGGTCCGTGACCTTCAGGTCCCTGCTCGCGAAGATGAGGTTGAACGACGAGCCGCTCGCGGTCGGGAGCTCGTCGCGCATGACCTTGAGCGCGCGGCCGGACTCAGAGGTCTCGATGATCCCGCCGCTCTTGAGCGTGCCGCCCTGCGACGCGACGAAGCCCGTCGCGGCGAGCATGAGGACGGACAGGGCGAGCACGGGCCAGCGGAAGCGATGGACGAAGCGACCCCAGGCTGCGAACAAGCGACCTTCCCCCTCTGTACCGCCGCCGCAAACGGCTAGGCCAAGTGTCGCAGGAGATACGAGCGAATGGAACGATCGATCATGTCAACCGTGAGACGATCAGAGCGAACGGCGTGTAGCGCAGCCCGGTAGCGCGCCGCCATTGGGAGGCGGAGTACTGTCGGGGCGGAGAGAATCGAACTCTCGACCGCCGAGTCCCAAACCCGGTGCTCTACCTGACTGAGCTACGCCCCGTCGCGCGTCGTGAAGTGCGGATCGCGTGGCAGTTCGCGCATACGAGCTCGCACTTCTTCAGTTCTTCGAGCACAAGTGTACGGCTGCGGTGAGTCGCCAGGACGCTTATCGGGCCGACTTTCGCATGCCCGGGCAAGTGGTCCCAGTGCATCACGGGCGCGGGAAAGGTCTCGCCACAGTCGGCACAGGGCACACCTCGTTTCAGTTCGGCCATCCACGCGCGTGCCGCACCGTTGCGAATTCGCTGGCGCTGTCGGCGAGCCGCCTTGCCTCGCTGTCGGTAGTAGAGACGGTCGTATGCCCGACGGCATTCAGAGCAATAGGAGAACTGACCCGTCCGCGAGTTGTGGAATGCGGTCTGCCTCTTCCAAGCACCGCACATAGCGCATCTTCTGCCGAAGACGCCCACAGACACGCGGCCGGAGTCCGTCCCCTGTACGTTGAGCGAACCTTCGCCGGTCATCCAGATCATGCCGCCGAAGGTACGCGGACGTACCGGGCGGACGATTCGCGCAGTGTCCAGCCAGCCCGTCGGAAAGTACGGACAGCATGGCAGTTCGTGCACACGAGCTCGCAGCTCGCTATCTCATCGAGGATCTCCTGCTTCGAGCGACCTCTCAAGGTGCTCACGTCGCCGCGCTTAGCCATGCCCGGGAGGTGATCCCACTGCATCGCTTCCGGCGGGAAGATCCTCCCACAGTCATGGCACGGCCGACCGGCCTTGAGCGAGCGCAACCACTCCCTGCGGCTGCGATCAAAGTCGCCTTTCCTTCGAATGCCCGCGCCACACCGACGTACGTATCGCGCGTGGTCGATCTCCGCCCGGCACGACTTGCAGTACGGCTGATGTCCGTCACGCCGTCGGTGGTGGCGATGGAACTCCGAGAACGTCTTGGCACGGCCGCACCGTGGGCAGCGCTTCATTAGCGATATAGTACGTTTGTTCGATATCAAAAGCAATAGCGGGACCGGGTCGGATCTTCCCTCGCTTGAAGCGTTCAACACGCGTGCTGTGGCCCTTGCCGCTGCTGTTCCGCATCGCGAGCACGAGAGCGACCCTCGTGCCCGACCTCACTCCGTCGAGATCGACTGGTCGACGACGACCTCACCGGCCGGCTTGATCACCCGGAACGCGTCCGGCATCGCGAGCAGCGCGTGTACCTCTACCGCCGCCGCCGCTTGACCGCTCCCGGCGAGCGCATCGGCATGCGCCCCCAGCAGCTCCTTGAGGTTCGCATGGTCGGCATCCGAGAGCGGCCGCAGCGTCACCTTCGCGCCCTTCGCGATGCGGTCCTTAATCCCCGCGTCGTCGAGCCCGCGCGACGGGTCATGACGCAGGAACACGGTCCCGCCGGACATCCCGGAACAGATCCAGCGACCCGGATCGCCGAGGATCACCGCGCGGCCGCCGGTCATGTACTCGAACGCGAACCCGCGCACGTCACCGCCGATGACGACGTCGGCTCCCGACAGCCGGATGCCGGCCCGCGCGTCGGCGCCGCCCTGCACGAGGAATCGCCCGCGCTGCGCGCCATACGCGAAGCACTTCCCGACCGACCCGTCCACGTAGCGCCCATCGCGGTTCGGCGCCTTCAGGATCGCCACGCTCCCGCCGAGCGCGGTCTTCGCCGCGCCGTCCTGCACGCCACCGTTGATCGTGAGCGCGAGCCCCTCCGTCGCGTACGCCGCGGCGCCGTTGCCCGCGACCGACCCGCCGCCGAAGACGACGCGCAGCTCGGTCGCGTCGCCGCCGAAGATGCGCGCGCGTGCCATCCCGCCTGACGCGGTCGTGCCCACGAAGCGATCACGAGCGTCGAGCATCGCCGCGGAGGTGGCCCAGGCGCGCGCTGTCGCACCCACGGCGACCGGCACGTCTTCGGTCTCTCGCCGCCGCCACGGGACCGCGGGCATGGTGAGCGCACCGAGGTCGACCTTCTCGAGACCACGCGCCTGCACGAGCAGATCGCTGCGCCCGACGAGATCCGTCGTGCGCTCGACGCCGAGCCGCGCCGCGATCGCGGCCAGCTCCTCGCGCATCGCGCCGAACGCGCGGACCAGGTTCGTGACCGCGCGCTCGAACTCCTGCGGCTCGAAGCGCTTGAGGCCGCGCGCCGTCGCCTCCGCAGCGGTCTCGATCTGCGTCGCGATGCCAACGTGGCAGGTGTCGAGCTGGCACCCGCGGCAGATGGTGCAGCCGATGGCGACCATCGCGAACGTCCCGAAGCCGCAACGGTCCGCCCCGAGGCACATGAGCTTCGCCACGTCGTGCGCGCCCTTCATGCCACCGTCGCACCAGACCTCGACGCGGTCGCGCAGGCCGGACGCAACGAGCGCGCGGTGCGCCTCCGCGACGCCGATCTCCACCGGAAGCCCCGCGCGCCGCAGCGCGTGCATGCGCGCGGCCCCGGTCCCACCGTCGTACCCCGAGAGAGTGACGATGTCGGCGCCCGACTTCGCGATCCCGACCGCGATGATCCCGACCTCCGGCGTGACGGGGATCTTCACCGCGACCTTCGCGCGTGGATTCACGGTCTTGAGCTCGTGGACGACCTGCGCGAGGTCCTCGATGGAGTAGATGTCGTGGTTGTTCGAGGGCGAGATGAGATCGACGCCCGGCTTCGCGTTGCGCGCGAGCGCGACCTTCACCGAGACCTTGCGCGCGGGAAGATGTCCGCCCTCGCCCGGCTTGGCGCCCTGGCCGATCTTGATCTCGAGGTAGTCGCTCGAGTTCGCGAGCAGCGCCGAGACGCCGAAGCGACCTGACGCGATCTGCTGCCCGCGGTTGTGCGGGTAGCGCCCGAGCAGATCGGGCAGCTCCCCGCCCTCGCCGTTGACGCAGAGCATGTTCATGCGGAACGCCGCCTCGGCGTACGCGCGGTACGCGGTCTCGCCCTGCGATCCGAACGACATCGACGAGATGTAGAAGGGCATCGTGTGCTCGCCGGCCGTCGTGTCGGCGAGCGTCTCGACTGCCGGGGTAGGGGCCCCGGCGACGAACGAGCTGCCGGCGAGGCCGCTCTCGATCCCCGCGAGATCCCACAGGTGCCGCAGCGACACGGGATGCTCGCGCTCGAGCTCGAGGAGCTTGGTGGCGTAGCTCGCGTACGGCGCTTCGCCGTTCGCGACGGCGAGCGCGGCCTTCCACACGCGCGGGTAGATGCGGAAGGGCGACTCGAGCCGCGCCGGCGTCCGCTCGCGCAGCATCGCCGCGCGCACGAGGCCGTCCTCGGCGATGCGATCCCACCCGAGCCCGACGTCGTCGGTCGCGCAGAAGGTGCGCACGCCGAGGATGCGCGCGACCTCCGGCACGACGCCGATCGCCGACACCAGGCGCCCGTATCCGCGCAGCTCGTGGATGCCGAGCGTCGAGATCACCTTCTCGATGCCCTTGCGCAGCGCCTCGACGAGGTTCGGCAGCGCGTCCGGGTCCTCAGCTGACAGAGCGTGCTCGAGCAGGAGGTACGGATGCACGGCGTCCGCGCCCATGCCGAGCGCGACGACGAGGTCGTGCAGGTTGCGCAGGCTCCCGGCAGACACGACCAGCGCGCAGTCGCGACGGAGCGACCCCGCCCCGGAGGGCTGCTCCACGAGCGCGCGATGCACGGCGGCGACGGTCAGCAGCGGATCGATCCAGGCACGGCCCTCCTGGACGACAGCGCGGTCCCGGACGATGACGAGGCGCGCGCCACGCCGGATCCCGCGGCACGCGGCGGCGGCGATGCGCGCGAGAGCGTCGCGCGGATGCTCCTCCCAGTCGCGGTCCGACTCGAGCACGACCGGCCCGCGCGGGTACCACTCGTCGAACTTGGCGACGACGTCCTCGAGGATCCACGTCCCGAGCTTGCGCGCGGCAGCGCGATCGTCGGCGCTGCTCAGCCCCGTCTCCGGGGCGTGACCGCCGAGCAGGATCGGCTGGCGCAGCTCGATCCACGGCCGCACCGTGCCACGGCCGCGCGGCGACGGCCGCGGCCCGAGGATCGTGCGCGTCGAGAAGTGCTCGATCTCGCGCTCGCGGTCGATCGCGGGGTTCGTGACGACCGCGACCGTCTCGTGCATGTGGTCGGCGAGGTTCGCGCGCCGCTCCGCGAGCGCGCCCAGCGGCCCGTCGTACCCGAGCGATCCGATGGGCTCGTTGCTCGTGTCCGACATCGCCTTGGCCATCTTCACGTCGTCGGGCTCCCAGCCGAACGCGGCGAACTGCGCCTCGCGGCGGAGCGTGACGTCCACGACCTCGTCCGGCGGCGTGCCGATCTGCCACGGGGCGAACGTGCGTCCGTATCGCGGGCTCGGCCCGGGCACGGCGATCGGTCCACCGCACTCGAGCCGCTCGCGCAGGCCCTCGACACGCGCGCCACGATCGCGCCGCGCAGCGAGGAACCGCTCGCGCACCTCCGCCGTCTCGAGGAGGTGCCAGCCCTCGGGCGTGCGGCGCAGCGCCGCCCGCTCGCCGGGACCGAGCGGCCGCGGGTCGCGCACGAAGCGCGAGAGCGGTACGAACCCGCGCTCGCTCGCGAACACATGCTCGTCGGGAGTCTCGACATGCCACATCGGCCGCAGTCCGAGCGCGTCGACCATGAAGACGCAGGTGTCGCCCACGCGCGAGAGGATCGCGGCGGGCCCCTGCGCGAACGGACCGAACGAGGCTCGCGCCTGCATGTACAGGTCCTGCGAGGGCCCGTCCATGCGCTTGATCTCGTTCACGATGGGCGGGAAGATCAGCTCGATCGCCTCGATGAGCGAGAGACCGAGCTTGTTCACCATCCCGCGGACGATCGCGTCGACGTCCTGCGAGTCGCTGCCGCCGCGCGAGAGCGCGAGCCGCAGCATCCGCGCCTCGGTGCGCAGTCGCTCGATCGTGTTGATCTCGCCGTTGTGAGCGATCGACGGGAAGGGCTGCACGCGCTCGAAGCTCGTCGTCGTGTTCGTCGCGTAGCGGTTGTGGCCGAACGCGAGCGACGTGGCGAAGCGCGGATCCGCGAGATCCTCGAATGCGCGCGGCAGCGCCGTCGCCTCGCCCCGGAGCTTGTACACGACGCTGCGGCGCGACAGGCTGACGATCGTCGCAGCGGTCGTGCTCTCGACGTCGCACCAGGCCTCGTGCAGCTTCCCCGCGCCGGCGCGCTGCGACCCGCGCACCCACAGCGCGACCTGCCAGAACCGCGGCGCGCCCGCGCGCCCGCGGGGGCCGAGCGCGCTGACGGCGAGCCCGCTGTGCCGCTCCGCGAGGATGCGCAGCCCGTGCCGCTGGAAGATGCGTCGGACCGCCTCCTCCTCGAGCTCGTCGCCGGCCGGCGGCACGAACAGGTGCGCGACCGCGAAGTGCGGGTCGTGCGCGCGATCGCCGACGTGGTCGGCCCACAGCGCGCGCGGGATGTCGGTCAGGACGCCGGCGCCGTCACCCTCCCCGTCGACCGTGCCGGAACGGTGATGAAGGCAGACGAGGCCATGGAGCGCGAGGTCCAGGAGGTCGCGCGTCGGCCGCCCGTCCTTGCGGGCCACCGCCACGAGCGCACAGGCGTCGTGCTCCTCGACCACGCGTTGCCCCTTTCTTCTCGGCAGCCGCTCCAGATATGAAGAGACCTCCCCTTTTTCTTTGGGAGGTCTGTCCGGATCGCCCTGGGATCTGCGAGCCGCGACCTAGCCTCCCACCTCCGCTACTGCGGCCGGTGCGGTGGCTGCGATCGCGATCGTCGTGATCACCATGCGCAAGGTAGCCGAGACCGTGGGTCGCGCGCTAGTGGCCGCAAAGTTGCGGATCGGTGTTGAGCGCTCAGCCGGCGGCGACAGGGACGACGATCTCGACCGGGTCGCCGACACGTGCCACGGAGGCCGCTGCGACGACCGTGCAGACCGCGCCGCGCCGGCCCTCGAGCGAGAGGCGGAAGGTCTCGGGGTCCTCGACGTCCAGCATCCCGCCGATGTGGGTGCAGGGCTCGCACGGGCCGTTGACTCGCAGGGTGATCCCGCCGACCCGCAGGAGCGTTCCGGGCGCGAGCGTCGTGACGTCCCGCACGCCTTCGGTCGTGACCTGCTCCCGCAGGTCGCCCGGCTTGAGCCCGAGGTCGTCGAGCGTCGAGCGGTCCACGACGAGGACCGAGCGCGTGGTCTTCGCGACGTGGCTGTCGCCCTCGATCCCGCCGCCCACGCGCCCGATGACCGCGTCGACGGGGGTCGGAGTGACGCACCGCTCGCTGTGGATCTGCAGCGACACGATCCGTGCATTCACGGATCCGAGTCTCGCACACTGACCCGATGACGCGGATCTGGTCCATCGGCCACTTCGCGCGGCCGCTCGCAGGGTCCTTCGCGCTACGCCTGCGGGAGCGGGCGCGCGTAGCGCCGACCGCGTACACGCTCGGCTCGGGCCGATCGTCGAGAATGGCGGACCCCGGTCGTCGTAATGGCGAGAACAGGGTCAAGGGAGGCGAGCGCGTGAAGTACATGTTGATGTTCGTGGGCGAGGAGGCTGGCTGGGAGCGTCAGAGCCCGGAGGAGATGAAGCGCGCCTACGACGCGGTCCTCAAGTGGTGGGGCGAGCACAGCGCCGCGGGCCGCATCCTCGGCGGTGAGGAGCTCAAGCCCACGCGGACCGCGACCACGGTCCGCAAGCAGAACGGCCGTGTCGTGGTGACCGACGGGCCGTTCGTCGAGTCGAAGGAGGCGCTGGGCGGGTACGCGATCATCGACGTGCCCGACCTCGACGCCGCCATCGAGCTCGCGAAGACATGGCCCGTGCTCCAGACGATCGAGATCAGGCCGATCGTCGAGAGCCGCGCGTAGGGGGGAAAGAGATGCCGAAGTACGCACTTCTGTTCATCGGCAATGACGAGGCGGCGAAGGATTGGGATCGCGAGGAGCTGCAGAAGCTCTACGGCGAGGCGGGCAGGTGGTTCGAGACCAACCGCGCCGTCATCCGGGGCGGCGAGGAGCTGAAGCCAGCGGCGGGAGCGAAGACGGTCCGCAAGAAGGGCTACCGCCCGGAGGGGGCTGTCGTCGTGACCGACGGGCCGTTCATCGAGTCGAAGGAGCAGATCGGCGGCTTCGCGATCGTCGAGGTCGCCGACATGGGCGCGGCGGTCGCGCTCGCGAAGACCTGGCCGACCGGGGGGACCGTCGAGGTCCGGGAGCTCGTCTCGCGCTGATCGACTTCCGCGCCGCGATCGACCGCGCGTTCCGCGATGAAGCGGGGAAGGTGACCTCGCGCCTGGTCCGGCTCCTCGGCGACTTCGACCTCGCCGAGGAGCTGGTCCAGGAGGCGATCGTCGCGGCGCTCGAACACTGGCCGCGCGAAGGCGTACCCGAGAGCCCGGGCGCATGGCTGCTCACCGTCGCCCGGCGGAAGGGCATCGACCGGCTGCGCCGCGAGGCGCGTTACCAAAGGAAGCTCGCGCTGCTGGAGGAGCCCACGACGATGGCGGCCACCGACACAGACGAGCGCCTCGAGCTGATCTTCACCTGCTGCCACCCGGCGTTGTCACAGGAAGCTCGGATCGCGCTCACCCTGCGGTCGGTCCTCGGTCTCACCACCGGCGAGATCGCACGCGCGTTCCTGGTCCCCGAGGCGACGCTCGCGCAGCGCATCGTCCGCGCCAAGCGGAAGATCGTCGACGCCGGGATCTCCTTTCGCGTGCCCGAGCCGCGTGAGATCCCCTCTCGGCTCGGCGAGGTCCTCGCCGTCCTGTACGTCGTGTTCAACGAGGGATACCTCGCGAGCGGTCCCGAGCGCGCCACACGGAGCGATCTCGCCGAGGACGCCGAGTGGCTCACCTCGCTGGTCGCGCGGCTCGTGCCGGACGAGCCGGAGGTGCTCGGACTTCTCGCGCTCATGCGCCTCCACCTCGCTCGCGCCGAGGCCCGCTTCGACGAGCGGAGCAGGATCGTGCTGCTGAAGGACCAAGACCGTTCGACGTGGGACCGGTCACGGATCGCGGACGCGGTGGCGCTCATCGAACGCGCGGGGCGGATGCGACGTCCGGGCCCGTATCAGGTGCAGGCGGCGATCGCGGCGCTGCACGCGGAGGCGCCGTCGTGGGACGCGACGGACTGGCCGCAGATCCTCCGCCTGTACGACGCCCTGGTCGTCATGACCGGATCGCCGGTCGTTCGGCTCAACCGCGCGATCGCGCTCTGGCGCGTCGCCGGACCAAAAGACGCGCTGCGGGAGATCGATACGCTCGCCGACGATCTGGAGCGCTATCACCTGTTCCACGCCACGCGGGGCGAGCTCTTGCGCGACCTCGGTCGCGCCGACGAGGCGCGGATCGCGGATCGCCGTGCGCTCCAGCTCACGGAGAACCCCGCGGAGCGCGCCTTGCTCGAGGAGCGGGTCCGACGCGGTCCAATGCCTACTGGATCGTGAACGCGACCGTGCCATCGCTGGCCTGCTGACTTCCGTTGCCGAACGCGTTGCTGATCGACGCCGATCGAGGGGTGGCTAGTAGACCTGGAGTGACGGAAGGACGCGGGCGTCAGGTCTGGCTGGTGGCGCTCCATTCGACGACGAACACGCGCGGCGGCTCATCGACCCCCTTGAGCGTGACGCCGGGCTTCTCTCGCATGGGAGCGATGCCGGACGTGCGCACGATGCCACGCACTACCTCGCTCACCTGCAGCTCACCGGCTGCGGCCGTCTGCGCCAGCCGCGCGGCGATGTTCACGGCCGACCCGACGTACTGCCCATCCTCTTCTTCCGGCTCGCCCGCATGGATCCCTATCCCGATCCGGAGTGGCGCCTCGGGCCGCCCCTCGTTCCGCCGCGCGGCCTCGCGCAAGACCGCCACGGCACACTCGACCGCCCCGCGCGCGCTCTCGAACACGACGAAGTAGCCGTCGCCTTCGGTCTTCACGACGGCGCCCTCCGCCTTCGCGATCTCGCCGTTCATCAGCCCGCGGTACTGGCCTATGAGCTCGGCGCCGCGTACATCGCCGTGGTGCTCGATGAAGGTCGTGTAGTCGCGGAGATCCGCGAAGAGGAAGGTCAGCGTGTCGCGACGCCGCGCGACCGTCGCGACCATCGTCATCGTGCGGTCCGAGGAGCGGAAGACGAGCGAGACGCCGGGCACGTCGATCTGATCCCCGTCGGCCAGCGGTCGCGGCCCGGACACCCGCTGGCGATCCACCAGCGTCCCGTTCCGGGTGCCGAGGTCCTCCACCAGATGCGCGCGTCCGTCCCAGAAGATCCGCGCGTGGTGGCGCGACGCGAGCGCATTCATGACGACGACGTCGTTGTCCGAGGCTCGGCCGATACGAATGTCGGCCGTCTCGAGGACGTGCATCCGGCCCGCGTGCTCGCCATTGATCTCGGTCAGGGTCCCGGCCATCGGCGGTCCCGCTACGCCGGCTCGAAGACGAGGACGACCCCACCGAGGCGGATCTCGTCGCCGCGTTCGAGAGGGACCTCGTCCTTCACGGTCTTGCCGTTGACGCTCGTCCCCGTGCTGCTCCCGAGGTCCTTGATGCGGAAGGTCCCTCGGCTCGGACGGATCTCCGCATGTCGTCGAGAGACGCTGGCGTCGTGGAGGACGACGTCGCAGCTCGAGGATCGTCCGATGACGTGGGGGCGGTCGACGAGGTCGAACGGACCGCCCGATCCTCCCGTGCGGATCGTGAGGCGGCCGAGCGTGACCGCGCGGCCCGGCTCGATCGCGCGGATGACGTCATCGACGAGGCGGTCGTCCTGCTCCCACGCCGCGTGCACCGCCCGACGGAGCGAAGCGCGCGTGAACTCGTCGCCGTGCACGCTGCCGGCGCCGCGGTGGATCTCGGCAAGCAAGCCGATGAGCAGCGATGCGAGCGCGGTATCGCCCCGGACCGGGATCCCCTCGAGGACGAAACGCCCGTTCGCGAGCTTCAGGCTGCCGGGGGTCGCCCCGCGACGAGCCAGCGTGCCGGCGAGGTCGCCCTGCGGCGCCGGGCCGCTCACCTGATCCACGAACGCGTTCACCAGGGCGGCGAGCGCGATGGGAGACGCGAGCGCATCGACGCTCGGACGCGCCCCCTCGCGCTTGAGCAGGCCGCTCAGGAGCCCGCGCAGGCCGCTCGGTCGCGGAGCCACCGGTGGCGTCTCGAGACCGACGACGGTGGCATCCGTCGGTAGGTAGTGGGAGACGAACACCGAGGTCTTCGGGCCCGGGTCCGACGCGGCGGCGGGCGGCCCGGCTGCCGGCGCGAGCAGCGCCTCGCGGATCTCATCGGGCACGCGGAACACGACCGAGACGCGGTCCTGCTGCGCGGGGCCCGTCGGCAGCGGTGTCTCGACCATCGCAAAGGCCGCGCGGATGAGCTGCTCGCGCTCGTCCGCCGACGCGGCAGGCGGCTTCGCGCCCGACGCGGGCGCGCTCGCATCCGGCTCTCGCGACACGGGGATCTCCGATGGAGCGACCTCGGCCGTGATGTCCTCGGTGCGGGCGGCATGTTCGGTGACCACCCCCTGCGCGGCGGCACCCACGGCGCCCATGGCCACGACGCGCGGGTCGGCACCCTCCGGCCTGCGGGCGCGGGGTGCTCGCGGCTTGCGCTCCGGGGGAGCGAGGACATCGATGACACCTTCCTGGGCGAGCGCGTCGAGCTGCCTCAGCGTCGTGCGCCGGTCGAGCTCGGAGATCTGCGCGAGCCGCGCGACGTCGCGCTGCCCGTTCACCGCACGCAGGACGATGAGCTGCGGCGTCGTGACGGTGAACGCTTCCCCGGCCTGCGCCCGGGGCGAGAGCGCGAAGCGGTGCCGGTCGGACGGGATACGGGCGCGGATCGCGGCGAACTCGGCGGTGATGGCCTCCGCACGCTCGATGAGCGCGGGCATGTCCGCGTCGATGCCGCGTTCACCCGACACGTCGAGCTCGAAGGTGAAGTCCTGCGACCGCGCTCCGAGCAGCGCATCGAATGCGTCAAGGCCGTGGCGGACTCCGAGAGCCGCCCCCACGACACGGCCCTCTTCCAGGGCGATGCGTCCGTTGCCCTCGTCGGTGCGCAGCTTGAGCGTCCCGGTCGCGCTAACGCGCGCCAGGAACTCGAGCACGCGCGCCGGAGGGAAGACCTCGGAGGAACCACTCAGCAGCACCTGACCGCCTCCCGCTGCCGGGACACTATCTGCCACCCCAGTCCCCCGTCCAGAGACGGACCGGCCACGGTCGGACCTACGGGACCCGCGCGAGCGCGACGGTGACGTTGTCGACGCCGCCGGCCGCGTTCGCGAGGTCGACGAGTCGCCGGGCGATCTCGCTGAGGTCGCCCACGAGCGCCTTGGCGACGTCGCTCTCGTCCACGAACGCGTGAAGGCCATCGCTGCACACGAGGTAGAGGTCGCCGGAGGTGGCCGGTGACTCCGACAGATCGGGCGTGGCCGGGCCCACGCCGATGGCCCGGCTCAGTCGGCTCCGCAGCGGATGGGTCCGCGCGGCCTCCGGCGAGATGAGCCCGGCGTGGACCTGCTCTGCGACGAACGAGTGGTCCCTGGTGAGGAT
>Ga0209824_10001571_pt1 | contig 12619 bp, 12 predicted proteins | sample VDWuncwatermetaG_FD_184124 | JGI IMG/M metagenome (GOLD analysis project Ga0209824, IMG submission 184124) | Wastewater microbial communities from Netherlands to study Microbial Dark Matter (Phase II) - VDW unchlorinated drinking water (SPAdes)... ... | reverse complement strand
TGCGCTCGCGCTCGTGAGATAGCCCAGCTGCGCGCGCGACGCTCCGAGCGCGAGCGCATACAGCGGGATGAGCGGCAGCATCATCGCGATACCGACCTGCGAGATGAACGACATGCCGGCGAGGATCGCGAGGGCGCCGCGCAGCTCGCGGATGGCGCGAAGGGAGCCGAGCAGTCGCTACTCTTCCTGGCCGCTCGCGGAAGCGGTGCGGATCGTGTCCACGACGGTCGCGTCGGCGAGCGTCGTCGTGTCGCCCAGCGCCTGGCCGTTCGCGATGTCTCGCAGCAGGCGCCGCATGATCTTGCCCGAGCGCGTCTTGGGCAGCTCCGGCGTGAACATGATCGTCTTCGGTCGCGCGATCGAGCCGATCTTCGCGACGACGTGCTCGCGCAGCTCGCGCGAGAGCGCCTCGTCGCCATCGTTCCCGGCACGCAGCGTCACGAACGCGAAGATCGCCTGCGTCGTGATCGGGTCGTCGCGGCCGATGACCGCCGCCTCGGCGACCTTGGGGTGCGAGACGAGCGCCGACTCGACCTCGGTCGTCGAGAGGCGATGGCCCGACACCTTCATGACGTCGTCGACGCGGCCGAGAAGCCATAGATAACCGTCCTTGTCGCGCTTCGCGCCGTCGCCGGCGAAGAAGCGACCGGGGAAGCGACTCCAGTACGTCTCGCGATAGCGCTTGTCGTCCTTGTAGATCCCGCGCAGCATCGCCGGCCAGGGCCGCTCCAGGACGAGATAGCCGGCGCCGCCGCGCGGCACGCTCTTGCCGGCCTCGTCCACAACGTCCGCCTTCACTCCGGGGAACGGGAACGTCGCGCTGCCCGGCTTGCACGTCGTGATCCCGGGCAGTGGGGTGATGAGGATCATCCCTGTCTCGGTCATCCACCACGTGTCGACGATCGGGCAGCGTCCGCCGCCGATGTTCTCTCGGTACCAGAGCCACGCCTCGGGGTTGATGGGCTCACCGACCGAGCCGAGGAGGCGCAGCGAGCTCATGTCGCGCTTCTTCGGGAACTCGGCGCCCCACTTCATGAAGGTGCGAATGGCGGTCGGGGCGCAGTAGAGGATCGAGACCTTGTACTTCTCGATGATCGACCACCAGCGGTCCTTGTCCGGGAAGTCCGGCACGCCCTCGTACATGACGCCGGTCGTTCCGTTGGCGAGAGGACCGAACACGATGTAGCTGTGGCCGGTGACCCAGCCGATGTCCGCCGCGCACCAGTAGACGTCGTCGTCCTTCACGTCGAACACCCATTTGTGGGTCGTCGCGACGCCGACGAGGTAGCCCGCCGTGGTGTGCACGATGCCCTTGGGCTTGGCCGTCGTGCCCGAGGTGTAGAGGAGGTAGAGCATGTCCTCGCTGTCCATCTCCTCGGGGGCGCATTCGGCCGTTTGCTTGGGGACGAGGTCGTGCCACCAGACGTCGCGGCCCGCGTTCCAGGGGATCTCCTGCCCGGTCCGCCGGACGACGAGCACCTTCTCGACCGTCTTCGTCTGCGCGACCGCGTCGTCGGCATTGCGCTTGAGCGGCACGATGTTGCCCTTGCGGTAGCCCCCGTCGGCCGTGACCACGACCTTCGCCTCGGAGTCATTGATCCGGCCCGCGAGCGCCTCGGCCGAGAAGCCGCCGAAGACCACCGTGAACGGCGCGCCGATCCGGGCGCACGCCAGCATGGCGACGGGGAGCTCCGGGATCATCGGCATGTAGATCGCGACGCGATCGCCCTTCCGCACGCCGAGCGAGCGCAGCGCGTTCGCGCAGCGCTGCGTCTCCGCCAGCAGCTCGGCGTATGTGACCGTGCGCACATCCCCCGGCTCGCCTTCCCAGTGGTAGGCGACCCGGCCGCCCTTCCCCGCCCGCACGTGGCGGTCCAGGCAGTTCTCGGAGATGTTGAGCTTTCCCCCGACGAACCACTTCGCGTACGGGACGTCCCATTCCAGGACCGCCGTCCAGCGCTTCGACCAGTGGAAATCCTCGGCCCGCTTGGCCCAAAAGCCCTCGAAGTCGCGCTCGGCCTCCTGGTAGACGGCCGGGTCGGCGACGTTCGCGCGCGCGGCGAAAGCCGCCGGCGGCGGGAAGGTCCGGTCCTCGAAGGACAGGACCTCGAGGGCGGCGCCGGGCGTGGTCTCGGTGGCCATGGCGGCTACCTCCTGGTGGGAAGGTGAGCAAGATAGAGGAGAACGGCCATAATGCGCCAGAAATCGCGCCCGGCATGGGGCGCCGTGGAGGACGAGCAGGGTGCCATCCATCTCGAAGTCGGAAACGCTGAAGCGCCTGTCCGAGAAGACCAGCCTGACGCGCGTGCAGGTCACGAGCGTGCTCGACGAGCTCGCGGCCCTTTCCTACCGCGAAGCGCGCAACGGTTTCACCATCCCGGGCATCGGCAAGCTCGTGATCGTGGACCGCAAGGCGCGCATCGGCCGCAATCCCGCGACCGGCGAGACGATCCAGATCCCCGCGAAGCGCGTGCTCAAGTTCCGCATCGCCAAGGTCGCGAAGGACGCGACCGTTCCGTCCAAGGCTCCCATCAAGAAGAAATAGCCCGCGGCCTCAGCACTCATCCGGCGAGGCCGAGCGCGCCGCGAATGTCCGCCGCGACGCGCTCGGCCTCTCCTTCCTCGTACCGCAGCCGCTGCCAGCTCATCCGCCTCGAGAAGAGCCCGTCGCCCTTGCGCCGGGGGACGACGTGGGCGTGCAGATGCGGGACGCTCTGGCTGATCCGCGTGTTCACGCCGACGAACGACCCGTCCGCGGCGAACGCGGTCCCGAATGCGATCGAGAGCCGGCGCGCGAGGATGAAGAACGGCGCGACGAGATCGTCCGGCAGGTCCTCGAGCGTCTCGTAGTGATCGAGCGGCACGAGCAGGGTGTGGCCGCGTAGGAGCGGCGCGCGATCCAGGAAGGCCATGACGCGCTCGTCCCGATAGACGAGATGCGCCGGCGTCGCGCCCGCGACCACCGAGCAGAAGGCGCAGCCGTCGACCCTCACAGGCGGAGTATCGACGGGCGCCGCTCGCATGGCGGATGCGGATCGGGAAGGCCTAGCATCGTCGGCCATGCCATCCGCCGCGATCGTGCTCCAGGACGCCAGCAAGATCTTCCTGGACGGCGCGGTCGTCGCGTTCCGCGGACTGTCGCTGTCCGTCGGCGATCGCGAGGTCGTGAGCGTCGTCGGCCCGAGCGGCTGCGGCAAGACGACGCTCCTCCGCTGCATGGCCGGCCTCGCCGAACTGACCGACGGGACCATCGAGGTCGGCGGCCTGCCCGTGGACGGCCCTCCCGACGGAGTGGCGATGGTCTTCCAGCACTTCGGCCTGCTGCCGTGGAAGACCGTCTGGGACAACGCGGCGTTCGGGCTGGCGATGGCGCACGCGCCCGAGCCGCGGATCCGCGAGCGCTTGTCGCACTACCTCCATCTCGTCGGGCTCGAGGGCTTCGAGCGCCGCTACCCATATCAGCTCTCCGGCGGGATGCAGCAGCGCGTGGGCCTCGTCCGCGCGCTGGCGATGGATCCGCGCGTGCTCCTCATGGACGAGCCGTTCGCCGCGCTCGACGCGCAGACGCGCGAGACGCTGCAGGAAGAGCTGCTGCGCATCATGGCGATCCCGGCGGAGCGCAAGACCGTCGTGTTCGTCACCCACTCGATCGACGAGGCGATCCTCGTCGGCGATCGCGTGATCGTCACGACGGCTCGCCCGGCGCGCGTGCGCGAGATCCTCACGGTGCCCTTCAGCTGGCCGCGCGACACGACCGCGATCCGCACCAACCCTCGCTTCGCCGAGCTGCGCGAGCACATCTGGAGCCAGCTGCGGACCGACGCGGCGGCAGCGTTGGTGCAGGGATGATCGAGCGAGGGAGGGCTTTGCCCGACGGAGCGAGTCCACCAGTCTTGAGCCCGCGGTCGAGGCGCGGAGGCGAAGGCCGACGCGACGAGCCGCTTGAGCAGGCACAAGGCCGGGCGCGCGCGGCGGCCGCCGAGCGGCGGTCGAGGCGCCGCCTCCAACGGATCGGCGTGCGCCTCGCTTCGCTCGTCATCGCGCTCGGGCTGTGGCAGCTCGGCGGGGGGCTGATCGATCCGATCCTCTTCACCACTCCGGCGAAGGTGTTCGCCGCCGCGGTGGCGATGCTCGGCAGTGGCGAGCTGTGGACCTATCTGTGGCCGAGCCTGCTCGTGCTCGGGGCGGGTTTCGCGATCGCCGCCGTCGCGGGCATCGCCACGGGGCTGCTGCTCGCGAGGTTCTGGGTGCTCGACGTCGCGCTCGACATGTACGTGACGTTCCTGTACTCGACGCCGGCGGTGGCGCTCGTGCCGCTCATCGTGCTGGCGGTCGGCTACGACTTCACGGCGAAGGTCGTGATCCTCTTCCTGTTCGCGTTCTTCCCGCTCGTGATCAACACCTACCAGGGCGTCAAGAACGTGGACCCCAAGCTCCTGGAGGTCGGGCGGGCGTTCCGCTGCTCCGAACGGCAGCTGTGGGTGAACATCGTGCTCCCGGCGGCGCTGCCGTTCATCATCACCGGGCTCCGGCTCGCGGTCGGCCGAGCGCTCATAGGGATGGTGCTCGCCGACCTCTACACGGCGATTTCGGGGATCGGCTACCTCATCGTGCGGACGGCGAGCCAGTACCGTGTCGATCGCATGTTCGTGCCGATCGTCACACTCGGCCTGCTCGGCGTGACGCTCACCATGCTCGTGCGACTGCTCGAGCGCCGCGTCGCGCCATGGACGTCGGCGCAGGATCGCGACTAGGACGCGGGAGGGGACCGATGGACATCCGCGGACGCGCACTTCCGGCGATCTTCGCGTGCCTCGGGGTGGTGGCGTCCGCCTGCGGGCCGGGGGCCGGGACCGCCGGTCCGGCGACGCCGTCGACACCCGGCGCGGGGGCTCCCGTCGCGCAGGCGACGCCGTGCACGACGCCGCGCAAGGTCTCGCTCGGCGTCTCCACCGCGCCGCCGAACGTGGTGCACACGCCGCCGTACGTCGCGAAGGAGCTCGGCATCTTCGCCAAGCGCTGCATCGACGCCGACATCGTCGAATTCGAGGGCGGCCTGTCGGCGACGAACCTCGCCGCGGTCGCGCAGGGCAGGGCGATGGCGTCGCTGAACGAGGTCGCGATCCAGGCGGGCCTCAAGGGCAAGCAGATCTGGGGTATGGCCCCGCGCCTCCCCCACGTCTACATGGTCGCCGAGAGCATCAAGACCGCGGCCGACCTCAAGGGCAAGCGGCTCTCCGCGGCCGGCGGCGGCGTCGGCTCGTTCAACTGGCGCATGGGCCGCGAGGTGCTCAAAACCGCGAACCTCACCGTCGCCGACGCGCAGTTCATCTCGACCGGCACCTCGGCGCGCCTCCCGGGACTTCTCGCGGGCCAGATCGAGGGCGTCGCGCTGCACCCCGAGGACGTCTTCCTCGCGCAGAAGGAGAAGCCGGGCCTGCGGATCCTGGTGAACCTCGACCAGCTGCTTCCCCTCTACTTCTTCAACGCGTACGGCGTCGCCGAATCCAAGATCGCGGAGGACCGCGCGCTCTACCGCGACGTGGTCGCCGCGCTCATCGAGACGAACCGCTTCATCTATCAGAACAAGGCAAAGGTGCTGCCGATCATGGCGAAGGCGACGCAGAAGCCGGATGACGCGGTCGCCTACGCGTGGGACTTCCTCACGAAGAACTGCGTCTGGTCGGTGAACACCGGCTTCAACCGCCCGCGCACGGAATGGTCGATCCAGTCGTCGGTGGACAACAAGGACATCGAGCCGTCGCAGCGCCTCAAGTACGAGGACGTCGTCGCCGAGTCGCTCGGCAACGAGGCGCTCGCGCTCGTCGGCGGCGCGACCACCATCAACGGATGTAAAGATTGATGTGAGCAAGGGAGGATTCACTCCGACCGCGCTGCGCGTCACCGACCCCACAGTGCTGGAGCGACAGAAGGAGGCGTGGCGGCCGCGCTTCCTCGCGAACGGGATCGAGCCGTACGACTACGAGACGACCGTCGCGCGCGTGAAGGAGTTCGACGACTGGCTCCCCGAGTGGACGAAGACCGCGGACAAGCACGTCGAGCGCGCCGATGAGGCCGAGAAGGCAGGCCACGACGAGACCGCGGCGCACCTGCGGCGGCTCGCCGCGCTCTGCCTGCACTTCGGTCACTTCAACACCGTGTACCCGGAGGCGGCGTGGCTCGCGGCGCAGGACCGCAAGGCCGCGCTGTACCGCCAGGTCGTCGCGCACCTCGATCCGCCGGGCGAGCGCGTCGAGATGCCGTTCGAGGGCATCACCATGCCCGCATACCTGCGCAAGCCACGCGGGACCGCGAAACCGCCGGTCGCGCTCTTCTTCAGCGGGCTCGACTCCACCAAGGAGGAGCACGCGACGTTCGAGGCCATCCTGCTCGCGCGCGGCCTCGCGACGCTGACCTTCGACGGGCCGGGGCAGGGCGAGACCTGGGAGAAGATGCCCGGCCGTGTCGACTGGGAGAAGGCGGGAAGCGCGGTCGTCGACTACGCGGCGAGCCGCGCGGATCTCGACGCGGACCGCATCGTCGCGCTCGGTGTAAGCCTCGGCGGGTACCTCGCCCCACGCTGCGCCGCGTTCGACCCGCGGATCAGGGCCGTGGCCGGGATCGGCGGACGCTTCGATCAAGAGGACCGCGACCTCACCGACGAGCTCCACGGACCGCGCTTCCTCCACTACTGGAACGTGACGACGGCCGCCGAGGCGGTGCCGCTCATGAAGGCCTCGACGCTCGAGGGGATCATCCAGAAGCTCGACCGGCCGCTGCTCGTCGTGCACGGGAAGCGCGACAACATCGCGACGCCGGACAACGCGCACCGGATGGTGGAGCGCGCGCCGAACGCGACGTGGGTGCTCTACGAAGAGGGCAACCACGTCTGCAACAACATCCCGCACCTGTACCGGCCGCTCGTCGCCGATTGGCTCGTGGACCAGATCCATTGATCTGTTGCCACCAAGAGGCTCCGTACACTCTGCGGGCACGACAGGGAGGGGACAGATGAGGCGGGCCACTTCCATCCTCGCGATCGCGACGCTCGTCCTGAGCGCCTGTGGCGGAGCCTCGGCACCGGGCCCGCCGACCGCAAGCGCGGCCGCCGGAGGCGGCGCGACCGCGACCGGCTGCGGGCCGAAGGGCAGCGGCAGCCTGGTCATTCTCGGGACGCCGCAGGAGGAGTACATCCAGGGCGTCACGAAGGCGTTCCAAACGGAATGCGGGATCAACACCACGTACGTGCGGCTGTCGTCGGGCGAGGCGCTCGCGAAGCTCAAGGCCGACAAGGCCAGCCCGCAGTTCTCGGTCTGGTGGGGCGGCCCCGCGGACGGGTTCATCGCAGCCAACAACGACGGTCTCCTCGAGCCCTATCAGCCGAAGGGCTTCGAGCGGATCCCGACGCAATACAGGGACGCCAAGGGCGTCTGGACCGGCATCTACGTCGGCGCGCTCGGCGTCGCGCTGAACACGAAGGTGCTCAAGGACAAGAACCTGCCCGAGCCGTCGAGCTGGGCGGACCTGGTGAAGCCGGCCTACAAGGGCCAGATCTCGATCGCCCACCCGGCGTCGAGCGGCACCTCCTACACGTTCGTGGCCACGCAGATGTTCCTGAACAACAAGGACATCGAGAAGGGCTTCGCGTACCTCAAGCAGTTCCACCAGAACGTGCTGCAGTACCAGAAGACCGGCGCGGCGCCCGCGCGCCAGGCCGGGCAGGGCGAAGTAGCGATCGGCGTCGTGTTCTCGCACGACATCGTCGCGGCGATCGAGGAGGGCTTCAAGGACCTCAAGATCATGTTCCCCAGTGAGGGCACCGGCTACGAGATCGGTGGCATGGCCCTGGTGAAGGGCGCACCGGATCCGGTCGCGGCGAAGACGTTCATGGACTGGGCCATCACGGTGAAGGCGCAGGAGCTTGGCCCGCAGTTCAAGGCGTACCAGCTGCCGACGAACCCCGACGCGAAGGTGTCGGACAAGTCGGTGAAGCTCGATAAGGTGAAGACCGTGAACTACGACTTCCAATGGGCCGGAGACAACAAGAAGGCGATCGTCGATCGCTTCAGCAACGAGGTGGCCCCACAGCCGCGCTAGCGTGATCAGAGCCGTACGGCGCGAGCCCGCCGCCGCCATCCTCGCGACCGTCGCGGCGGCGGTGCTCGCGCTGATCCTCGTCTATCCGCTCGCGTCGGTCCTCCGCGAGGCCGTGGTGAGCGAGAAAGGCGTGCTCGACGCATCGCCGGTCGTGCGCGTCCTCACCAATCCCGTCTCACGCCAGATCCTTCTGAACACGCTCGTCATGGGTGCGCTCGCGGGCGTGCTCGGAACTTCGCTCGGGCTGGCGTTCGCGCTCGCGACGACGCGAGCGGTCCGCGGCCCGGCGCGGACCGCCATGCATTTCGTCGCCCTGCTGCCGCTCATCGCGCCGCCGTTCGCCCTCGCGCTCTCGACGATCTTCCTGTTCGGCCGCAACGGGCTCGTCACGCGGCAGCTCCTGGGGCTCGAGATCTCGCCCTACGGGCTGGGCGGCCTCCTGTTCGTGCAGACGATCACGTTCTTCCCCGTCGCGTATCTCATCTTCGACGCGCTCGTGCGCCAGCTCGACCCCGCGCTCGAGGAGGCAGCGCTCGATCTTGGGGCATCGCGCGGTCGGATCCTGCGGACCGTCACGCTGCCGTTGCTTCGTCCTGGCCTCGCCGGCGCGTTCCTGATCATCTTCGTCGAGTCGCTGGCGGACCTCGCGAACCCGCTCATCATCGGCGGCGACTTCAACGTCCTCGCCTCCAGCGTCTATCTGGCGATCATCGGCGAGTTCGACACGCGCAAGGCGGTCGGGTTCGCGGTCGTGCTGCTGCTCCCCTCCCTCGTGGCGTTCTTCGCGCAGCGCATCTGGGTCGGGGAAGACAGCGTCGTCACGGTCACCGGCAAGCCATCGACCGGACGTGTCGGCCTGATCGAGCCGGCGCTGCGCTGGCCGCTGCTCGCGATCACCGTCGGCACCGGCGTCGTGGTCCTCGCGCTGTACGGCACGGTCGTCGCCGGCGCGTTCACGAAGCTCCTCGGCATCGACAACACGGTCACGCTCGACAACTTCCGCTTCGTACTCCAGGGCATCGGCACCAAGGCGATGACCGATACCACGCTGCTGTCCGCGCTCGCGGCACCCATCGCCGGGGTCACCGGCCTCCTCGTCGCGTACCTGGTCGTCCGCACGCAGATCCGCGGCCGGGCGATCTACGACTACGTGCTCATGCTCGGCGCCGCCGCCCCGGGGATCGCGCTCGGTCTCGGCCTCCTGCTCGCGTTCAACCATCCGCCGCTGCGCTGGTCCGGCGCGACGGCGGCGTTCGGCGGCGCCCTCGTCTTCATCGTCGCGTTCGTCGTGCGTACAGCCCCGGTGTCGCTCCGTGGCTGCGTCGCCGCGCTCCTGCAGATCGACCCGGCCCTCGAGCACGCCTCCGCAAACCTCGGGGCGAGCACGCCGACGACGTTCCGTCGGATCACGCTGCCGCTCATGCGCCGCGCCGTGCTGTCCGGAGTCATCTTCAGCTTCACGCGCAACATGACGACGCTCTCCACGATCGCGCTGCTCGTCTCGCCGAGCTGGCGGATCATGACCGGACAGATCCTGAACGAGATCGACGCGCAGCGGCTCGGATCGGGTGCGGCATATTCGACGATCCTCATTGCGATCGTGGTCGTCGCCATCGTCGCGCTGCAACGGCTCTTCGGACACACGGCCATCGAGGTCGCGGCGTGACGGGGTTCCTCGAGCTGAAGGGGCTGCGCAAGCGCTTCCCGAACGGCACGCTGGCTGTGGATGGGGTCGATCTCGCGGTGAGCGAGGGCGAGCTCGTCGCGCTGCTCGGCCCGAGCGGCTGCGGCAAGACGACCACGCTGCGGCTGATCGCGGGGTTCGAGGATCCCGACGAGGGCACCATCTCGCTCGCCGGTCGGCGCATCGACATGCTCCCGCCGAACCGTCGCGACAGCACGATGGTCTTCCAGGGATACGCGCTGTTCCCACACCTGTCCGTCTTCGAGAACGTCGGGTACGGCCTGCGCGTGCGGCGCGTCGGGCACCCGCGACTGCGCGAGCGCGTCGACGCGGCGCTCGCGCTCGTCGGGCTCGCCGGGCTTGGCGACCGTCGCCCACAACAGCTCTCCGGAGGGCAACAGCAGCGTGTCGCGCTCGCGCGCGCGCTCGTCCTCGAGCCGAAGCTCCTGCTGTTCGACGAGCCGCTCTCGAATCTCGACGCGAAGCTCCGGGAGCAGCTGCGCCTCGACCTGCGGGCACTGCAGCAGCGGGTCGGCATCACGAGCGTGTACGTCACGCACGACCAGGCCGAGGCGATGACGCTCGCGGACCGCGTGGCCGTCATGGATCGGGGACGCGTCGCGCAGCTCGGGTCCCCCCGCGAGATCTACGACGAGCCGGCGACGCGCTTCGTGGCGGACTTCGTCGGGCGGGCGAACTTCCTCCCTGGGACGGTGCGTGGACGCGACGGCGCGCGCCTGGTCGTCGATGTGCTCGGCCGCGTCCGCACGATCGCGGCGGCTCCCGGTGCCCAGGACGCGAGCGCGGTCGAGGTCATGATCCGCCCCGAGGCGATCCAGCTGACCGTCGCCGGCGCGCCCGACACGGTTGCGGCGCGCGTCGTCCGCGCGAGCTTCCTGGGCGCGAACGCGCTCTACCAGCTCGCGAGCGACTCGGGCGAGCTCGTCGCGTCGCTGCCGCTCGACCGCGGCGCGGCGCTCCCCACCGACGGAGCGATCGTGGGAGTGCGCGTCCGCGACGACGCGATGCGCGCCTTCCCCGCTTCCGGCACGCTCTGATGGGCAAGCCGCGCGCGCTGGAGCTCCGCGGGCTCGAGCTCGTCGCCCACACCGATCTCGAAGGTAAGGGCGATGGCATGCAGATCATGCGCAACGGCGACGTCGCGTACGTCGGCCACATGGGCGATTTCGAGAACCGGCCCGGCACCTTCCAGAGCGACACGCTCGGCCTCTACGTCCTGCGGATGAGCTGATGGCCGACTTCGCGCTGCGCCGCTACCACGAGGGGACGAAGCACTCGCGCCAGAGCCTCACCGCGGGCGCGCGGCCACTCGATTTCTCGATCAAGCCGCTCGCGTTCAGGGTCTACACGACGCTCGAGCCGATCGCGCCGCCGCCCGACATCGCGGAGCTCTGCCTCTACACGAACGGCGTGCTCCGCTGGGGCGAGTACCGCACCGGGCAGCGCTACGGCTTCCGCGCCGCTCCATGCACCGGCGCGCTCTATCACGTCGAGCTCTACCTCGCGACCGCCGCGCGGCCCGACCTCGCGGCGGGCCTGTACCACTACTCGGCGCACGACGGCGCGCTCCGCCTGCTGCGATCGGGCGACGTGCGCAGCGCGCTCGTCGCGGCGACGGGCGGCTTCGCGCCGATGGCCGGTGCTCCGATCGTCGCCGTGCTGACGAGCACGTTCTGGCGGAACGCCTGGAAGTACCGTGCGCGCGCGTACCGCCACGTCTACTGGGACGGGGGCGTGATCCTCGCGAATCTCCTCACGCTGGCTTCGGCGCGCGGGCTGGGCGCGTCGGTCGTCATGGGGTTCGCCGACGCGGACGTGGACCTGCTCGTCGGCGCGGACGGCACGCGCGAGGGGTCATTCGCGCTCGTCGCGCTCGGCGAGGGCGCCGCACCGCCGCCGAAACCACGCGTGCTCGCGCCGCTCGATCTGCCGACCGAACAACTCTCGTCGCGCGAGGAGCGCTACCCGGTGCTCGAGGAAGCGCACCGCGCCTCGTCACTCGCCTCCGGCGAAGAGGCGGCCGCGTGGCGAGCTGGCGCCGACGCCGTCTCGACCTCGATGCCCGGGCCACTCGGCGACCGGCCCATCGAGGACGTGATCCGCGCTCGGCGTTCGACTCGGAAATTCACGCTTCGGCCGATCGCGCGAGTACAGCTCGAGTCCGCGCTCGCGGCCGCGGGAGCGCCGATCCCGGGCGATGCCTTCGGCGCGCGCGTCGTGGATCCGTTCCTCATCGTGAACGCGGTCGAAGGCCTCGAGCCCGGCGCGTACCGCGGCGACCTCTCGCCGATCCGTCTCGGCGACTTCCGCCTCGACGCCGGCGAGCTCGCGCTCGGGCAGCGGCTCGGTGCCGAGGCCGCCGCGAACGTCTACTGGCTGGCGGACCTCGACGCGGTCTTCGCGCGTTTCGGCGAGCGGGGCTACCGCGTCGCCCAGCTCGCCGGCGGGATCGCGGGCGGCAGACTCGAGCTCGCCGCGACCGCGATGCGCCTCGGCGCCACCGGGCTCACGTTCTTCGACGACGAGGTGACGGACTTCTTCGAGCCCGTGGCCGCGGGACGGCAGGTGACGTACCTCGCCGCGATTGGACGGCGCGCTCGCTCACCCCGCCGCCCGGGCTAGATCTTCGGGACGACCCCGAGCTGCTGGAGCTGGCCGAGCGTGTCGTAGCACGCGTGGATCTCCACGACCTTGCCGTCGACGACGCGGAACGTGTCGATCCCGCGCACCGCGAACTCCTCGCCGGTCGGCAGCAGGCCCATGAGCGTCGACTGGAACGTGCCGCGCATGACATAGCGCGTGGAGACGCGCTCGCCG
>Ga0209824_10001569_pt1 | contig 12625 bp, 9 predicted proteins | sample VDWuncwatermetaG_FD_184124 | JGI IMG/M metagenome (GOLD analysis project Ga0209824, IMG submission 184124) | Wastewater microbial communities from Netherlands to study Microbial Dark Matter (Phase II) - VDW unchlorinated drinking water (SPAdes)... ... | reverse complement strand
CTCGTCGGCGGCGATCTGCGCCTGAACGTAACGATCCTCCGGCGTCGGCCCCTTGTTGATCCAGGGTTGATGCTGCTCAACGGAGGCGAATTCGGTTGACGCCAGCGCGTAGATGACCTTGAGGAGTGTTCTTTTGTACTCTTCGGGCATCTGCTCCACGGTCTCGATCTTCCGCATTCCCAGGAGATCGCCCCATTTCACCGACCGCGATACGCTCATGGTCATTCCCTTCTCCAGTAAAAATTCCTTCATTAAACGGCGGCCTTCAGACGCCTGGATCGCCTGCCACAGAGACTCGACCGCCTTTTCCCTAGACCGCTCACAGAGAGAGTAGCCGATAACGGGCATCGAGGCAAACAGGATAGGCCTTGTCAGGCAGGGCCGGCTGGAGAAGTCCCGGGCTTCCGTGCGGGGTTGAAATGAAAGAGAGTTAAGATAAGATCCGGCGTGCGGGGGAGCGGCAACGGTTGGCTCTCAGATGGTTTAAGCAAAGGAGGATTCTGATGGCAAAGCTGAAGTTAACCCTGGCCTGTGGGGATTACGACCGGACGCATGCTCTGGTCGATGGCAGCGTGCAGGTCGAGGGCATCGACCTCAACTACATCCCCTTGGGTCCGGGAGAGATTTTTTGGCGCATGTTGAACAACGGGGAATTTGACGCATCGGAAATGTCTTTATCCACCTACACCATTCTGCGTTCCCAGGGCGACCAGCGCTTCATCGCCTTGCCCGTTTTCCCCTCCCGCGTCTTTCGCCATTCGAGCATCTACATCCATTCCCGCGCCGGCATTCAAAAGCCTCAGGATCTCAAGGGGAAAAGGATCGGCGTCGGTGATTACCAAATGACCGCGGCCGTTTGGGTCAAGGGGCTCTTGAATCATGAGTACCAGGTCTCAGCAGAGGATGTTCATTGGGTGACAGCGACTCCGGTTTGCGCCGGGATCAAGATCCCCGCCCAAATCCATATCGAGCAAATCGGCCCAGGGCAGTCTTTTGACCGAATGCTGGAGGCGGGCGAAATCGATGCCCTGATCTCGGTCACGTTTCCGAAGCCGTTTCTCGCCAAGAGGCCGGAAGTGCGACGCCTGTTTCCCAGCTACCGGAAAGTGGAAGCCGAATATTACCTCCGGACCAGGATTTTCCCGATCATGCACACCCTGGTTTTGAAGAGCGACCTTTTTCACAGGGAGCCCTGGACGGCCGTGAGTCTCTACAAGGCCTTTATCCAGGCCAAGGAGCTCAACTACAGGCGCCTGTACGACTCGAACGCGCTGGTGGTGAGCCTTCCATGGCTTATTGACGAGATAGAGGACGCGCGCAGTACTTTTGGCGAGGGTATTTGGGATTATTCCATCGAGGGGAGCCGTCCCACCCTCGAGGCGCTGGTCCAGTACCTGGAAGAGCAGGGATTAACGCGCCGCCGCATGGACGTTCAAGAGCTGTTCGCCCCCAATATTCGTCCCGACCTTCTGCACTACCTCAAAGGGACGGGTGAAGCCTAGCAGCCTGCTGAAAAAGGCCTATCTGTTTCGTTGCGCTCGACCGCCTCGCTCCAACGTACTTTCTAAGTACGCCTCCGCTCGTCGGTTTCTCGCACGCCTCGCATCTAGGACCTTTTTGACCAGGCTGGGAAAATGGTTTTTCAGCACCCTGCTAGAGGCTCGCGTCCCATTTTCTCTTTTTTTCCGGTCACGTCGGTAACGGCGAGATGCCGAAAAGAGTTTTGTGAAGGTAAAGAAACAAACCGTAGAGGATTAGGGCCAGAACGACACGCCACCATCCCAGCTCGCCGATCTTTAGTGAGTTGCGACCTTCGATAATTGCCATAAAGGGAACATCGGAGGTCAGGGCGGCAAAACGCTCCCATGCGTCGCCGGAAATTTTCCTTCTTTTTCGATCGATGGAAAAAGGCCCCCCCACGGCCAAAATCAGAAAAGTGCCGAAGAAAATCGCAGAGGCGAGATCGCCGTTGAGCACCAGATGGGTAAGGGACCAAAGAGCGACGCCCCAGAGGAAAGGATGTCGTGTAATCCGTTGGATACCCTTCACCGGCTCCTTCTCAGTCAGTAAAGCCTCACCTCCCACAGCAGTTGGGTTCGGCGAGGTGAAGGCGAGGACAACGAAGAAAAACGCGATCAACATCACGACCAACGCCAATAGCCGGAGCGCTTGAAGCTGTCCCCAGAGCTGGACATATTCAGACTGCCCATAGGCCCGAGACAGCCAGACAATTCCAGTCAACGACATTAATGAAAAGACGGCCCGGAAAGCTCTTTCGCCGGCTAACCCGACGAGCTTGCCACGAAGCCCGGTGCCGGAAACAAGAAAGTGAATGCCGTTAAAAAATAGCGCCGCCGCCAAAAGTGAAGCCATGTTTTCCCCTTCAACGCCCCGTTCAGTCAGCGATCATTTTCTGGTTTCATACCTTTTCCAAGCTGCTTGCAAGTTCGTTCATCCGCCATCTTGAGAAACAGTAACCACGTCAACAGCTCAGAGCCCGTCCTGAGCCCCTCGGCAGAGTTTATCCTGAGCGCAGCCGAAGGACTCAGGATAGACTCCGCCGAAAGATAATCGGCATAACTCATCCCGTCGTCGCGAACAACGTTACAGCGGGTCCAGAGCTTTTGGACGATTGCTGAAGGGCTCATAGTTGGTTAGAAGAATTCCAAAAACCTCGCACCGTGATTGTCAACTATGTCGTTTGGCTACGCGATTCCGCCAACCCAATCATAATTTGGCTTAAAAGCTCATATGTGCGTGTTCTCTCAGCCGGAACTAAAGACTCGGCAACCTGCCGAACAAGTTTAGATTCAATCCCGTTGTTCAACTCTTGCTCGAGTAGCTTGCAGACATGCTTGCGTGTCCTTTCTGACGCAAGTGCACTCATTTTTTGCCCCAGAAGGCGGGCAGCCGCCAGCTCAAGGTCGTAGCCGGCTGATTCGATGATCTCAAAGTGTTCCTCAAATAGATTCGTCTCCCCGAAAAGAGTGGGACTGTGATGGAGCACATAAGCAATGTCAGCGGCGTCCTTGCGTGGCTGAATATTGTGGCGCTCTCCCCAAGCCACCAGCTTGAGTAACAACAGCCCGACCGGGCTAACTGCCCGTACCATCACAGTGTGTCATTTACGAGCACCTGAACGGCGTTATCGTAGGCTTCCTGAAAACCTGCTACGCTCATCACAAAATCACCGTCTGGGGGCCAACGGATCACATTACCGTCGGATTCCACGCCGCCGAACGGGACCAGATCTATGATTCCGTAATCTGAGAAGTGCAGTCGCTGCGTCTGCTTTCTGTCCTTGTAGACACGTGCATCCTTGCAGATTCGCTCGACCAACGCTTGATAATGATCCCAGCTATCTACCATCACACCGTAATCAACGTCTTCAGTAGCACGCCCGGGGGGTAACTTGTAGACCTTTTCCAAAAGCAGGACTCTTCCCGTAGCGCCCGCAATAAGCCAACCAATCTGTAGTTCACTCGCCGCACTGGCAACCGCGGTCAAGAGCGCAAAGGTTCGATCTTCAATACGCGCTCGATAATCAGGCAAGAAATCGCTCCCGGATCATTTTGGCGGTTTCCAGATTCCGAGCGTCCCCCGTTGCCACGAGGTCAGCATAGATTAGCAACGGGGGTGCAACCGGATAATCTTTAACTCCCGCCGCGGCAGGTTTGAAATTCCAAAACTTTTGGAGCACCTCAAGATTCCCATGATCGTCCTTTATAGGGTGAATCTTGCGCGCGAGAGTTTCAAAATGCGTGTCGCCATAGATCGTGATAATTTCTGGTCGCAAATGCCGTGTCAGTAACGCGGCCGCCGGCTCTTGACCTAGCCACATATCAAGTTGGGTAAGGTCTTCTGTCTTCCACCAATCAAGTTCTTTCACCCTGAAACGACGAGGCCGAAGTCGAGGCCTAAGTTGCTGCGGGTAAGCCTCAACCCAGGCGTTGATAAGCTGGTCGCGCTTTTCAATAATGCCACCCTTAGGTCTGGTTGGTCGAAAGTATCCGAGGTGTTTCAGGTCGTAAAACGTCCAGCCGACTGTGCCTAGGGCTACACCCGCTTCTTCCGCGATCTTACGGTAAGGCGCCTCAGTTAACTCAGGAACGCAAAGGATCGCAAAGATGACTTTTAGTCCTGTTGGTCGAAAGGCGCGAACCGTGTGCTCGGTCGGTGCCGGCTGTTTGGGCTTGCGACCGGTCACGTAGATCAGCATTCTAGGAGTTCGGACGTAAGCATTTCCGGCCGCGTCCAGAAAAGGCACGTCAAGCTGCTTGAGCCGCTCAGCCATTGGCGGCGCAACATAGCGAGTCACCAGTAAGCCAGGCCGTCCGAAGCGCTGCAGCTGGGCCAGTGCGTGACCGAGGGTCGTCGGCTTCAGAGTATGCTTTATTTCCACAATTAGTCGTCTGCCCTCATCCAGCTGAACTTCTGCGTCGGCAACTCCTTGGGGTAGTCGAAGTTCAGTTGCAATGATAGTGGCAGGCCTCGCGGTTGTCGCCTCAAATGCCCTCAAGGCCTCTCTAAGTAGTTGTATTTCTTTAGTATTATTGCCTATGTCAGTCTTAACTATATCCATGACAATGCGCTCACTTGTTCATTTTTTATGATTGTACATGATTCCTGAACAAATGTAAAATATGAACACAGAAAGTTTAATAACCAGAGTCCGTCCTGGGCCCTTGGGCAGAGTTTATCCTGAGCGCAGCCGAAGGACTCAGGATAGACCCCGCCGAAAGATAATCGCCATATTCCCGTTGCCGCCGTCCGGATCAAAGAAATTAGTATTATGTGCCCGGAATTCGTCCCCATATTGGCAGAGAGGGACGCATCTACTGTACCAGGCAAAGGCTGACAATAGTGCAGTGTTTGTCGGATTGGGATTTTTCTGTCGTATCTACGCTTTCACGATTTTACGATTATAAAGAAACGGGCCTTTCCAAAGATATATCACCTACCCCACTCGGTGTCGCTTTCCTCTGGTTTTGCCATTTACCTGAAAACCCCCCATGTCAGAAGGAATGCGGTCCATGATCTGAGAAGGTGCGCGGCGCGGAATCTATCGAGGGCCGGTGTGCCTGAAGCGGTAGCAATGGAGATCACTGGCCATAAGACACACTCCATGTATCGCCGCTATCGGATTGTGGATGAAAAGGACCTCCGGGAAGCTATGCAAAAGCTCCGGGCACACCTTAAGAGCCAGGATGGGGCTAAAGTGTCCCTTTAAGGGCTAATCAGTGAGAGAACACGGACAATTTACAGACAGAGAGAATTTGCATGGCGTGCAAGTTATTGATTTTCTGGTGGAGGCGGGGCAATAGTGTAAAGAACCGATTCTTAGCCATTCGTTCCAATTGTAAAACTCTAGCAAAATTAACGAGATAGAAACCTAGATCGGTCAATAATCCGTCCGGCGGTATATTAATCGTAGCAATGAACCCTTGAGTGTGCGGGACCGCTGTTAGCCTAAAAAAGATGACACTCAATGGCTACACATCGAGATCTTTTAACCTAACGTGGGTCCAAAGAGGCCGATAAGCCTAGTAAGACCATAAAGGTATTGTTTAGAAAGCGCGGAAGGTTGAAAAAGCGGTGATTATAGATCCAAAAAGAGCTCTTTGACCTTAGTTGCAGACCGCGGGGATCGTGACTGTAAAAGTCGATCCCTTCCCCATTTCGCTTTCCACCTCGATCTTGCCCCCTATGAGGTCGGCAAAATTCTTACTGACAGCCAAACCGAGCCCTGTGCCTCCATAACGTCTAGTCTGAGATCCGTCCAGTTGCCGGAACTTTTCAAATATGAGAGGAATTTTCTCCTTCGCAATTCCAATCCCAGTGTCAGAAATCACAAAGGACACTTCTCCGTTTGTTCCCTTGAGCACAGAGAATCTAACTTCTCCCCGATCCGTAAACTTGACGGCATTTTTGAGAATGCTAAGAAGAATGCTCTTTAACTTTTTCCAATCGGTCTGGATAGGAGGAATATCCTCCCCGACGTCATACTTGATCTTAAGGGACTTTTTGCCCTCAAGATCGGAAAGCTCTTGCCTGAGTTGGGCGAGCAGAGGGGCTAAATCCTGCTGTTTCACAACAAGCCCTGTCTTTCCCTTCTCTAACTTTGAACAGTCCAAGATTTCCACGATGAGCGCAAAAAGCCCACGGGCACTTTTCATCAAGCCCTCCGCCGCTTTTCTCTGATTTACTGTTAACATACCGAAATCTCCGTCAATCAAAAGTTCACCGTAGCCCATGATAGCAGTCAGTGGTGTCCTAAGCTCGTGGGTGATGTTGCGGAGAAACTCAGACTTTATGCGCTCCACATCGGCTTGCTGCTCAGCAATGATCTGGCGTATTTGCGCCTGTATCCTTAAGACCTTCTCGCCGCGTACGACTTGCGCAAAGTAACCGTAAAAAAGAGCCATTATAAATAAAAACGGGAGGCGTAGGTATATACCGGGATCGAAAATCTCACCGGCGTTGAAAAGGAGATAACCGTAAACCAATACGGACAGTGTCGCCACCACGATCGAGCCGAGAAAGTCTTGCAAGACCGCGCATAGGATAATGATTACAAAATATGCTAGATAAAAGTCTGTTGCGACTTGTCTACTAACGATCAAGGCCGCAGTCACGCAAAAGGTATCGAAGATCACCAATGGCGCGTAAAAATAAGCCGATTCAAATAGCCTTTCATTAACCAGGTAAAGGAAAATATTGGAAAAAACATAGAGAAACATGAAGGCATAGGCCGTCGAGGAGGGAAACGATTCTCCCCCAGAGAAAACAAGTAAATAGGAACAGATAATGACTACCAACCATCTCAGCCGAATAGCCATGAGTTTTTTTGACAGCTCAAAGATTCCGGCTTGTCCCGGGGCTTCCATGGCAGCAGCGATTGATATATCTGGCCGTTCCATAATTTTCTCCTTAATCTGTTAGAAAAATTTCTCCTGCCAGGCGAGAAGCTTAGCGGCTTTGGGCAGCGTCACCCAGTCATTGGCCGCAGCGAGCGCGCAACTGTCGTAACGAATGTGAGCATTCCCTCGCACATCCAATTCATAACCCGCGTCTGGAGTTGTGTTCGCGGCGATCAACAAAGAACCGTAAATGCCGGCATTGCCAGTGACTTGAACCTGCACCTGACCGCGGGCAATCACCAAACCATGAAAAGTGAAGTTGCCTGCGACACCCAGTGCCCCATCCACGATCAACACCCCATAGCCTTCAATGGTACCTTGGATCTGAGCATCGCCGGTGACGCGCGTGATCTGGGGTGTGGTGGATGTTCCCCAGTTACCATTGCTACTATAGTTGCCGCCAGCAAGGTCGGTATGTGAAAGGTTGAGATAGGCATCAACAATCTGCGAAACCGTCTGAGAAAGCGGCGTTATGGTAGCAATACTGGGGGTCCCTCCTACGCCAGTAACTAGATTCATTTGGTTGGATGCCAGTCCGCCATCAGACGTAGTATCGTTGGTCATCTCCGTAGCCAACGCCGGGTCAGTAACCACAATTCCCGGGACAGCCGGTGTCGCGTTACAATTGTCATTCCCATTGATGCTGAAAGAGGTTCCAGAGAAGTTGGTTTCGGTGTTAGCCGCCGTCGATCCCGGGAGCCCTACCGCCCCTAGCCCATAACCGCTTCTACCGATGTAGGCTACTATGACTTTACGGGTGCCGTTGGGGCCGACAGCCGTGGACGTCAGGATCGCCGTTGAAGTGCTTGGGCTACTTGGCGTATTGTTCGTCGCCGTAACATCATAACTGTAGCCAGACGCGGCGGTTGGAAATGGCGTGGTAGAGAGCACGGTCGCACCGCTGCCATAGGTAAAATCCGTGCCGTTCGGGATGGTAGCTAACGCATGCTGGATGCCGGCATCGGCTACCTGGATCACGTTAGTTCCCACCTTAAAACTACTGGTAGTCTTGAGATCGAGCTGACTAAAAAGGAGACTGGCTCCTATAATGGTAAGGAGAATAGAGCTCAAGAAGATGACCACAACGAACGCTATCCCTCGGTTATTTTTTAAAATCGTGACCATTAGAATCCTCTATCTGCGAAAAATGGATCGTTGCCATTGTTGGTATGACGCAACTTCTATACCAACTTGGATGTGATAGCTGTCGTACTAAACCCTTAAAGCTAAGGACCTGTAAATACGGGGAAAACCCCTTTGCATGGGCCTGCTCTGTCTCCGGAGTCAATGCTAATGAGAGCGTCTCAAACTAATATAGAAGTCTCATTTCGAGTCTAATTCTTGGCATTAACGACTCAAAACTCGTTTTCGTAGGATATGGGGGTCCCGCATAACCTACGACATAGATGACATCTTTTCCCTGCTTCACGTTACCTCCCCGAAGGGGGCTTTTTCTTCTTGGTACCATCCTTGTACCTCCCGAAAAAAAGCCCCACGCAATTTCACAGCCGCAAAAGCTGGAAACGCTGGGGCTGATTCACCGATAGAGACATGAAGCAACCTGTCTCAGTGAATAGGCAGTGCCTGACCTTCCCCGGACAAAAAAAATTTCCGCCTCCAGGAAAGACTGTAAGAACCTAAAAACCAGAGAAGCTTGAAGATCTACAACAGACCCTCAGGAACCGAAGCTTCTCTTCCTAAGCCACCCCTCTAGTTCATCGCCGTGGAAGCGCCAACGACCCCCGACCTTTCGGCCCGGAATCTTTCTTTCTTTGACTAGATGGTGGACGCTCTTCACATGCAGCCGCAGGTATCTTGCAGCCTCTTCAGCCGTCAAGACCTGCGCGCCAAGTCTTGTCGCAATTTAACCCTTTCTTCAGGCCATGATCCTATTATACGGGATGGCCTTTGGGATGAGGTCTCATGCGACCTTTCTGCACAGTCGCAAAAGTCGAACCACCCGAGAAGAGTATTCCTTTTCGTTCCTTATCATTCCTAATTCTTATGATTTGTCAATACGTTATACCTACCGAGAGCTAGCTGAAGGCAGATTGTCTCATCCTTGCTCCCCGACTCAGCGGCCAATAATGAACACCTATATGCCATCTTTGTCCTGATGGCGAAGGCGAGATCACGCCGACTGAGCTTAGCGTTAGGGGCGCGCGCGACTTGGCGCTTGCCATGAGGCGTGACTGTTCTGGTTAGCCCTTGCCTTGGCTTCGCCTGAGCCTGGGCGCTGAGGAATGAGTTGACGCCTTAAAGACACCTGGGTTTCGCTTGGACGATTGTGTCCACACCGGCGCGCCCGGCGCTCCGCCTCTCCCGAGAAGGGCAGAAATGACAACTTCCCAACTTCTCCCTCTCACCCATGCAGTGATAACAACTCCCAGCTTCAGGGCGTGAGCAAACAGGCAGGAGAAAAGAATATCTAGAGGTGCAACGGTTTCTCTTTTTCGGCGCCTTAACGGAGTTTTTTAAGGATTTTTTCCCCACAACGAGACAAAAAAGCCCTCGTCGATCAGCTCTTGCACCAGGCTGTTGTCGAAGAACTGTTCAGGTTTAGCCTGCTTTGCTTTGGGATTCTTCTTGGCGATCTCGTCTAAAGTCACCTGGAATGCCTGAGGCTTGACAAGAGGGATTTTTTCCACGAAGTCCTGGGCGTATTGCAGGCTCCCCTCGAGCATTCCCGGATCCCTGATCTTCGTGTAGCGGGCGATGATCTCTTTCGCCTCCTCCCTGCGGGTGTGCATGAAGTAAACAGCCCTGGAGTAGGCGCGCAGAAACGCCTTCGCCTGCGCCCTGCGTTCGTTCATAAACTTGCGTGTTGTTGTAACACCCGCATGCAGGAAAGGGATAGACTCCTTGGCCAGGTTGAACAGGATCTTGACCCCGGCCTGCTGGGCCAGGAAGCCCGTGGGAAAGGACATTGGGGCGGCATAGATGGATTTCTTCGCGAGGGCGGCTGCCAGCTCCGGCATCCCGCCGATCTGCAGGATCGGCACATCCCGTCCCGCTTCCAGTCCGTATTTCGCGAGCAGCATACGCATCGCAAAGTCCGTCGAGGCGCCAAAGCGCGATACGCCGACGGGCTTGCCCTTGAGGTCCTCGATAGTTCTTATCTCCGGGGGCGCCATGACATAGAAGGCCGTCACATTAATGACCGCCCCCATAGCCATAAGGTCGCCGCCCTGGAGGCCCGCATCAGCAATTACCTGACTGTTGGCGGTGGAGATATGGACCTCTCGCGCCACCATCGCCTGCGCCATGGTAGAGGAGCTGGAGATATAAATGAGATCGGCATCCACTCCTTCCTGCTTGTAGAAACCTACGTCCTTAGCCGCCCAAAAGGGAAGGTACAAGGCGCTTACCGCCGAATAGCCGATCACGACCTTTTGGGCTGTGCCGGTTGCAGGGAAAGTCAGGAGAAAGACAACGGTAAAAATTAACAGCAGCTTGCCCAAGGAAACCTCCGTGTCACCGGAATAGGCGGCCCCACTTCTGAAGCACCTGGGCCTGAAGCTCAGGGCTGGACTCGGCAACCGCTGGAAACTCATGCCTCCATTCGTAAGGCCTGCAAGCATCGATGACGGCCCGTGAGTTCACCATCGCCTCCGATCCCGGGCGAACCATCGGATCGAGCGCCGTGCTCCACGCCCGGCGGATAAAGTCGATGTCCTCTGCCGGGTTAGTGCGGGTGGCCAGCGCCCAGATCACATCGTTGGTATTGGAGGGATCGATGTCGTCGTCCACCACAACGACATAGCGGCCTGCGTAGGCGCCTTCGCGGATCTGGCAGGCAACGAAGCCGGCCATGCGCGCGTGGCCGGCGAAGCGCTGGGTGATGGAAATAACGTTAAACATGCGCGCCCCGCCCGCTTCATGGGTCCACACGCCGCGCACGTCCGGCACCCCGGCCCGCTCGACGGCGTCGTGGAGCAGCGCCGAACGCACAACCGCGCGCCAGTAGCTGTAATCGTTCGGCGGCCGGTTAGGCGGCGAGCCGAGGATGATCGGCTCGTTGCGGTGATATACGGCTTGCACGCGAATCACAGGCTGCGGACGCTCCCCGCTGGCATAATAGCCCGTCCACTCGCCGAAGGGACCTTCTTCGCGCACCTCGTCCGGCGGCACCACTCCCTCCACGGCAATCTCCCCGTCGGCCGGCAGAGGCAGATTTTGCAGCGGAGAGGGCGTCACCCGCAGGGGCGAGCGCTTGATGGCGCCGGTGTAGTTGTATTCGCTGATGCCCATCGGCACCTCGAGGCCCGCCGCCATCATCAGCAGCGGGTCTTCTCCAAAAACCACAGCCACAGGACAGGGCTGTCCTTTAGCGTGGTATTTCTGCAGGTGGATAGATCCTTGTTTGCCGGGAGAGATCATGAGGCCCAGCGTTTTCTCGTCGTGGATCATCACGCGGTAGGCGCCCAGGTTGACCTGTCCGGTATCAGGATCGCGGGTAATCACGCAACAACCGGTGCCCAGATATCGCCCGCCGTCTTTGGGATGCCAGAGCGGGGCCGGGAAGTCCAAAACGTTGGCGTTGGCCCCGTCACGGACGTTTTGCATGATCGGCGCCGCCTTGTTACTTACCTCGACAGGAGGATATTGGACAGATTCGGCTTCCCAAAGGCGCGGCTGGCCGCGCAGCGCTCGCACCAGACCGTTGTTGTCCAGCCCGGGGTCCAAGCCGAAGGCGATGGCCAACCGCGGCGCATTGAGTAAAGCGCCGGCAACCACACGGAACCCCTTCGGATAGCCCTTAATCTCGTTGAACAGGAATGCCTTCGAATTCGGCCGCTTGGCATTGAGCTCTGAAATGATGCCGATCTCCAGATTCCAGTCGGCCCCGTTGACTTCCTCCAGCTCGCCGATCGCTCGAACGCGATCAAGCCACTCTCGCAAATCACGGCAGTGGCCGGCAGGAGACTGCTGCTTAAGAACCGAAACTTCCACGAGGGTACTCCTTTCTCCCTGTTAGCTCTGACGCCTGGTTCCCCGCGGGGCGCATTGAAAGCTCTGCGCGCCCCGGCCAACCATCCGGCTGTTCACTTCTACGCCAACTCCGGGAGTTTTTGCAACCGGAACTTGCCAAAATCAGCAGTCGCTCTCTTTGTACTCACGCAAAACCCCGGCGCGGTCAAATGTCAGCCTGTATTGCCGGCAAGTATCCGGGCTGCCGCGGACCAGCTCAGGCTGACTCCTCCTGGCAACACCCCCGGGGAGCCCGCCGCCATCTGAGCCGTAACTTGGAGGAGGTATATAAACACTCGGGGGCGTTCCCTTGGCAACGTATTTGTAGATCAACACCATAGCATCGCCACCTGACGTTGAAGTGGACTGCGGGAGCCCCCAGGCCTTTATGATCTCGTCCTGGGTTATTTTATTGACGTTTTCCGCCAGAAACATGGTCCGACTGCCCTGCGCGGAGCAAGACGCTAGAAATATAGCGATGAGTAGAATTACTAAACGTTTCATGGAGTAGCCTCCTTCTTTTCTTTTTATTCTCTACAGCGGGGAGTCCGGCGGGTTGGGTAGCCCGCGCAGCCACCAGGCCACAAGGAGGGCCAATCCTACAGCCTGGGGAAGGGAGTAAGCAACATGGCTGAGAATCCCGCCCAGCATCCCTCCCAGTGCGGCGCCCATGAAGCCCGAAAAATTATAGAAACCGGTGGCGGCCCCGCGTCCCTGCAGAGCCACTCTCTGGG
>Ga0209824_10001568_pt1 | contig 12630 bp, 13 predicted proteins | sample VDWuncwatermetaG_FD_184124 | JGI IMG/M metagenome (GOLD analysis project Ga0209824, IMG submission 184124) | Wastewater microbial communities from Netherlands to study Microbial Dark Matter (Phase II) - VDW unchlorinated drinking water (SPAdes)... ... | reverse complement strand
ATGCACGCGGCAATGCTCGTGCGACCACCGATGGCGAGCACTGCTACAAGACTACATCCGAGCGCGTGTTTGCGGCGGGCGACATGCGTCGCGGGCAATCGTTAGTGGTGTGGGCGATCCGCGAAGGTCGTCAAGCGGCGCGTGAAGTGGATGAGTATTTGATGGGGAGCTCCAGTTTGCCGCGTTAAAACGCTCGGCTTATTCCAATTCCAGTTTCGTAGGTTGGGCTAAATAAAATGAAGCCCAACGTCATAACCAAAAAAGCATAGGGCCGGGGAAAAATAAGGTGTTGGGCTTCATTTTATTTAGCCCAACCTACGGTACTGCGCAGAAAAAATACAGAAAATTTTAGGCCGCACTAAAATGAAGCAAGCAACTGAAATATCTGTGACTTTACAGTTTTATAAATTAGTAGGCAAGCATTTGACGCAATATCTTGCGTCAAATAGGATGCCTACTTCACGTTAGGGTTTTCGTATGCTGAAGTTTTTAAAAGACCACTTGGCATCACCCACCATAGCCAAAGTATTAGCATGGCTATCACCAACGGTATTGGCCGTAGCAGTTTGGGCGCGAGAGGGTGCAATCCAGCAAGCACGAGAGTTATCACCACAATCGGTAGCACTACTGCTAACCCTATCCATTGTGTTAATCCTAGCTCTTCTAGCATGGGTTTTTTACCTTCTTCCTTCATTCAAATACTTGCCAAAGTATCAGGTCTATCAACATCGCGTTAACGGTCTTTACTACTGCCCGACATGCCGCAACAAAAAACCGCTGTCCCCATTGAGGTATGAAAAAACAGGATGGCGTTGTCCGTTCAAAGAATGCCAAAAGTTCTACAAAGACCCAGATTACAATGTGCCACCAGAGCCACCAAAACCAAAACTTGATCCTCGTACAGCATGGATGGCAAATTAAACCCTAACCTTTCATTCAAGAGGGGCTGCGCCGCTTTTGGCGCAGTCCCTTAATTTAACGTTAGGAGGCTCGCATGACCGAAGACCAGTGGTGGTATCTACAGGCGCAAATTTCCGCTCAAAATGCTTTGCTATTCGCTTTGGTAAGAGCCGAAAAAAACCAAGATGCGCTGATGAAACAATTCGAGATAAACTGCGAATTACTGAAAACCGCATCCCTCCCTTCTCTTGCTCCAGATAGTTTTCTCTCAATGGTAGAAAAAGAGAAAAAACGGATTTTCGACTTGCTTTGGGGGCAAGCCTGATGGCATCCTCTAAATGTTCTTTCCAGTATCGTTCCATGTCCATATTAAAATCTCCTAACCCTTCGTTCGAGCCGACCGTGATAGAGCTGCGTTTTTCTCAGCGTCCGTGCGCGGCGGCTCAACTCGCACGTTAGGGGCTTCTTTGTCATCGCTCTCAATCGCCATCAGCAACAGCGTTTCCTGCGGCAATTCGGCCTCGCACATTGGCTGGCACTCCCATATTCCGGGAACGCCTTTCTCATTTACGCGGGTCAGGTACGCTCCGCGTAGCTCGTCAACTCCTTTCCCGCACAGCCTGCATTTGTAGCCCATTGCTTGCCCTTTCTTCGTTTGTACCAGCCCCTAACCCATCGTTCCAGCGGAGCCACGCGATAATGCCGCGTGTCCCGCTGAACTCAAACGTTGGGCCTATCAGGAGAAATAGCGTGTCAGAACTAGTTGCAGATTGCCCTCGTTGCGGTTCTAACCGCATTACATTTGACCTCGCAAGTCAGACAGTCATTGATACAAGACATAATTGGCAGCAATGGTATGAGGCATTTTGCATTTGTCGCCACTGCGGACGATCTACTGTATTTGTTCTTGCAGAGGCAGGAATAAAAGAAGCAGAGTACATCCGCAAAACAGGCTTAGCGAAAATTTCCGGGGCTGTAAGTGATCTCGTTCGCATAGAGGGCTTCATCAGCTTGAAAGACAGAGTGGCGATGGCACCTCCTGAGTATCTGCCTGACGATATTCGGGCTGTATTTTCCGAGGGTGCCACTTGCCTTGCCGTTGGATGTTTCAATGCCGCTGGAACCATGTTTCGCCTTTGCGTCGATCTTGCAACTAACTCGATGCTTCCTGAAGCAGATGGCGACGGGCTCAATTCAAAAATCCGGCGAAGTTTAGGGTTACGGTTGTCTTGGTTATTTGACCATAATCTTCTGCCAGAGGCATTGCGTGAACTCTCTTCCTGTATCAAGGACGATGGGAATGATGGCGCGCATGAGGGCTCACTAAAACAGGAAGACGCAAATGATCTTCTGGATTTCACAGTCGTCATGCTCGAGCGCCTTTACACCGAACCAGAACGCCTTCGCCTTGCAAAAGAAAGAAGGGAAAAGCGCCGTGGCACATAGGCCCAACCCGGCAGTCAAGAGGGACGGCGCAAAAGCGCGCCGCCCCTTACTTTTACGTTATGTGTCATTGGAAAGGTCATGAATAGCGACGTATCTCCTGAAATCCAGAAGCTCCTTGAGCCAAGGGAAAATATCCTTTGGTCTGGCCAGCCCAAACAAGGCGTTATGCTCCGTGGCTCTGATGCCTTCCTAATTCCGTTCAGCTTACTGTGGGGTGGCTTCGCTTTCTTCTGGGAGTACAGCGTCCTTACAAAGGGAGCACCACTCTTCTTTGCTCTGTTCGGTATTCCATTTGTTGTTGTCGGCGTCTACCTTATAGTGGGCCGGTTCTATGTCGAAGCGAAACAAAGAGAAAAAACATATTACGGTATTACCTCAGACCGGGTAGTTATCGTTTCAGGGTTACTTCAACAAAATATAAAATCCTTGGCTCTTCGCACACTGTCTGATGTTACGCTAACCGAATCACGAGACGGCACGGGTTCAATTTCATTTGGCAATTCTTTCCCATTCGCAGCGTGGTTCGGTGGTATGGCTTGGCCTGGAATGGAGCAATTTTCAAGGCCGCGCCTCGATATAATTAACGACCCCAAGCGGGTCTATCAACTCATTCGTGAGGCACAGAAAAATGCCACATAACCCTACGCTCAAGCGGGACTGCGCAAAAGCGCGCAGCCCCTTAGCTTCACGTTAGGTTTTTAACAACGGAATCTCACTATGAAACTTCTACTTCTTTTGTTTTTATTCTTTTCAGCATTTGCAATAGCGGATCAACTAGATCCACCAAAAATTATCAAGGAACAGAATGGGCGTATGACAAACTTCCGCGCGGAAGGAAGCCTTGCATCCACCCAAACAATAGGGTGCATCCATATTGAAGAAGCAAAAAATACATACACACCCGCAGATATTTACAAGGGCTCTGGCGAGTGCGTTAGTCAGGACAAGTATGAATTAGCAGTTGATTTGAATGCGCTGGCAGGTGTTTACGCCAAATTTGATGCGGAGCGAATTACCGATAAAACTGCCGGGCAGGCCAATACCGCACTAATAATGAATACTTTCTCGACTTTACCTCAGGATAAAAAATCCAAATTTGCTGAGCTTATGAAGCTCACGGCAAACAACCCTGAATCATTAAAAAAACTTTGCGGGGGTATTCGGAAAGTCGGGATGCCCAACTACTACCCAAGCTACATGATATTACATGGAATCAAGGCGTTTACGGGAAACCCCCATGAAGGTGCGTTAGTAGAAAACTTTGATTCATCTGCCGCATGGGGAAAAGTTCTTTCCGGTTATCTTCATTGCCCCAGTGAATAAACCTAACCCATCATTCAGAAAGAAATAGGGTCAGACTCGAATTAAATGCTACGCTTCTAACCTCTCCCATCGCTAGGTGTTAAATCATGGCTCGTCTGCCACGCTTTTTTCTGCCTAATCAGCTCGGTAGGTTGGGTTGAATGGAATGAAGCCCAACATTCATTATGAATTTTGATGTTGGGCTTCACTATGCCAGCCCAACCTACCATGCTTGATGACGAGACTATACCTAGCAATGCAAAACAAACGAATATCACGAGGCCTCATTAATGCCACTATCTGAATTTGAACGCAAAAGAATCGATAAAATTTTTGGCGAATATTGCAGTAAAAAAATTCCACCTCATATTCGAACTGAAATTCGTATCGAATACAAAATCAGAGGCAGTGAAGTCAAACTATTCGAGTGTCGCCTAGGATTGGATGATCGTACAATCTGGACTGAAAACCCTGTAGCCAGATTCAAAAAAGATGAAAAGATAAATACATGGTTTTTGTACTGCGCTGACCGCAATAGTAGATGGCATCTTTTCAAACCCAATGCCAAGAGTAAAGATATTGAAAAACTGCTGGACGAGGTCGAACGTGACACCACGGGAATATTCTGGGGTTAGATGATGATAATAATCGGGGAAGACCGCAATTTAATGGGCGAGCGGCTGAAATTCAAAAGCCCGATTGAGGACATTCAAGGGGTGCATCCTTGATACAATATCGTCCCATTTCATAACAGGCGGCGCACCGAATTAAAGGAATAGCGAATCGGTGAGGCGTATTTATACAACACCAATACCATACCTAAAAAGATCGTGCTATTCACATTCATTCTGACTCCAACTATTTTTTAATCTCGTTACCTAATAATCTGACCCCCAACATGAATTTCAAAGTAAAGAACGACACCTTCCTTCGCGCCTTGCTGCGCCAACCCACCGATTACACCCCTGTTTGGATGATGCGCCAAGCGGGGCGTTATTTGCCGGAATACTGCGCGACGCGTAAACGTGCGGGCAGTTTTCTGGAATTATGCAAAAGCCCAGACATGGCGACAGAGGTGACGCTACAGCCATTGGAACGCTTCCCTTTAGATGCCGCCATTTTGTTTTCGGACATTCTTACCGTGCCAGACGCAATGGGACTCGGTTTATATTTTGCAGAGGGCGAAGGGCCAAAATTCGAACGCCCCTTGCGCGATGAAGCGGCAATCAAAGCACTGCGAGTGCCCGACATAGACAAAGATTTACGCTATGTAACCGATGCCGTATCGCAAATTCGTAAAGCATTAAATGGCAGTGTGCCGCTGATAGGATTTTCCGGTAGCCCGTGGACGTTGGCGTGCTATATGGTGGAGGGCGCGGGCAGCAGCGACTATGCGCGCGTGAAAACGCTGCTGTATAAAGAGCCAAAATTGATGCACCATATTTTGGAAGTGACCGCGCAATCCGTCACGCAATATCTAAACGCGCAAATTGAAGCGGGCGCGCAAACCGTGATGATTTTCGATTCTTGGGGCGGCGCGCTGTCGCATGCGGCCTACCATGAATTTTCCTTGCCCTATATGCAGCGCATTGTTCAGGGCTTGAAGCGTGAGCATGATGGTGTAAAAATTCCGGTGATCGTGTTCACCAAAGGCGGCGGCTTATGGCTGGAGAGTATCGCCAATATTGGCTGTGACGCAGTGGGTTTAGACTGGACTATGGATATAGGCATGGCGCGGCAACGTGTGGGACATAAGGTCGCGCTGCAAGGCAATCTTGACCCCACCATTCTATTTGCCTCGCCAGAAGCGATACGCACCGAGACCGAACGCATTTTATCCAGCTACGGTTATGGCACGGGACACGTGTTTAATTTGGGGCATGGTATCTCGCAATTTACCAATCCCGACCACGCGGCGGCGTTGGTGCAGGCCGTGCATGAATTAAGTAAAAAATATCACTAAAACTGCTTGACATTCGGATGCTTATGCACAGCGTAATGGAAGTAAAGCGGGGGGTAAAGTACGTTCAATAGCCAAGCATTTTCGTTTTTTAACCCCTTGTTTTTATTTGTATTAAATCATGCCCATTTAATAAGCACCATCAAAATATCCCATATTAACTGAGGGGTTAGCCCTGTTGTCCTACAGTTTTCCACAAAGTTATCCACAGGAAATGTGCATAACAAAAAATACCCAATTGAGTCAGTCTACTTGGCTGACCTTTGCAGAAATTACTGCAATATTTTTTAGTGAATTTGCCCGCGAAGTTACTCAAAAAGGTACATCCTAAATGTCTATCATCCGTGTCGCATTGGATGTGCCGTTGGCTACTTTATTTGACTATGCTGTGCCACTGCATTGCAATGTTTTAATCGGGCATCGCGTCCTTGTCCCTTTTGGTCGCAAGCAACTGGTCGGCGTGGTCATGGAATGCGTCGCCGATTCTGAGCTTGCTACCGATCGTATTAAGCCTATCTCGCAAGTGCTGGATGAAGTCCCTCCGCTATCGGCGGATGTGCTCGCGCTGCTGAAATTTTGCAGCGAGTATTATCACGCGCCCCTCGGCACAACCGTGTTATCTGCCTTGCCGGCACGCTTGCGTTCGCCTCAGCCTTTTACGCGCTCGCAAAAAAGTTATAAGCAAGCATTGCGTTATGCTTTAACAGCCAGTGGCCGCATGCTTGATTTGGAAAATTTCCCTAAGCGTAAAGTGGTGCAGCGGCGCATTCTCGCTGCCTTGCAAGTGGGTGCAATAAGCCTCGCGCAAATTCGCACTTTATCCAGCACCGCCACCAGCGGGCTTAAAGTGTTGCTGCAAGAAGGCTGGGTTGAAGTGTGTGGTGAGGCAACCGAAGCTGCGCCCAAGCAAGCGCATGTGGCGCAACTGGTGGGCAGCCACACTTTAACTGCCGCGCAACAGCAGGCGGTGGATGCCGTCACGCACGCGACGGGCTATGCCAGCTTTCTGCTACATGGTGTGACGGGCAGCGGCAAGACTGAAATTTATGTGCATCTCATGCAGCATTTTTTGCAGCGCGGCGGGCAGGTGCTGTTGCTGGTGCCGGAGATTAACCTCACGCCGCAGTTGGAAAACTACTTTCGCACGCGCTTACCAGATGTAGCGATCACCAGTTTGCACAGCGGCTTGAATGACACCGAGCGTTCGCATAATTGGCTGGAGGCGCAATCCGGTCGGGCGCGTATAGTCCTAGGCACGCGCCTTGCCGTGTTTGCACCGTTGCCACAACTAGCCCTGTTGATTGTGGATGAAGAGCATGACAGCTCATTTAAACAGCAAGATGGTTTGCGTTATTCGGCACGCGATGTCGCGATTTTTCGCGCTAACCAACGCGGCGTACCCATCGTGCTCGGCTCAGCCACGCCCGCGCTAGAGAGTTATTACAACGCGCAAAATGGCCGCTACCAATTGCTGCGTTTGCAGCAACGCGCCTCCGCACAAGCGCGCTTGCCAGAAGTGCGCTGCATCAATATCAGCAATGTGTACATGCAGCACGGCATCAGCGATCCGTTGTTTGCCGCGCTGGGCGAGCAATTGCAGCGCGGCGAGCAGAGTTTAATTTTTATCAATCGACGCGGCTACGCCCCGGTGTTGATGTGTGCGGCGTGTAATTGGTTGTCCGGCTGCAAACATTGCGCCGGAAAATTAGTGCTGCATTTGCAAGACCGACGTTTGCGCTGTCATCACTGCGGCCACCAAGAGGCTGTGCCGCGCACGTGTCCGTCGTGCGGTAATGTCGATTTGCAACCTGTCGGCAGCGGCACACAGCGCGTCACCAGCGCGCTACAAGAGCATTTTCCACACGCCCGCATATTGCGCGTGGATAAAGACAGCACGCGCAACAAAGGCGCGTGGGCGGCGGCGCGGCAGCAAATACAAAATGCCGAAGTGGATATTTTGGTCGGCACACAAATGCTGGCCAAGGGACATGACTTCCCCAATTTAACCTTGGTCGGCGTGTTAAATCCAGATGGTGCTTTATACAGCGGCGATTTTCGCGCTTCAGAAAAATTATTCGCGCAACTGGTGCAAGTCGCTGGGCGTGCGGGTCGCGCAGATAAACCTGGACTAGTGTTAGTGCAAACCGCGTTTCCCAATCATCCTTTATATCGCGCCTTGCATGACCACAATTACGATACTTGGGCGCAAACGCTGTTGGCGGAGCGGCAAATGGCCGGCTTCCCGCCGTTTGTGTATCAAGTAATGTTGCGTGCCGAAGGTCAGCAGCAATCGACGCTAAACGCATTTATGCAGCAGGCGCGAGAAGCCGCGTTGCCGCTGGCACAAAGCGTGGAAGTATATGGCGTAGTGCCCGCCGCGTTGTCGCGTCGCGCCAACCATACTCGCCTACAGTTATTAGTGCAGAGTGACTCTCGCCGAGTGTTGCAAGAATTTTTGCGCGACTGGCGACCGTTATTGGAAACCTTGCCTGCGAAGAAAATACGGTGGTCGTTGGATGTAGACCCGTTAGAATTTTAGAGTCAAACAGCTCATTTATGCATGTTGGGATGGGTCAGCGCGACGTGTCTTACGCTCAGGTTAAGTTGTCAGTCGCGTGAGGTTCTTTAGAAATTTCACGTCCAGCCATTAGCACACTTCACGATTTGACTATGCTGACAAGTCGTAGCAAACTGCTTCCCCAATTACACGGTTAATTGGTGTACGTTGGCAATCGGATATTGCTTCTTTCGGTATTAAAAATAAAGGGGGTCGAAATGTATATCGCAATTCAAAAAAGTCGTCGGGTGTTGAGCGTGTTGCTGTCGATATGTTTAATTTTCACTGGTTTCCCGGCGACGTTGGCGCGGGCGCAGAATGCAGTTGTTGGTTCTGGTGGCCGAATTACCTTGGAGGCAATTGATCCTGCTACCGGAAAGCCTTTCCTTGGTCAGGAATTTCATTCATTAAAGCCTGGCATGAAAGTTCATTTTAATGTGAAAGCTTATGATGCTGCGGATAATGATGTTGGATGCAAAGATCCAGTTTTTACGGTCAATCAAGGTGTTAATGAACCGAAGATCAAGGGTTTTATAGGCAATGATATGATCATGGGTGAGGGTGCTGGATTTGCTGATGTTTTCGTACGTTGTGCCGAAGTTCCCGATGCGCGCGCCCAAACTCGGGTTGTGAATAATACGCTCATAGCACTGCCACCCACTACACCAACGCCCATCACACCAACGCCCATCACACCAACGCCCATCACACCAACGCCCATCACACCAACGCCCACTGCCGCAGCTACATCCAATGCAGGAATGACTGCGCTGGGGGTGGGGGCGGCTGTCGTTGGAGTGGGCTTGTTGGTGGCACTGGTAGCTGGGGCAGCAGAAAAGACGTGCCCCTCTGGATATCATCAATGTAGGCCAACCGATAAATGTTGCCCTGATGGTCGTACTATTTACTGCCCAAACTCAAATACGTGTACTAACCTTACCGGGAATGGTGGGGAATGCGGTGTCGGGCAGCCAAAACGGGCATGTTGATAGCAACGAAACGCCATGCTGCATGAGGCGTAAGGAACTTTAGTTTAGGTTTCGAATTGTATTTTTCTGGGATGATCACCCAATTTGGAAGTTAATAAGAATGGTTGCCTTCCTTGTTATGTGTTTTTATTCCCGCCTTTATTTACGCCCCGTATTTTTTATCTTGGTAGCACAAGTTGTATTGCTGTCGCCGTCGCAAGCTGAGGCTTTATTGCAATTGTCTTTGCCTGCGGCGGTAGATCGCGCACTCTCATCCAATCGAAATTTGGCAGTCTCGCGCATGTCATTGGAGAGCGATAAATACTCAGTAGATGTGGCGCGTGCCGAATTTTCGCCCAAGATAGGCCCCGCCGTGACGCTAGGTCGGGTGGGGAATAGCGCGCTGTTCCCCAACGGCGGGGGGGTAAACAACAGTTATGGCGTTTTGCTGAGTAAAAAATATGAGTTGGGCACCACGGTGTATGGGGGCCCCGCATACAATCAAGCAGCGAACACCAGCAATAACACGTTTAACCTAGGTGTCACCCAGCCATTGCTCAAAGGACTGGGGTCGGAAGTCAATCTGGACGGTGTGCGCCGCGCGGAATTTTCGGCGGCATCAACCATGCTGCGCTTGGAACAAGCAAAAATCGATATGGTGCTGGAGACGATATCAGTATTCTTCGAGGCAAATAAACAGCATCTGACTATTGAAATGAATGAAGCACTGTGTAAGAAGCTGCGGCAACACGTTGCCATTTCTCGCAGCAAGGAGAAAATAGGACTGGCTGGCTCCATGGATACTTATCGTGCCGAAATAAGGTTGAAGGATGCGGAAGATGCGTTGTCCCGGACGAAAAATGCCCACTTTACATTGATTGGCAGATTGAAATTGCTGATGAATTTGGAGCAGGAGGTCGACATTGCTCTGCTATCGCCAGATATGCCTTCAGTGAAAATAGATGAGCCAGAGTTGGATGCAGAAAAAAACAACCTTGAGCTTGCCCAAATGCAATCAGCTATTGAAGAAGCTGAACGTGTTGCCCGCGTTGCCGACGATGCCCGTCTTCCCGATATCAATTTGCAGCTAAATTATGGCCGGGCAAACCGCGCTGCTGATCCATTGGCACAAACATTGCCAACTACCGATCAGACCTGGAGCATCAGTCTGCAATCATCAACTGATTTGTTTCGCACGGCAGAAAAAAGTAATTACTACAAAGCAAAAATGGCGGTGGAGATGTTGCGCGTCAACCTTCAGCAAAAGAAAGATGACATCAAGCGTCAAGTTCGACAACAAGTTTTGTATATTGCGGCAGCCAAGGAGCGTAGTGTTTTAAGACTAGAGCAGATCAAACAAGCCGAGGGAAAGTTGGCACTGGCTGAGGTGAAGTTTACGCATGGCATGGCGGACAATTTTTCGGTTATTGAGACTGAAACAGAGTTGCAAAATGCCCGCGTAGGATTGCTTGTAGATGAAATAGATCACGCCTTGGGTGTGTATGGGCTGGCCGCCATAACTGGGCATCTATTCGATGGGCTGTTGCAGCCACGCCCAACTCAGTGATATGACCAAGCAATCAAAAAAAGTTTTCGCAGGATGCGCGATGGCGACGGGGTTGGTTTTTACCGCCTGGCTGGCTTTCTCATTACCCGGAAGCATGCCCGAACATGCACTTGCGACAGTACGTAAGCAAAGCTTTGAAATAAAAGTTGCAGTGGTGGGCAATCTGGACGCGGCTAATCGCTATGAAGTGGTATCGGGTCTTCGGGGAGATCGTGGCAAGATTATCAAAATTGCCGAGGATGGTGCACAGGTTAAAAAAGGAGATTTGATTGTCAGCTTTGATCCTACTTTTTTTGAGTCGGAGATGTTGCGCCTTGATGGGGAAATGCGATCACGGCTGGCTGTGGTTGAATATCATCGACAAATGCTTAATTTAGAAAAATCGCAAATTGAAAAAAATATTAGTAATTTTCAGCACGATTTAATTAAGACTAGGCAGGAATATGAGCAGCTTCAGGGTTACCTGAATGAATTGCAGGGATTGGAAAAAAAAGGGTACGTAATCGTGAGCGAGGTTGTTCAGGCAAAACGTAAGTTGGAGGAAGTGCAGTCACGCTTAAAGAAATCGGAAGTGGATGTTGAAAGGGTGAATAAAGAATCCATTTATAAGTTTGGTCAGGCTATGGCTGAAATGAAAAAAGCGGAGAGTGACTTGGAAACATCACGCATCGCCTTGGCGGAGGTCAGAGCAGAACATAAAAAAACGGCACTGCGGGCACCAATAGATGGATTTGTCATTGTGCATGAAAGTGGCTCTTTGGGTGAGCGGCGCAGAGTTAGTGTGGGCGACACCATTTGGCAAGGGCAGCCCGTACTTTATATCCCAAATCTCGCTTCAATGATTGTTAAAGCACAAGTCAGGGAGAATGATTTAAATAAAATCAAACCCGGTTTGGAAGCGGTGGTTAAAGTTGATGCCTATCCTGCGATTAGCCTTGTTGGACAAGTTGAAAGTATTGGTGCATTGGCGGTAGATAACTCATCAGCCGCAGGAAAATATTTTCAGTTCACCATCAAATTGCGGGAGAGCGATCCAAATTTACGCCCAGGTATGACGGCGCGGGCATTTATTACGACTGAGCAAGTGAGTGAAGTTATGACGATTCCCATCGCAGCACTTTTTTTTGAGGGAGGTGCTACATTTTGTTATTTCGACACGGGGGCGGATATTCTAAAACGAGCCGTCAAAGTAGGACGTATGAATGAAGATTTAGTAGAAATCACTTCCGGGTTGACGGAAGGTGACAAGGTTAGTCTCGTTAAACCATAGAAATGGCGATATTGATTCAGCTGGAGGGCATAGAAAAATCTTACTGTACTGCCAGAGGGCAGCAGGTTATTTTGTCTGGACTGGATTTGAATGTGGAGGCAGGGGAATATGTTGCCATCATGGGCTCGTCGGGTTCAGGGAAGTCAACACTTCTGCATATTATGGGTTGCTTAGACCGCCAGACTGCTGGGCAGTATTATTTTGCGGGAAAAAAAATTGATGCCTTAAGCGATGCTCAACTTTCCGAAATTCGCGCTGCTGAAATAGGGTTTGTATTTCAGCACTTTTATTTGTTGCCACACCTTTCTGTTTTTGAGAATGTCGCACTTCCCTTTTTTTATCAGCTTAATCATGTAGAGAATATTGACGAGCAGATCAATGAAGCCTTACAGGTGGTGGGGTTGGCTGATCGATCCCGACATCGCCCATCTGAGTTATCTGGAGGAGAAATGCAGCGCGTGGCTATTGCGCGGGCGCTGATTACTCGCCCACAATTAATTTTGGCCGATGAGCCGACTGGCAGCCTTGATTCGCTTACCAGCAGCGGAATTTTAGATGTTATTAAACGACTTAATCAGATGGGTGTAACAATCGTGCTGGTAACCCATGATTCTCTGGTGGCTAATCAGGCAGGCCGAATAATGACTATCAGGGATGGAC
>Ga0209824_10001567_pt1 | contig 12638 bp, 10 predicted proteins | sample VDWuncwatermetaG_FD_184124 | JGI IMG/M metagenome (GOLD analysis project Ga0209824, IMG submission 184124) | Wastewater microbial communities from Netherlands to study Microbial Dark Matter (Phase II) - VDW unchlorinated drinking water (SPAdes)... ... | reverse complement strand
CCACTCCCCACTCCCCACTCCCCACTCTCCACTTACCAGGAAAGGCATCATCCTCGCCGGCGGCACCGGCAGCCGCTTGCACCCGGCGACGCTGGCGCTCTCGAAACAACTGCTGCCGGTGTTCGATAAACCGATGATTTATTACCCGCTGACCACGCTGATGCTCGCGGGGATACGCGACATCTTGGTTATTTCCACGCCGCAGGACATCCCGCGTTTCGAGCAATTATTGGGGAGCGGCGTGCAGTGGGGCATCAACTTCAGTTACGCCGAGCAGCCTTCGCCCGACGGCCTGGCGCAAGCGTTTATCATCGGCGAGCAATTTATCGGCGATGCCCCGTGCGCGCTGGTGCTGGGCGACAATCTTTTTTATGGGCACAATTTTTATAAAATCCTCGGCAACGCGGTGGCGCGCGAGCAAGGCGCGACCGTGTTCGCCTATCACGTCCATGACCCGGAGCGTTACGGCGTGGTCGAGTTCGACGCGCAAGGGCAGGCGGTGAGCCTGGAAGAAAAACCGCAGCAACCCAAATCCAGCTACGCCGTCACCGGCCTCTATTTTTACGACACGCAAGTGGTGTCGCTGGCCAAGCAGCTTAAACCCTCATTGCGCGGCGAACTGGAAATCACCGATTTGAACCGGCTCTATCTCGCGCAAGGCAGCTTGTCGGTAGAAATCATGGGGCGCGGCTACGCTTGGCTTGATACCGGCACGCACGACGCGCTGCTCGAAGCGGGACAGTTCATCGCCACCATCGAACGCCGCCAGGGTTTAAAAATCGCCTGCCCCGAAGAAGTCGCGTATCGCGCAAAATGGATAGATGCCGCGCAACTCGAAAAGCTGGCCGCGCCTATGCACAAAAATGGCTATGGGCAGTATCTGCTGCGCTTGCTCAGAGAAAAAATTTACTAGCCTAAAATTAACGAGAGGGCAGTCAACATGAAATTGAGGGAACCGTAGGTCGGGATTTATCCCGACATCGCCCCTCTGTCGGGCTAAAGCCCGACCTACGAAGCGTATGTTTCATGTTGAATACCTACTAGCCGCACGCCGAATATGAAAATCACCCGCCTCGCCATCCCCGACGTGCTGTGCATCGAACCGCAAGTTTTCGAGGACGCGCGCGGCTTTTTTTTTGAAAGCTACAACCAGCAGCAGCTCGATGACGCGCTCGGCAGACCCGCCCGCTTCGTGCTCGACGGCCACTCGCGTTCGGAAAAAAATGTGCTGCGCGGGCTGCATTACCAAATCAAACAAACGCAGGCAAAACTGGTGCGCGTGGTTGCGGGAAAAGTGTTCGACGTGGCCGTGGATTTACGCAAAAGCTCGCCCACGTTTGGCCGTTGGGTAGGCACGACGCTTTCCGCAGAAAACAAGCAGATGATGTGGATACCCGAAGGTTTCGCCCACGGTTTTGCGGTGTTGACCGACAGCGCGGAACTCGTTTACAAAATGACCGATTATTGGGCACCGCAACACGAACGCTGCCTGCGGTGGAACGACCCGGCATTGGGTATTGACTGGAATTTGACGGGTGCGCCCCTCATCTCGGATAAAGACCGAATGGGGCTGACGTTAGCTGAGGCCGTCGCCAGGGCGGAAGTATTTGTGTAGGGTGCGCTTCGTGTACCATGTGGCAGCAGTCACGCGGCATCGCAACGTGGTTTAGCTTGCTCGGATTTTTTTAGAAAATAGCGCGAAGCTAGCATCCCGGCGGATGCCTCTTGCCATGAAACCAAATAAAGCGTTTAATCCAATCTGCGTAGTTTTTTTCAGTGCGTATGCTGTAGTGCTTTGTGCGTATTCGCGCCGCAACTTGGCCGAGCGGTTTGGGCGGACGTGAAGTCACGGAGAGGGTAGTCATAGTCGGTGTGTTCTGATTTTGAAATATTTCACAAGCGGGTGTGCTAAAAATTCGCTTCCTGTTGATGTTAATCAAGTTTTAATGAAAATAAAATATTAGCAACCAGCCCAGCTAATATTTTAAGTACTTTATTGGGGGCTATTTCACGTTAGGCTCCACGATGAACCATTACCGTATACGTTTGACCGAGATTCGATCCATCGCCTTACTTGCGGCTACCCTGGCCGCTTCTGCGGCGAATTCCCAAGAGACTATAGATCCTCGCGCCGACATACGCGCGACCTATGACTTTAAGCCGTCAACCATGACGTTCGACGAGCAGGCTCGGCGAGCGCCAGAACTAAGTAAGCTATGGGATCGATTTGACAAGAGCCCGGAGCCCTACCGACTCGCACTGAGATCAGAGCTTCGCGCAGACGCCAATGGCGAGATCCTGTATTGCGACGGCGGAATGCTCTTGCTCGCAAAGTCCCAAATGCCTGAAGATCAGGAACTGGGCCAGCAATCGCTTCGCAAGTGCTCCCTAGCTGAGATCCAACACACGCCGTACTTCTATACGCTTCACGGCCTGGCCGTCCGGGGTGTCGACACCTTTGACCTACAGACTCGTATTCTCTCCAAGCCGAAGTATTCGGTGTTCATCGTCCAGCACGCACTGACGCTGGGACAGGACTACGCATTCCTATATCCTTTCCTAGTCCAGAAGGAATCCAGCTACGTTCCCCGGCTGATCTCGTTGCTGCAATCCACCAGTGACACCTCAGCGCAGAAGTCGATCATCCGGGCACTTTGGTACGCGGCCACGTCAGAGTCGGAGGCGGCGGTCCAGTTTGCCGCTGAGGATCGGCGGATCTCCGAGCACGCTCGTGCTGATGCAAAACAACTTCTTCTAGGCGCGAAGACGGCGCGCGGGTGGAAGGAGGGGAACGCTACGCTCAAGCGCGTCCGAGAGGCGGTCGGCGCCTCGGCCACAACCTCTGAGGAAAACCTTAGAGCCAAGCGGAGAGCCCGAATGCGCTCAGTAAGTGACGAAGCTCTATACGAATTGGAGGCCTATACAGCGCTCCTGATTCGGATGAGACGTGGAGCCTAACCCTTCATTCCAGCGGACTGCCTTCGGCATCCGCTGAATTCAAACGTTGAGCCAAATCTATGCGCGAGTGCGCGGGGTCACGCGAGTGCGCGGGGTCACGGAGTGCGCGGGGTCAGGTCTATAGTCGTAGCATCGCTGCTTATCTGGCCTAACCCTGTATTCGAGCGGGAAGCACCAAAAGCGGCGCGCCCCGCAATTTGAACGTGAAGGTAGCAGCGAAGGTAGCAGTTGAGTATCTGGCTGATGCCCGTTAATATGTCCTTCGTGTCACATCCAACGCGAGGTCTCATGTCCAAAGAAGTGCAAATGTCAATCAAAATGGAGTCGGAATTGCGCGAGCAGTTCATGGCTACCGCTGCCAGCAGGCATCGCCCAGCCGCGCAGATAGTGCGCGATCTGATGCGTTTTTATATCGCCCAAAGTGAGATGTCGGGGAAGCCCGATGAAATACCCAATAAGCTGACCGCCGCGACATTGCGCAAGAGCGAGCGCGGCGAGGATATTTTTCACGCCAAGAATGCTGCTGATCTTTTTAGGCAGTTGGGTATCTGATGTTGCGCCCGGACTATTCCGGCCAATTCAAGCGAGATATTCGGCAGGCGGCGAAGCGCGGCAAGGACATGGGCAAATTCAAAACGTTAGCGGGCTTGCTGATCGCCGAACGTCCCATCCCGGCACACTACAAAGATCACCCGCTGAAAGGGGAATGGAAGGGTTTCCGCGATGCCCATATTGAGCCAGATTGGTTGCTGATCTACAAGATCAAGGTCGATGTGGTGCGCTTCGAGCGTACCGGCACACACGCCGATCTTTTTGGGTAATAAACGCGGGCATGAGCAGCGAAATTTTTTAGGCATCACTCGCGCTCGTACCCCAGCACCGGCGCGAGCCACTTCTCGGCCTCCTCCACACTCCAGTCTTTGCGCCGCGCGTAATCTTCCACCTGATCCTTGCCGATTTTGCCGACGGCAAAATACTTTGCTTCGGGATGGGCGAAATAAAAACCTGACACGGCGGCGGTGGGCAGCATCGCGTAGGATTCGGTGAGGGTGATGCCGGCATTTACCGGCGCTTTGAGCAATTCAAACAGCGCGGCTTTTTCGGTATGTTCGGGACAGGCGGGGTAGCCGGGTGCGGGGCGGATGCCGCGATAGTCTTCTTTTATCAACGCCGCAAAATCAACTGTCTCATCTACTTTTTTTGTTTCATATCCCCAAAATTCGCGCCGCACCCGCAGGTGCAGATGCTCGGCAAAGGCTTCTGCGAGACGGTCAGCCAAGGCTTTTAACATGATCGAATTGTAATCGTCGTGTGCCTCTTCAAAAGTTTTTATATGGGCATCTATGCCCAGTCCGGCGGTCACCGCGAACGCGCCGATGTAATCTTTAACAAAGGAATCTTTGGGCGCAATAAAGTCTGCAAGGCACATATTATGGCGGTCTGCGGGCTTTTCGGTTTGTTGGCGCAGGTTGTGGAATGTCATGCCGACGTGGTTGCGCGCCGCGTCGGTGTAAATTTCGATGTCGTCGCCGTTGACCGTGTTGGCAGGGAACAGGCCAAACACGGCATTGGCGGTGAGCCATTTGTGCGCGATGATTTTCTTGAGCATCGCCTGTGCATCCCGAAATAAATTCCGCGCAGACTCGCCCACCAGCGCATCTTGCAAAATCGCCGGGTAAGACCCGGACAATTCCCAGGTTTGAAAAAACGGGGTCCAGTCGATGTAATCCACGAGCTTCTCGAGCGGATAATTCCGCAGCGAACGGATGCCGATTAGACCGGGCTCAGTTGGCAAGAGGGGCGGTGCACAGTCTTTCCAGTCGGTAACAAAAGCGTTGGCGCGGGCTTTTTCCAGCGACACCAGCACCTGGCCTTTTTTGTTTTTGTGCTGCTCGCGCACTTTTTCGTATTCGGCTTTTATGCCCGCGACGTAATCCGCATTGATGCTGCCGGAGCCCGACAACAAATTGCTGCACACCCCCACCGCGCGGCTGGCATCGGGAACCCACACGGTGGGACCTTGATAATTCGGCGCGATTTTCACAGCGGTGTGGACGCGCGAAGTGGTCGCGCCGCCGATCAGCAGCGGGATAGTGAACCCCTCGCGCTGCATCTCTTTGGCGACATGCGCCATTTCTTCGAGCGACGGCGTAATCAACCCGGAGAGGCCGATGATGTCAGCTTTTTCGCGGCGCGCGGTTTCTAAAATTTGCGCGCACGGCACCATCACCCCCATGTTGACGACTTCATAGTTATTGCATTGCAGCACCACGGTGACGATGTTTTTGCCGATGTCGTGGACATCGCCTTTGACGGTGGCGATAACGATTTTGCCTTTGGCGGCAGTGTTGCCGGAACGCGCTTTTTCGGCTTCGATGAACGGCAGCAAATGCGCCACCGCCTGTTTCATCACCCGCGCCGATTTCACCACTTGCGGCAAAAACATTTTGCCGGAGCCGAACAAATCGCCGACCACATTCATGCCGTTCATCAACGCGCCTTCGATCACTTCGATGGGCTTGTCGGCGGCAAGCCGTGCAGCTTCGGTGTCTTCGACGATGTAAGTGGTGATGCCGCGCACCAAAGCGTGAGTCAAGCGTTCCTGCACGCTGCCCTCGCGCCAACTTAAATCTTCGATGTTTTCGCGTGTCTGGCCTTTGAACGTTTCGGCAAATTCGACCAGTCGTTCGGTGGCATCGGCGCGACGATTGAGCAATACGTCTTCCACCCGCTCCAGCAGCGCGGGCGGAATTTCCGCATACACGCCGAGTTGTCCGGCGTTGACGATGCCCATGGTCATGCCCGCTTGCACCGCGTGATACAAAAACGCAGTGTGGATGGCCTCCCGCACCGGCTCGTTGCCGCGAAACGAAAACGACACGTTGGAGACCCCGCCGCTGATTTTGGCATAGGGTAATTGCTTGCGAATTTCGCGTGTCGCCTCGATGAAATCCACGCCGTAATTATTGTGCTCCTCGATGCCGGTGGCGACCGCGAAAATATTTGGGTCGAAAATAATATCTTCGGGCGGAAAACCGACTTGCTCGACCAATATTTTGTAACTGCGCGTACAAATATCAATTTTGCGCGCGCGCGTGTCGGCCTGGCCTTGCTCGTCGAACGCCATCACGATCACCGCCGCGCCATAACGCCGCACTAATTTTGCGTGGCGGATAAATTCGGCCTCGCCCTCTTTCATGCTGATGGAATTGACGATGGCCTTGCCCTGCACACATTTCAACCCGGCCTCGATCACCGACCACTTGGACGAATCGATCATTATCGGCACGCGCGAAATATCAGGCTCGGCGGCAAGCAGACTCAAAAACGTCACCATGGCTTTTTGCGAATCGAGCATCGCCTCGTCCATGTTGATGTCGATGATTTGCGCGCCCGCTTCAACCTGGCTGCGGGCCACCGACAACGCGGTCGCGTAATCGTTATTCAAAATCAAGCGCGCAAACGCTTTGGAGCCGGTGACATTGGTGCGCTCGCCAACGTTGACAAACAAACTGTCGTCACCGATGTTGAGCGGCTCCAATCCCGACAAGCGCAATTTTTTAGGAATCTCAGGAATTTTGCGCGGCGCAATACTGCTTATCGCTTCGACGATCGCTTTGATATGCGCGGGCGTGGTGCCGCAACAACCGCCGACGATATTGACGAAGCCGCTGCGGGCAAATTCTTGTATGAGCTTGGCGGTGTAATCGGGCGATTCGTCGTAGCCGGTTTCGGCCAGCGGATTGGGCAGCCCCGCATTGGGATGCGCGCTCACAAACACATCGGCGACTTGCGATAATTCCTCGATATAAGGCCGCATCAATTCCGCACCCAGGGCACAGTTCAAGCCCACCGACAGCGGCTGCGAGTGGCTCACCGAATTCCAGAACGCTTCCGGTGTTTGTCCCGACAAAGTGCGTCCCGACGCATCGGTGATAGTCGCCGAGATCATGATTGGCAGACGGATGTTGTGTGCTTCAAAATAAGTATCAATCGCAAACAGCGCGGCCTTGGCGTTGAGCGTATCAAAAATAGTTTCCACCAAAATAATGTCGCTGCCGCCGTCAATCAAACCTTTGAGCGCGACGCTGTAATCCGCCACCAACTCGTCAAAGGTGATGCCGCGAAAACCGGGGTCGTTGACATCGGGCGAGATCGAAGCGGTTTTGGTGGTGGGGCCTAACACGCCCGCGACAAACCTGGGTTTATCCTCGGACTGTTTTGCATCCACTGCTTCTCGCGCCAATTTCGCCCCGGCAAAATTCAGCTCGTACACCCAATCCTGCATGTGGTAGTCCGCCATCGAAGCGGCGTTGGAATTAAACGTATTGGTCTCGATAATGTCCGCACCCGCGTCGAGATAGGCGGTGTGGATGGCGCGAATAATCTGCGGCTGCGTGAGCGTGAGCAGATCGTTGTTGCCTTTTAGATCGTGCGCGAACTCCGCAAAGCGTGCGCCGCGATAATCGGTTTCGGCAAGCTTATAGGTTTGGATCATCGTCCCCATCGCCCCATCCAGAAACAGGATGCGGCGCGCGAGCAAATCTTTGAGGAGGGCGGTGCGGGAGGCGTGTGGCATGGCGGGAAGTCAAATGAAAACGAGGTGAGATTTTATCACGCTCAGTCTGTAAGCATTTGCGCTATACTTTTGCGCGACAACCTCAAATGGAAGGCAGAAACTACATTCGATGTGAAACACGTCGTTGTTTCACCTGTGGGTGCGAATTTATTCGCACATCAGCGCTCTGCCGACAATGGGGATGTGCGAATAAATTCGCACCCACAGGAGTCCTGAAAAAAGCGAACCAGATCAAATCACCTTTACTAAATTTCAACTCTGAAAATATAACCATGGACCACCTCTACCCCAAAGAAGCCCACGAATTCCTGCAAAAAAATCCCGACGCGGTGTTCATCGACTGCCGCAGCGAAATGGAGTTTTTGTTCGTCGGTCACCCCGTCGGTGCCATTCTCATCCCCTGGAACGACGGCCCCAACTGGGACATCAACCCCGATTTCCTCGCGCACGTCAAAAAAGCCACCAGCGTCAACCGCCCCATCGTGCTCATCTGCCGCAGCGGCAACCGCTCCAACGAAGCGGGCTTGTTTCTCGAGAAAAGCGGTTTCACTAAAGTCTATAACGTGCTGCACGGTTTTGAAGGGGATTTGGACGACGTGCACCATCGCGGCACTGAAAGCGGCTGGCGCTTTGATGGGCTGCCTTGGGAGCAGTGCTGATTTAGGGCTGCTCATTCCAAGTCGCGTTCAAGTTGATACGGCGTTGTCGGCTCTTGCCGTGCTATACCCACTGTCTGCGAGCCTCCACCTAGTCTCAACTTGAAAAAGGAATCAATGGGGTCAGACTCGATTGATTTTGAATTGCTCTGATTTTCTATCCCCGCCTTTCGGCTTCGGCTCAATTTGCCGCTCCAATTTCTTTTGGATGCGCTGCTTGAACCGGTCATTACCGAGCACCCATGCTTTGTTGGTAGCTTCCCTGATTTCATTGACGCTGGCTTCGGGGATGTGGTGCTTGAACAACTGCCGATAGGCCGCTTGCCGCTCTTCATCGTCCTTGCCCAATCGCTGGTATTCGAGATACGGGGACAAGAGAGAATTCGGCTTGCCGAGCGCGTTGCGATGATAGCTTGTCCACGGATATTCGGAAGGATGCCCGACCATACCCGCCCTCACCGGGTTCAATTCGATGTAGCGCATACAGGTCAACAGGTAAGCTTCCGTGTCTATCAGCGTGGCCTTGTAGCGGCCTTCCCACAATGTGCCCGTGCGCTGGCATTGATTCGAGCGGGGCGTACGTGGGGACTCCATGTCGGCTTGACGGAATCGGTATCATTGATGTTCATCCTTCCAAGGCGTAGAATGCGAGCATCAACGGCAGGATCACTGACACGCCTAACAGGCTGTTTAAGGAGATTGATGATGACGACGCTGGAACTGAAACTGAATCTGCCGGATCGGCTGGCTCAGGAGGCACAACGCGCCGGTCTGCTGTCGGAGGTAGCCATCGAGAAGCTGTTGCGCGCAGCCCTACGCGGCGAGCGTATCGAACGCATGGCGCAGGCGCGCGAGCAATTGGCCGCGCAACCGCTGCCGCCCATGTCGCCGGAAGAGATTCAGGCCGAGATCGATGCCTACCGTGCCGAGTCGCGCCGTGCGCTTGGTGCTTGATACGAATACGGCGCTCTCGGGTTTGTTGTGGCGAGGCACACCGGGCAAGCTGATCGATGCGGCAAAACGACAGGAGGTGGAATTGTTCAGCAGTACGCCTTTATTGGCCGAATTGCTGGGCGTGATGACCCGCTCCAAGTTCGCCGATGCGCTGGCGGTGCGCGGATTGCAGGTGCAAACGCTGTTTGAAGGTTATGCGGCGCTGGTGCAGTTGGTCGTGCCGGCGCAGATCAACCCGACGATTGCCCGCGATCCAGCAGACGATGCGGTGCTCGCTTGCGCACTCGCCGCGCAAGCCGATTACATCGTCTCCGGCGATGCGCATTTGTTGGATTTGAAGCGGTATCGGGAGATGCCGGTCGTCACGGCGGCGCGGGCGGTGCAACTGATTGCCAGATAGACGTGGAGCGGTGCGGTTGGTCGATGCTTTGACGGTAGCGGTGTTGTTCAATTTTCAATTTAATAATCTCACAATTATGTCCCCTCGCCCCAAAGCGACCGCGTCGCGGTCGCGTTCGTGGCGGCATCCGACGAACGCGGGGCTGCGCCCCGCGTTGGCGGGGAGAGCGTAGCGAGGGGGGCGAAGCCGAGTTTTATGGCACTTTTAATTTAGAAATTGAATTACTGCTCGAGCGGCAAAAAAACCACTCGCCTCCGGCATGACGGAGGGAGTGGTTTTTTAGTTATTGGGGGAGAGAGCGAAAGGGGCTATCGGCCTAAGAGCCAATAACGGCGGGTGTTTTAAGGTTATTCCAAATCAATTCGACCCTGACCCCTTTTTACTCCTCGCTTTGATTTTCAAAATAAACCGTGGTCTGTCCCCAACAATGCAACAATGCTGCGGGATGACGGAGGGAGTGGTTTTTTAGTTATTGGGGGGAGAAAGGAGCTATCGGCCTGAGAGCCAATAACGGCGGGGGTTTTAAGATTATTCCAAATCAATTCTACACTGACCCCTTTTAACTCCTCGCTTTGATTTTCAAAATAAACCGTGGTCTGTCCCCTATTGATAAGATTATTCCAAATCAATCCGATCCCGATCCCTTTTAACTCATGCTACATAGCTAGACCTGACCCCGGAGTTTAGGGGATTCAAATACTAATCGTGGTCTGTCCCCTATTATTCGGGATGACGGAGGGAGTGGTTTTTTAGTTATTGAGGGAGGGGGCGAAAGGAGCTATCGGCCTGAGAGCCAATAATGGCGGGGGTTTTAAGGTTATTCCAAATCAATTCGACCCTGACCCCTATTTCTCTATTTCTATCGAAGAAACGGGCGCGGCTCGTCTTGTTGTAACGGAAGGGCAGAAATGAAACCGGCAGCTTGCGCTGCCGTGGGGCTTGCTTACTCGCTTGACACGGGGCGGCTAATGGGTGTCCCCTATTGTTCTGCTATTGTTCTGCTATTGTTCTATTCGTGGGGAAACCTCAGAGCCTGGCCCATTTGATTTCACCGCTGCAGGGCCAGCTATAGCATGATTCGTTTTTTCACAAGTATATCCATCTTCGAGAGGGTAGTGCTGATCACGATTCGCCCACGTCCTAACCCCATGCGGCAATTCGTGCGTACGCATAAACCCATCAATATCAAGCGGCATCGCGAAAACTACTGCCAGCGGGCATTTTGTTCCCGCCGGCCTGTCAACTCGTTCAACGCAATTACCACGACCTATTTCGTACTCAAATACTGGTCGTAGGCTGTCGCATAAATCAGCAGCTTGTTTCATTATCGTGGCCGAAGATTAATGGTTGATATTGGTTCCAAATAGTTCTCAGAATTACGAATGAAGAACTGAGTGCCACCACCCGGCCCAAATCCAGAATTTGCAGCCGTGGTTCCACTCGGAACAGCTAGGTCTTGTGTCACGCGATAACCCGTTACATCAGGTCGATAACCATAGATCGAATGCGGTTTCACCTGTAGAGCTTCACTCACGGCAACAGTGTCAAAACGCACAGCCTGTAGAGTATTGAGATCGGTGAAGAACTGCGGACTCTTCGTAGGACTAAGCGCGTACACAATATCACCCTTACTTAACGACGTTGTACCCCACACATCCGCAGAATAACCGCTCTCAATCTGAGACGACTTCGCAAAAACCGTCTCGCGTGTTGTACCGTTTGCAACGCCTCCAGTATAACTCGCACGTGCCGTTTGATTATATACCGCATATTCAGTCGCTGCGGCATTTGCAGCAAGACCTTGTTTAAACAAGGCACCCGTAGTAGCCACAGACAATACACCAACGCTCGCTTGCATCAAACCATTGGCGAATTGGTACGGGTCCCCCGTATGCACGCCGAGCGTGCCTTTCTGTGCGCCCACATAGATGTCATTGGGGCCGTTCCAAATCCCCACTGCAATGTCATTCAGCAGTGCGCCTCCCGCCGAGAGCAGCGTGAGTGCGCCGTATCCAGCCCGTTCCCAAGGCGTATTGTTCGAATTGAGTGTCTCTCTATACGCGCTGCGGTACGCATCCCCTACATAAGAGCCTGTCGGTGTATATAAATTCTCCGGCTCCAAGGCGGGTGAACCGCCAAGTGGGAATGGTGTAGTAGCCCCAGGTTCATTCGCCGCCATCTGCGCCTGCTCCGCCAACGCCGCCTCTGTCGCCCGCTGCGCCATCACCGCCTGATAGTTGGCATCGAGCTCCGCCGCGCGCCGCGCATCGCCCGGCCCCGACAAATCCCAATTCACCGTCATGCCTTCGCGCAGGTTCCAGTTGCCGATAGCCGGGTTTTGGGCGATGAGCATGTTCTTGGTATCGTTGATGGTGGCGTTGCTCGCCCCCGGCCCCGCGATCATTTCAGCCACGCCCCAGAGACCCCGGCGGCCTTCTCTGCCCACCGCGTGCGAACCCCAGGTCAGCCCTTCTTCCTGCTCGCGCAGCATCTCCGCCTGCGTGGGGCCTGGCGGCTGCGCGGGATCGTCGCTCGCGCTCTGCAACGCCACCTCCATCGTCACCTCGTTGGCGATCTTGTCAAGATCGGGGGTCAAGCTAAAATTCCTCGGCATGGTCAGCCCGCGACTGGAGGGTTCCGCCTGTGCCTCGGCCTCGGCCAACGCCTCTACCCCCTGCTGCCCGCTTTGGTTGAAGGAAGTCTTGATCGACTCCGCTATCGCGTTGCCGAACGCATCCGCCGCCACTTGCGCCCAGTTGAGCTTGCCGCCGCCATACACCACCTGGCTCACCACCTGCGTGACGACACCCGAGGCCAGCCTCGCGCCAAAGTCTTGGGCGAAGGGGCGCGCCTCGGCCATCGCGCCGCTCTCGATGGCCTCGCCCAACGCGCCGCCGATGGCGCGACCCACCGCCTTGCCTACCATATCGGCAACCGGTGCGGCAATCGCGGCGACGGCCACGGCTTTCCAGCTGAACCCGTCCTGCTGGCCGAGCGCGATATTGACACCTTGCGAGATGATGGACTTCGCGGCCGCTTGTTGCACCAGTTCCAGTCCCTTTAACCCCGGCGCGTTGAGACCCAGCCCTTG
>Ga0209824_10001565_pt1 | contig 12652 bp, 9 predicted proteins | sample VDWuncwatermetaG_FD_184124 | JGI IMG/M metagenome (GOLD analysis project Ga0209824, IMG submission 184124) | Wastewater microbial communities from Netherlands to study Microbial Dark Matter (Phase II) - VDW unchlorinated drinking water (SPAdes)... ... | reverse complement strand
AAAAAAGGCACTTGAAATGCAAGCTGCAAAATGCCGCCAATCAGCACCGCCCAAGCCAAGGCCAATACCGGCGGATTAACATATGGCACCAGCCACAAAGCGCAGCCGATGAAGGCTAAATTCAGCAGCACGGGCGTGAACGCAGGCACGGAAAATTTGCCGTGGGTATTGAGAATGCCGCCGGCCAACGACACTAAAGAAATGAAGAAAATGTAGGGGAAAGTGATGCGAAGCAAATCCACCGTGAGCGCGAATTTATCTGGCGAGGCGTTAAACCCCGGCGCGCTGACGTAGATAATCCACGGTGCAGCCAGCACGCCGATCAACGTGACGATGAACAGCGCGAGCGCGAGCAAAGTTGCGACATGGTCGACTAAATCGCGGGTTTCTTCCGCCGTGCGCTTGTTTTTATATTCCGACAAAATCGGCACAAAGGCTTGTGCAAACGCGCCCTCAGCAAATAAGCGACGCAGCAAATTAGGAATGCGAAAGGCAACAAAAAAAGCGTCGGTCGCTACGCCTGCACCAAAAATCCGCGCGATCAACACATCGCGCACAAAACCCAAAATGCGCGAGAGCAAAGTCATGCTGCTGATGGCGGCAAGGGCGCGTAATAAACTCATGCGGCGAGTGCCTCAAGAAATGCAACATAGCGATAAATCACGCTATTATTTTGGCGCGTGCGCGCGGGATAAATATTTTCAACTGGCAAAGGGTTTACAAAATGCGGCATTTTCAAAACGGGCACGGGAACAGGGTGCGGAATCATACCATTCCTAATGGGTGCTGCTAAAAGCGCAAGGATACTTTTAAAATTTCAAATTTTTTCGCTACACGGGCGACATAGTCACAAGCCGTTTTGTGAGCCGCCCGTTATCGCCTACAATACGCTGCCTGCAACTCCTCCCCCAGCTTTGAATTTCATAGCTAGCAATCAGTGAAGCCTTCTAAAACCAGTAAACAATGGATGCACGAGCATGTTAACGACCCCTATGTGCAGCGCGCACAGAAGGAGGGTTACCGCTCGCGTGCTGCATATAAATTGTTAGAGATTGATGAGCGCGACCATCTGCTGAAGCCGAGCATGGTGGTGATTGATCTGGGTGCTGTGCCGGGTGGCTGGTCGCAAGTGGCCGCTGCAAAAGTGGGTGCCACTAAAACCAATGCAGCGGGTAAGGTGATCGCGTTGGATATTTTGCCGCTCGTCCCCATCCCCGGCGTGGATTTTATTCAAGGGGATTTTCGCGAGGCGAGCGTGTTGGCCGCGTTGCAGGAACAATTACAAGGTAAGCAGGTCAGACTTGTAATTTCGGATATGGCACCCAACATAACAGGCATTGCCATCACCGATCAGGCCAGTGCGATGTATTTGGCGGAGTTGGCTTTGGATTTAGCGCAGCAGCAATTACAGCCGGGCGGGGCGTTTTTAGTTAAAGTTTTTCAAGGTGTGGGGTTTGAGGATTATTTGAAGTTGATGCGGCAACATTTCTCCCGTGTGGTGACGCGCAAGCCTGATGCATCGCGGGATCGCAGTAGCGAGCAGTATCTTTTAGGCTTAGGAAAGCTTGAGTAATCATGCTAGACAGTGTTTAATGGGCACAGAAATAGCGGGTTGGTTGTACATAATATTGGGTGTCTATAAACGGGATATCCGCAAAGGAGTGAAATGAATAATTTATTTAGAAGTGTCGGAATTTGGTTGGTTGTGGCCTTGGTGCTGATGACCGTGTTTAATCAATTTAGCGGCCGTCAGCAGCCGGGGACGCAGGTGCAGATGGATTATTCGCAATTTATGGAAGAAGCCAGGGCGGGCAATATCGCTAAGGTGACCATCGAGGGGCGCACGCTCAGGGCCGTGGGCAGCGATGGCAAACGTATTGTTTCGTATGCGCCACAAGACTTGTGGATGGTTTCTGACCTCATTCAAGATGGGGTAAAAGTCGAAGTGAAGCCAGAAGAAGAGCCTTCGCTGCTGATGAATTTATTCGTGTCTTGGTTCCCTATGTTGTTGCTGATAGGCGTATGGGTATTTTTCATGCGCCAGATGCAGGGCGGCAGCAAAGGCGGCGGCTTGTTCTCGTTCGGCAAAAGCAAAGCGAAATTATTGGATGAGACCAAAGAGCGCGTGACCTTCGCCGATGTGGCGGGCTGTGATGAAGCCAAGCAAGAGGTTTCCGAGATTGTTGATTTCTTGCGTGACCCGACCAAATTTCAAAATCTGGGCGGGCGTGTGCCACGCGGCGTGCTGTTATTGGGCAGCCCCGGCACGGGTAAAACACTGCTGGCTAAAGCTATTGCAGGCGAAGCAAAAGTACCGTTCTTTTCAATATCTGGCTCGGACTTTGTAGAGATGTTTGTGGGCGTGGGAGCGGCGCGTGTACGCGATATGTTTGAGCAAGCCAAAAAACAAGCGCCCTGCATTGTGTTTATTGATGAGATTGATGCGGTGGGTAGACAACGCGGCGCAGGTTTGGGCGGCGGCAATGACGAGCGCGAGCAAACATTGAACGCGCTGTTGGTGGAGATGGACGGCTTTGAAGGCGCGAGTGGCATTATTGTCATCGCTGCGACCAACCGTCCAGATGTGTTGGATTCTGCCTTGTTGCGCCCCGGTCGCTTTGATCGCCAAGTGGTTGTGCCCTTGCCGGACATACGCGGGCGCGAGCAAATATTGTTGGTACACATGCGTAAAGTGCCGATTGCACCGGATGTTAAAGCTGAAGTTATAGCGCGTGGTACGCCCGGTATGTCGGGTGCAGATTTAGCGAACTTGGTAAACGAGGCCGCTTTATTTGCGGCGCGTAAAAATAAACGCTTCGTTGAAATGGAAGACTTTGAAGGCGCGAAAGAAAAAATCATGATGGGCGCGGAGCGGCGCACTGTGGTCATGCCAGAGGAAGAGCGGCGCAATACCGCTTATCATGAATCGGGTCACGTGGTGGTGGCGAAGATGTTGCCCAAGACTGATCCTGTGCATAAAGTGACCATCATTCCGCGTGGTCGAGCACTGGGCTTAACCTTGCAGTTGCCCACTGAAGATCGTTACAGCATGGATAAAGAACGCATTCTGGATACCATCGCGGTGCTGTTTGGCGGGCGTATCGCGGAAGAAATTTTCATGCATCAAATGACCACCGGCGCATCGAACGATTTTGAACGTGCCACCGATATGGCGCGGCGCATGGTCACGCAATGGGGTATGTCAGATGCGCTGGGCATTATGGTGTACGGCGAAAACGAGGGCGAGGTGTTTCTTGGCCGCTCGGTAACTACGCACAAAAATGTTTCCGAATCGACCATGCAAAAAGTGGATGAAGAAATCCGCCGCATCATCGATCAGCAATACGCTTTGGCGCGTAAGCTGATTGAAGACAACCGTGACAAAGTGGAGATCATGGCCAAGGCATTGTTGGAGTGGGAAACACTGGATGCCGAGCAATTGGATGACATTATGGCAGGCAAGCCACCACGGCCACCCAAGCCCAGCACAGCCAGCCAGCCGCCCAAACCGCCGCAAGATGCCACGCCTGCACCGTCGGCGCGTGCACCGACACAGCCTGCTGCCGGCGCGTAATTGATGTGGTAAAAAATGGGGGGAGCTTCGCGCTCCCCTTTTTTATTTGGCTCGTTTCCCCAGTAATTTTTTTGGCTATTCTCCTCCTATGTTTTTGCGCTGTGGCACATTTAATCTGGATATTTCAACGCCACGCATAATGGGCATTGTGAATATCACACCCGATTCTTTTTCTGATGGTGGGCAACATTTAAAACAAAATGCCGCTCTCGCGCACGCGCATCAACTCATTCAAGCAGGTGCGGATATTTTAGATATTGGTGGCGAATCTACTCGCCCAGGTGCAGTAGCAATCAGCATGCAAGAAGAGCTAGACCGCGTCATGCCGCTGATTGAAGCACTACGCGACGCGCCCATTCCCCTTTCTATTGATACCAGTAAGCCAGCGGTGATGCGCGCTGCTATCGCGGCGGGCGTGAGCATGGTGAATGACATTAACGCACTGCAACAGTCAGAGGCATTAGCGATTGTGGCGGCCAGTAAAGTGGCCGTGTGTCTGATGCATAAACGAGGCAATTCGCAGACAATGCAACAGCAAGCCGAATATCAAGATGTGGTGGCAGAGGTGCAGCAATTTTTGCGTGAGCGCGTGGCGGCAGTGCAAGCGGCGGGCATCGCGCCACAGCGCGTCATCATTGACCCTGGCTTTGGTTTTGGAAAAACGCTAGAGCATAACATTACCTTGTTGCAACATCTGGCTGCCTTCACAGAGATGGGCGTGCCGCTGTTGGTGGGCTTGTCGCGTAAATCGATGTTGGGCGCGATTACTGGGCAAGATGTTGGTAGCCGCGTTTATGCCAGCGCAGCAGCGGCGTTGCTGGCTGTGCAGCGCGGTGCTAACATCGTGCGCGTGCATGATGTGCAGGCGACGCGGGATGCGTTAAAAATATTGGATGCGGCCACGTTATAAATACCGCATTCAAAAAAATTGAATTGGAGTTATGGTGAGTAGAAAATATTTCGGAACAGATGGCGTGCGCGGCAAAGTGGGGGAGCATCCCATCACGCCAGAATTTGTCATGCACCTCGGCTATTCGGCGGGTAAAGTGTTGATCGCCGCTGACTGGCATTTAGCGCAAAACGAACGCCCTGCAGTGTTGATTGGCAAGGACACGCGTATATCGGGCTATCTGCTGGAATCGGCTCTGCAAGCGGGTTTTATCGCCGCAGGGGTAGATGTATTGTTAGCTGGCCCTATGCCCACCCCCGCCGTTGCCTATCTCACTCGCGCATTGCGCTTGCAAGCCGGCGTGGTGATTTCGGCCTCGCATAATCCGTTTGAAGATAACGGCATTAAATTTTTTTCCAGCCAGGGCAATAAGCTCCCCGATGAAACAGAACTCGCTATCGAGGCTGGTTTAGAAACGCCTATTATCACCATGCCTTCGGCGCAACTGGGGCGTGCAAAACGGTTGGATGATGCAGCGGGGCGGTATATTGAATTTTGCAAAAGCAGTTTTCCTTATGAGCTGGATTTACGCGGACTCAAGTTGGTGGTGGACTGCGCGCACGGTGCGGCCTATCACATTGCGCGGCATGTTTTTCATGAGCTGGGCGCAGATGTTATCGCCATCGGCGTACAGCCAGATGGAAAAAATATCAATGATGGCTATGGCGCAACTTCTCCTAAAAATCTAAAAAAAGCGGTGCTCGAACATCGCGCTGATTTGGGTATTGCCCTCGATGGTGATGCCGATAGATTGGTCATGATAGGTGCTGATGGGCGCATGTATGACGGCGATCAATTGCTATACGTCATCGCTAAACACCGCCAGCAGCAAGGCATACTCAAGGGCGGCGTGGTTGGTACATTGATGACCAACTTAGCTTTTGAACACGCCATGCAACGTTTGAATATTCCATTTGCACGCGCTAAAGTGGGTGACCGTTATGTGATGGAAATGATGCAAGAAAAAGGCTGGCAACTGGGCGGTGAAAATTCTGGACACATTATTTGCCTAGACAGACACACCACGGGCGATGGAATAGTTTCAGCATTACAAGTGCTGCACGCGCTGCGCGCTAACGCGCAAACATTGGAACAAGCGGTGGCAGAGTTAACTTTATATCCGCAAGTGTTGGTTAATGTGCGGGTTGCCAAAGCCGCCAGTTATCTGACCCAACCCCGTGTGCAAAAAATGGTTGCGACTGCCGAGCAAGCACTGGCCGGCCATGGCCGCGTACTGCTGCGCGCATCAGGCACCGAGCCACTCTTGCGCGTGATGGTAGAAGGTGAAGACCACGAAAAAGTCCGGCACTGGGCCGAAACCATCGCGCAAGAAGTGCGTGCGGTGGTGTAGCGAGCTTATTAATTACAGCGCGAGGTATTGCGATGCGCGCCGCAATTCACTAACATGAACCCCATGAACGATAAAACTGTAAAGACTTCCGCATTTCCTGGCAGCGCGACTAGCGGTGCTGTGTCCAGTAATTTGACTGAAGCCCAGGAAAAAGCATTGGACTTGGTGAAAAAAGGCGCGCAACTAGAAGAGATGAAAGTGGTGGTGCAGGGGCATTTAAATACTATCGAGAACTGCGCGAAAGCCTCAAGCAAGAGCAAGCTAAAATTGCCGTGCTGGAAGAAAAAGTCAAAGGTCAGGCGGTGCTAGAGGCCAAGATAAAAGAGTTGAGCGATGTACTGAGCAAAATTTCTGGGATTGCAGCCACTGGGAAATAGTTGGCCACTGGGAAATAGTTGGATTGCTATAGTAGTTTTTTCAATTGATACAACCTCTCCAGCGCGTCCTTAGGGCTCATTTCATCGGGCTGCATGTCTTGCAATAACTTCATCACCGGATGGTCTTCCGGCTCGGCCACTTCAGGCACACTTTTCACAGCAGCAAATAAATCACCTTGCGGATGTTGCGCGGCACTCTGCTGTTCTAATTTAGCCAATTGCTTCTTTGCATTGCGAATCACCTCAAGCGGCACACCGGCCAAGGCCGCCACTTGCAGGCCGTAGCTCTGGCTGGCCGCACCTTCGTTTACGCTGTGTAGAAATACAATGCTGTGCTTGTGTTCGATGGCGGCGAGGTGGACGTTGGCGAGTTGCTGAAACTCATTACTCAAGCGCGTAAGTTCAAAATAATGGGTGGCGAATAAAGTATAGCTGCGATTTTTTTCCAGCAGATGACAAGCAATAGCATACGCCAGTGCGAGGCCATCAAACGTAGATGTGCCGCGCCCGATCTCATCCACCAGCACCAAACTTTTTGCGTTGGCGTTATGCAAAATATTGGCCGCTTCAGTCATCTCCACCATAAAGGTAGAACGGCCACTGGCGAGGTCGTCCGACGCGCCAATACGGGTAAATATCTGATCGATTTCGCCCAGCACAGCGTTGGTTGCGGGCACAAAACTGCCGCAATGCGCGAGCAAAGTAATGAGCGCGACTTGCCGCATATAAGTCGATTTACCGCCCATGTTGGGGCCAGTGATGAGCAGCATTTTGCGTGCGTCGTGCAGGTCGGTATCGTTGGCGATAAAGTTTTCTACCTGCGCCGCGACTACTGGATGTCGCCCTTGTTCAATCTGCAAAATATTATCTTGGCTAAATGTTGGCGCGCTGAAATTGAGTGTAGCAGCGCGTTCGGCGAAAGTGGCGAGCACATCTAGCTCGGCGATGGCGGCAGCAATTTGCTGCAAGTGGGCGATGTAAGGCGCAAGTTGTTCGAGTAATTGTTCGTATAAAAACTTCTCGCGTGCCAGTGCGCGATCATTGGCGGACAGGGCTTTGTCCTCAAAAGTTTTGAGTTCCGGTGTGATGTAACGCTCGGCATTTTTCAGCGTTTGGCGGCGACGATAATCGTCTGGCACGTTGACCGATTGTGCGGCGGATACCTCAATATAAAAACCATGCACGCGGTTGTATTCCACTTTTAAGGTGGTGATGCCAGTGCGTTCACGCTCACGTTTTTCCAGGGCTAATAAAAATTCGCCACAGTTATTTTGAATGCCGCGCAGCTCGTCTAAGGCTGCATCAAAGCCATCGGCGATTACGCCGCCTTCGCGGAGTACGCTGGAAGGCTCCGTTTTTAATGTGCTTTGTAGAAGGCCAAGTAACGATGTATCCGGCACTAAATGCGCCGCTAATTCGCGAATTTTTTCTGCGGCGTTTTCGCGTAACAGCATTTGAATTTGCGGCAAAGATTGGAGCGTGTCGCGCAGGCCAGAAAGATCGCGCGGACGCGCAGATTTTAAGGCGATGCGCGTGGTGATGCGTTCGACATCGACGCTCTGTTTGAGGTGCTCGTGCAGGGTGCGATGCAGGGTGCGATGCAGGGTGCGATGCAGGGTATAAACCCCCTTATCAGGGGAGGTGACGTTCGCATCGTGTTCGGCACTTACTCCTCCCCTGATAAGGGGAGGCCGGGAGGGGTTGGGCGCATTGATGCTAAGTTGCGCCACCGCCTCTAAGCGTGCATTGAGTGCGGCACGATCCCGCAACGGATGGTGCAACCAGTGCGCCAATAAGCGGCTGCCCATGTTGCTGGCGCAGGTATCCAACAGCGAGAGCAGGGTGGGTGCAGCTTCACCACGCAGGGTTTGCGTGATTTCCAAATTGCGCCGCGTAGCTGCATCCAAGCGCAAAAAACGCTCAGATGAATATACCTGAATGCCGCGCACATGTTGGATGTTTTGTCCTTGCGTGAGGCGGGCGTAGCCGAGCAGCGCGCCTGCGGCCTCGATACCCAGCGTGAAATCAGCACAGCCAAAGCCGGATAAATCCAGCGTGGAAAATTGCTGACATAAAGCGCGACGCGCGGTTTCAAAATTAAAATGCCAGTCGGGCAAGGTTTTAATAGCGGCGTGAGTTCCTTCCCCCACCCCAGCCCTGCTGTGTAAGGAAGGGGGGAGGGAGAGGGAGTGATTGTTTTCCGTCATTAAAATTTCAGAAGGTTGCAAGCGTTCTAATTCTGCCGATAAATTTTGCGCGTCAATTTCGCTGGTAAAAAATTGCCCAGAGGCTAGATTCATCCACGCTAAACCCACCTTGCCGTTATTTTCATGCACGGCTAATAACAGGCTATCGCGCTTTTCATCCAGCAGCGCAGAATCAGTCAGCGTGCCGGGTGTGACGATGCGTACCACTTTGCGATCAACCGGGCCTTTGCTGGTGGCGGGGTCGCCAATCTGCTCACATATCGCAATTGACACACCCAGCTTCACCAAGCGCGCCAGATATTGCTCGGCGGCGTGATACGGCACGCCTGCCATTTTGATCGGCTGGCCGTTGGATGTGCCGCGTTGTGTGAGCGTGATGTCGAGCAGCTTAGCGGCACGCACTGCGTCGTCAAAAAATAATTCGTAAAAATCCCCCATGCGATAAAACAGCAGCATGTCGGCGTGCTGCGCTTTAATCCGCAGGTATTGCTGCATCATCGGGGTGTGGGGGGAGGCGGTCATTACGGTTGGATTAATATTGCTTGTTTGATACTAGCACTAAGCGATTTTAAGGTGCGTATTTTAGCCTGAATGACGCAACATAAATTCGACCAATTTTTTGCGTATGGCTTCGTTATGTAACGATTGGGTATGGCCTGCGCCTGGTATCAGCCAATACGTTTTGGGTTCGCCAGCGCGCGTTAAAAGTTGCTGGGTGTGATGCGGCGGCACGACCACATCTTGCTCGCCATGCAGCAGCAACAAAGGCAGCGGGCTGAGTGCCGCGACTGATTTTGCGGGAGAATAATCGTTGTCCACCGACACCCAAGGTAACCATTGCAACAGCCAAGTCAGCGGCGAAGCGGCTAATTTTTCGCGGGCGATTTGGCGGTAATCGTAAAACGCGCTGTCGATAATTATCGCGCGAATGTTAGCTCGATACCCACTGTGCGCGGTGTAATGAATGGCCAGCGCGCCGCCTAGGCTTTGTCCAAAAATAATAATTTTATTGGGATCGACATTTTTATGCGCGAGCAAATGTTTCATCGCTGCATCAATATCAAGCTGCATCCCAGCCAATGTGGGCGTGCCTTCCGACGCGCCATAGCCGCGATAGTCTAACGCCAGCACGTTGAATCCTTCTGCCGGTAGCCAAGCAATGTTGCGAAAATGCGTGCTGATATTCTCAGCATTGCCATGCAAAAAAAGCACGGTGGCTTGCGCTTGTTCACCTTGTTTATTTTGGGCAGGAAAAAACCATGCGTTGAGCGAAGTGTCATCTGCCGCCTTAAAATTTTCTGTTTGGTATTTGATTCCGTATTTATCCGGCGTATCAATCAGCACATTGTGTGGGTGGAAAAATAAACTTGTGCAGCTAGAGAGCAGGGCGGTGAGTAAGAGCAATTTAAGCGTACGCATATCAATCTCCCACCAAAAAGGACTGCTGAATAAGAAGCTGGTAAATCGTAGCTATGGTTGAACAGAAATTACCAATAAGTGGAAATTCCCGCATAGAGTTCGTGTGCTACTTGATTTTCATAACTGATACGTATGTCCCAATCGCGGATTTTCCCGACACGATTTTCCCAACGAATAATACGCTTTTCATTGTATGGGGCATCAATGTATTGCCGTTTTTCTACGATCAAGCTTGATTTAACACTGTTGGTGGGTGATGCAATTAAGCCGATTCGTGGCGTGATTCCGATGATTCCAGAATCTAGATATTTCGTCTGTGCGAATACATCTAACATTCCATAGCCTACAAGATTGCTCATAAGCGGGCTGGCTTTACCTATTCCGCCATTAACATTGAAAATCAGGCAATTCTCGCAGCTCAGATTTTGCTTCTCAAAGCCTAGTTTTATCTTCCAAGCTAATCCACCATCCTTGGGTAAGGGGGTTTGCGCCACGTTCAAATTTTCGATGCTTAGTAACTCTAAGTTTCTCAATTTTAATTGGTTGTTAGCATAAGTTGCGCGGAGGTCAAACATGGTTAAATGGGAATTGGGGATTCGACCCGTATCAAGTTCAAGCATATCAAAATAGGCAGGTCTCAAACGGAAATCTATGCCCTCCCCCAAATAATTATTTTGTCTGTACCCGATGCGAATCATTCCAGGCAGGGGAGCTTCATGAGGAGGGGCGGTGTGCGTCAATGGAGCAGGTTCATCCTTGGTAAAAAAATTGTTGCTTGCTAAGTGCCCACGTTCTAGCAGAGTTTTATACTTGCTGTTTTTAAGAGACCCATTTTCGTAATCCTCCATCATACGAAATTCGTAATAGTCTAGTAGGGTGTCGATCACAGCAATTTTTTCTGTTTCAGGCATTCCTAAGTACGGTGCACTTTTGAAATCAGAATCTTCATACGCCAACTTTTCAGCTAAAATTTTTTGCTCGGAAGTTAGTGCTAAGTACTTGGCAGAGTACCTGTCGCGCCGAGAGGGAATATGACTCACTTTGCGTACAAGCGGAGTCCCATCCCTATCCAGTGCATAAAGGTTGTTGAATACAGTGGCAGGCATAGACCAAGGTGTGTTCTTGGATAACAGCGGTTGATTGATTACTAACTGTAGTAATTCAGCCATTCGATAAGCGCAATTCTCTTTCAAAAAGTAATAGGTAAATTGAGTACCCAACAACTCCCAACTGTGGCTGGCGATTTGATCTACTTCGTCTGCATTCAATGCAAGCTCATATTCCCACAGATTGCGCAATTCATTTTCAGCATACATATGGTTCAGCCGATAAAAATGGGTGCTTGAAAAACTGGACATGTATCCTCCAAATAACCCCTTCACAACATAGATAAACCCATTTTCATTATTGGGGACTATGGCACCAAAATTGAGGCTGTTATCCAGAAGATCCGTAGGTAAGTTCGCGCGGTTTGAGTTGAATTTAAGGAGAAGATGCCCGTAAAACGAAGCTGGGTTGCTGAGGTAGCCTGTTGCAAATACTAGGCTTAATGATTCCACATTGCCAATCCATGCATTAAATTGTTTGCAGGTAACGGACGGAGGGGAAGTGTCCCTCCAATCTAGTGATTTTCTAAGCCATTTGTATCGGGCAATAAATCGGCACTGAGCATGGCTATCAGGATTTTTATTGGGCTCTGAAAAAAAAGCAGTGAGTGTTGCTGTCAGTTCCTCTGATGAATGGGTCGCGCCTTGTGCGGACAGAAAGAAATCTGGGGAAATTATTTCGCTGACTAATTTTGTATCATCTCCCTGTACTACTTTTTGGTAATGCAGCAGAGCATGCCAGTAGGGGTCGTCAGCCAGCCCTTTTGCTTGAGCTTGGCGTATTAACGCTTGTAGGTTGCCTGTTGATTCAGCGAACGCTGGGGAAAAGGTTGCGTAAACTACAGTAGTAATAATTACAGCAAAAAATCGCAGCATTGAACGTTATTTTCAGATAATGACATGTGGGATTGGAGCTATTTTAGGTGACCGAGCAAGTATAAAAGTCTGGGCCAAAAAAAGGGAGCCAGCTGAACATGTCGGCGGGCTCCCATATGAAAAAACTACTTTAGGGTATTAGATTGCTTGACACTGTTGTGCGAATTCCCCTGAAACTTTAGCTTGCACTAAATTGTAATAACCTTCGGCTCTTTCCTGCCCTGTTTTTTGTAAGTAGCCGCTATCGTGGCTTAATGCCTGGTTAAAATCTGATCTAATGACGCGAATAATATCTGCGTGTGATGCAGGATTACAGTTCATCATGCTCAACATGGCATTCATGTGTTTGCCGTTGCCTTTAACGGTCTCTTCTTCCAAGCTTGCGTAGCTTGTTCCAACAAGCATTGCTACCTTTTTGGCATTGCTGCTACCACAAGTTTCGGGTGAGGAGGCATTTGATGTAACCGCAGTTGTTCCCAAATCAAAAATAACATTCGAAATTGCTGCTGCTGTTCCATTGTCAGTGAAAATTGCTGCGCCAATACCACAATCCTGCCAAGGATTTAGTTTCTTAGTGGCCGCATCGGCAGCAGATGCAACCATTGGCGTGGCAGCGAGCGTTAGTAGTGTAGCAACAACTGTTACGAGCTTCTTCATAATTTATTCTCCTAAAGATTAAAAAGTTAGAAAAACCGCTGTTCCGCATTCCTTCAAAGGCTCCCCAATAAAACCGTTAAAAACCCCCTGTGAACGCGTTTAAGCTTATATCTGGGGCTATTAGTTGCTGTCAAAT
>Ga0209824_10001562_pt1 | contig 12657 bp, 9 predicted proteins | sample VDWuncwatermetaG_FD_184124 | JGI IMG/M metagenome (GOLD analysis project Ga0209824, IMG submission 184124) | Wastewater microbial communities from Netherlands to study Microbial Dark Matter (Phase II) - VDW unchlorinated drinking water (SPAdes)... ... | reverse complement strand
TCAAAGAAACCATACCCCTCATCGGCCATCGGAGCAGATACCGTAACAGCAGGCTCATCGTCAAAAAATCCGTAATCTTCATCTGAACTGACGGTCGCAGCTTGAGAGGGCAAATCATCAAAAAAACCATAGTCATCATCTGCGGCCGCGACATCAGATTTGATTTCAGCGACAGGCGCAGCGGCAGGTGTATCAGCGGTCAGACTCGCCAGGCGCTGGCAAACAGACTCAACCCGTTGCTGGTCGACTTCCCCTTCGCCGCGATGCGCGTCCAGCTGCATATGGATTGCATCCCCGGCTTCAAGAAATACGTTAACCATTTCCTCGGTCAGCTTCATTTCCTGCTTGCGCAGACGATCGAGCAAATTCTCCAGAATATGTGTCACCTGGGTCATATCATCGAAACCGAATGTGCCGCTCCCGCCCTTGATGGAGTGTGCAGAACGGAAAATGGCATTCAGTTCGTCCAGACTCGGGTTGGATACATCAAGACCCAGCAGCAAAGACTCCATGGTAGCCAAATGCTCTGCGGCCTCCTCAAAGAAGACCTGATAAAACTGCGTAATATCAATGCTCACTGGGCTCTTTCAATGTTATTGTGACGTTCACATCACCGTTTACCATTCTGCGCACCGGCAACATTCACTCACCAACTACTGTCAGCATAAAGGTCTAACTTTTTAGATCGATACGCGGCATTGCAACACCTGCGCTGAACGAATCACTTTAGCCTATGACTTTTTTGACTACTTCGAGCAGTTTCTGCGGGTCGAAGGGTTTGACGATCCAGCCGGTCGCCCCTGCCGCTTTACCCTGTGATTTCATTGCATCGCCGGATTCAGTGGTCAACATCAGTATCGGCACTGTGCGATAACTTGGCATGGCACGCAGCGATTTGATCAAAGTAAGCCCATCCATGCGCGGCATATTCTGATCTGTCAGCACTAAATCTACCGTTTTTTGCTTTGCTTTATCCAGTCCGTCCTGACCGTCCACCGCTTCGATGACGGTATACCCTGCGCTTTTCAACGTAAAGGAAACCATCTGCCGGATAGAACCCGAATCATCCACACTTAACACTGTCTTTGCCATCTTCCATCTCCAAAAATAATAAACCTGCCGTGTGATGACACCCTCACTTCAGGACATCATAGAGCAAGCGCCACACGATAAAATTTGCGTAGCCATACTAAAACAACTCAATTTCGTCAGACTCCATTTTATCCTGACGTACCGGATTCCGCGCGCTTACTTGCTCCCCTTTGGCAAATAATTCGCTAATTTGCAGGCTGACCAAATCCGCTTCATCTGCCATAACAGGGGTTCCCTCCTGCTCACGTTTAGCCAATGTCTCTATTTTCTGCCATGCCTCCTGCAAGGTGTCCAGACGTAAACGCGAATGCCCTAATAACTGACCCGCAATATCCTGAAATTGCAATGACGTTACCGCAGAGCCCACAACCCGATCAACCCTGGCCGATATTTCATTCTGCTTAACGACCGCCTGTGACATTTTCTGATTAAGCAGCTGAACCTTCATCAGGCTGTTATCCAGCTTGGCCTTGGATTCCAATGCAAACATCATATCAAGCGATGCCATTTTACTGATAAACACTTCCGTTTCTTCTACAGCAATATGCACCTGCCTGATATTGTTCCGGATCTGGCTGCTGAAATGTGATGCTCGCGCCGATAATTTACGCACCTCATCGGCAACGACGGCGAAGCCGCGTCCGGACTCACCCGCACGCGCCGCTTCAATCGCCGCATTTAAAGACAGTAAATTGGTTTGTTTGGAAATCGCATCGATCTCACCCAGCACATCCAGTATGCCGATTACCTGGGCATTGACAATTTCCATCTTCTCGACAAGTTCAACACCGGCTTTACTGTTATTAACTATGCTGCCTACCAGCATTTTTAGGGTTTCCGCCGTTTCAGCTAATTGACTCGCCATGGCTTGGTCCTGATCTTCATCAGGAGACAACAAAACCTCGTTGCCAATTGCACGCTGCTCTTCGATTAACTGCTGCATGCCGGCGAAGCTGCCCAGCAATTTATCAATCGCATCTCCGATCAAGGTTTGAACCTGCAACAGATCCTGATTCGCCCCGTTAAAATGCGCCGAAAACTCTTCATGCGTTTTAACCAGCAAACTGTCAGCTCCCAGGGTGCTGCGGTTGTCAATCGCAATGCAGGCCACAGGTTTAGGGCATCGCAGATATACCGCTGCGACTGCCAGCAGCGTCACCCCGCCGTGGATCAGCCAGACCCAGTAACCCGATACCAGACTGCCCGCCAGCCATTGAAGCATCATGGCAATCATAACGATAATAATTACTATTGGCATTTCAAAAACCTATCCGCAATGAAGCAATGAAGTGAGTAGTGAGCCCTGAATCAGCTCAGCCCTCATCAAATCTAGTTACCCCGAACATCGCTTAGCAGCTCTTTAATGTCAAGTATCAGGACAATATCACCCTCGCTGGACATGGTAACACCGGCGACGCCCTTGGGTCGGAACGTATCGAGCGATTTGATCACCACGTCGTCGTGACCTGCGAATCCGTCAGCTGAAAGAATGAAGCTGCTGCTGCCAAATTGCATCAGCACACCCACTTCAGGCTCTTTATCGGACGCATCCCAGCCTATAAGTTGAGCCAGAGGCAGCACCGGCAACACTTCGCCTCGCACCACCATGGTGGCTCTGCCTGAAATTTTCTGCAATTGTCCCGGCGTCACGGACAGTATTTCACGCACCATCGACAGCGGCACCGCAAAAGACTGGTCGCCCAGGCGCAGAATCAATACAGGCAAGATCGCCAGCGTCAGCGGCAATGAAATGGTAAAGACACTCCCTCTTCCCGGGACAGAATCAATATGGATCGAACCGTTGAGTTTCTGAATATTGGTCTTGACCACATCCATCCCCACGCCGCGCCCTGACACACTGGATATTTCATCTTTGGTGGAAAAACCCGGCAGAAAAATCAATTCCAGACACTGATTCTCATCCAGGGTATTCGCGACCTCAGGGGTGAGCAAGCCTTTATCGATAGCCTTATTTCGAATCACTTCGGGGCGCATTCCCCGGCCATCATCCGCAATGGTGATCAGGATATGATCCCCCTCATGCCGCGCACTCAGCTCAACCTGGCTTTTTTCAGGCTTGCCTGCTGCGATCCGGCCTTCGATGGTTTCAACGCCATGATCAACTGCATTTCGCACCAGATGGACCAAGGGATCATTCAGATCCTCAATCATGGTCTTGTCCATTTCGGTGTCTTCGCCATTCAGTACCAGTTCGACATCTTTACCCAGTGAACGGGCCAGATCGCGGGCCAGACGCGGGTATTTTTTGAACAGGCGTCCGATGGGCTGCATACGCGTCTTCATCACCGCATTTTGCAGATTCACCACCAGCATATCCAGCTGAGTCACCGACTGATCCAGATCCCGCAGCGTTTCTGCGCCCAGCCGCCCCTGAAGGATGTCAGAGCGCAGATGATTGAGCCTGTTTTTAGTCAGCCCGATCTCGCCGGACAGATTCAGCACCTGATCCAGACGTTCAGTATCCACACGAATCGTGGTTTCTTTCGCTTCTTTGACCATCACATCGCCGTCGCGACGACCAACCGTGGCACCTGGCACATCGTTGGTACGTCGACCGAAGGCTGCTCTGGTTGATTCTTCTTCCGACACGGCCGCGGCAATCTTTTCCGGATCGCGGGTGACGCCTACTGTTTCGACGATATCGGTACCGGTTAACGCGGTATACAACGCATTCCAGTCCACATCAGAGACAGCCGGTTCTGCTGCGGGAGGAACATGGCCTGTCTCGTTCACCTCTGCGCTGCACACAGGCTTTCCCTCCAAGGCTGCTTGTAAATTGACCAAAATGCCGGCAGGTGCCGCTTGCGGTTGCACGTTCTGGTGCAAAGCACCAAACATTTTTTTCACTTCAGCGGTCGCGGCGAAAATCACATCCATCAGTTCAGCGTTCAGGCTCAGTTGACGATTGCGCAATTTATCGAACAAGTTTTCAGTCAGATGGCATAAAGTCACGAGCTCGGTCGCATTCAAAAAACCCGCACCGCCTTTGATGGTGTGAAAGCCTCGAAAAACCTCATTGAGCAGATTACTGTCGCCGGGTCGTTTCTCCAGTTCCATCAGCTTGCTATCGACATCTGACAACATTTCACCCGCTTCGAGTAAAAAGTCACTTAACAGCTCTTCCATACCAGCGAAATCGCTCATTTTGTTCTCCTAGTCAGAATAGAGGATGCCGGATTAAGAACAACCCTTAGCAGCGCTAATAACATGATCCTCATTCCCCACTCCTCAGTCCGAATTAAAATCCCAGGCTTTCCAGCAAATCGTCGACCTGATCCTGACTGGTGACGACATTCTGCCCGTGCGGATTGATCACAGGTCCATTCAACAATCCGGTGTCATATCCGGCTTTAACCGAGGCAGGTGCACTTTCCAGCAGCAAAGTCAGCAACTGTTTTTCCATATCCTGCGTCAAATCGATGATTTTCTTGATGACCTGGCCGGTCAGATCCTGAAAGTCTTGCGCCATCATGATTTCCAGCAGATAGGAATCCGTCATTTTGGTTTGTTTAGGAAGCACATCCAGAAACGCCACAGTCTGGGTGACCAGTGTTTTGAACTGATCAACATTCAATTGTTTATCAAATAACTGATGCCATTGCGAACCCAGTCTCAGCGCTTCCCCCCCTATGTTCTGCACCAGTGGCTGCGCCGCTTCAGTCGCATTCAAGACCCGTTCTGCCGCCTGCTGAGTCAGAGTGGCAACATAGTTTAAACGGTCACGCGCATCGGGAATGGAGGAAGCGGCTTTCTCAACCTCCTTGTTCAGACCCAATTCCCGCAGCGTATCGTGCAAGGTTCGCGTCATCTGCCCTAACTGATGCAGCACGTTGTCAGATTTTCCTGCCAGCAATTCTGTTGAAAGGTCTTGTGTATCTTCTATCGCGTTTGCCGCAACAATGCTGTCAAACAACGATTCCAGATCATCGCACTCCTGGACTGCAGTATGGCTGGCCATGTCAGTTCTCACTTATTCATGTTTTGAAATATTTTTTTCAACTTTTCGTCCAGCGTAGCGGCCGTGAAGGGCTTGACAACATAGCCGGACGCGCCCGCCTGGGCGGCCTCGATGATGTTCTCGCGCTTAGCCTCTGCCGTCACCATCAATACCGGCAATGTTTTCAATTTGGCATCTGCACGTATTGCACGCAACAATTCAATTCCGGTCATATTGGGCATATTCCAGTCCGACACAACAAAATCAAAGGTATCCGCGCGTAACTTTTTCAGTGCCTCAACGCCATCCTCGGCTTCCTGAACATTAACAAAGCCCAGCTCCTTAAGCAGATTTCGCACGATACGCCTCATCGTCGAAAAATCATCCACCACCAAAAATCGCGTACTTTCTATTCCCATGACACTCTCCTAAAATACAGGATTAAGGATTGAGGATTCAGGCTTCAGGAATGATAGCGAGGACGAGGATAGACCCCGGACCTGCTTTTAGCTCACCCCTTACTCCGCTATCCTCAGTCTTACTCCTAAGTCAACAACGGTCTGAGCGTTGATGACAACACAGCCGAATCAAATTTCGGTACATAATAATCGACTCCTACGCGTTTGCCCATCGCCCGATTCGCATCAGAGGACAATGAAGAATGCATCACCACGGGAATGCCATCGAATCGCTGATCCGCCTTGATATACTGAGTCAACACATAACCATCCATCTCGGGCATTTCAGCATCAGTCAGGATGACCTGAATTTGGTCATGCAAACGCACGCCTGCACTCTGAGCGGCATCAGCCATAGTTTTGAGCCGCTCCCATGCCTCCCTTCCGCTATTTGCCTGAATGTGTTTAACACCCATTTTATCAAGCACCTCCGCAATTTTTCGACGAGCCACCATCGAGTCATCCGCAAAAAAGATACACAATTCGTGACTAGATTCGACCCGTTCAACATTACCGACAATCGCCTCCCCGAAGGCGTTGGACAAAATCTGCTCAACATCCAGCAATGAGACGAGTGAGCCGTCCGGCAGTTCTGTGATGGCCGTGATCAGCGCACCTTTGTCTGACAACATGCCTTCCGCTGCACGCACCTTGTCCCAATCCACGCGAATAATCCGATCGACACCTTCGACCAGGAAACCCAGGATGTGTGTATTGTATTCAGCAACCATCATGGTCTGATGTTTAGTCGCCGGTCTCATCCCCATAAACTCAGCCAGATTTAACACCGGCATCACATGCCCGCGCAAGGAGACGATGCCATCCACACCGCGAGGCATGTTCGGCGTACGGGTAATTTTGCCCGCCTGACTCACCTCTTTAACTTTAAATACATTGATACCGAATTTCTCATCGCTTCCCAGACTGAACAATAAGATCTCCATCTTGTTCGTTCCGGCCAGATTCGTTCTGGCATCAATGCTGTCAAGCAATCCATCTTCACTGCTGCTACTCATCATTTCATCTGAATATGACATTTACCTCTCCTAATCCGGTAAGCGGAACATGGTCAGCAGCATAACCATGCCCGCTTGTTACGCCTCATTGAGGCACCTGCGTGCCACTACCCAATATCAAGTCAACAGCCTTGCCAGCGTCGTAGACAGTTTTTGCGGTTCAAATTTTGGAATATATTCATCCACCCCGACGGTTTTTCCTAGCTGCTGATTCGACGTGCTGGACAGCGACGAATGCATCAAAACCGGAATACCCTGAAAGCGTTTGTCCTCTTTGATCTTGCGTGTCAGCATATAGCCATCCATCTCGGGCATTTCTACATCAGTCAGAATCACCTGAATGAAGTCTTTTAAAGGCGTTTTGCTATTTTCAGCATAGGTCGCCATTTTGGACAATTCAACCCAAGCCTGTCGCCCGTTGATTGCAGAAATATACTTAACACCCATCGCATCCAGGGTACGCGAGATCTGTTTGCGCGCCACAGAGGAGTCATCGGCAAAAAATACCGTTTTATTTTCGATCCCAAGCGGTTTGACCGTATTAAAAATTAACTCATCCGTACCAAAATGCCCCGTCTCAGCCAGCACTTTTTCCACATCGATCATCATGACCAGACGTTTATCCTTGAGTTCAGTGATCGCCGTCACCAGTCCCCCAAGCTCCGCCACCAGCATCGCTGGAGGAACGCGCATCGCCGACCAGTCAAGACGCAGGATGTTGTCGACCCCCTTGACCAGGAAACCCTGCGTATGACCGTTATATTCAGTCACAATCATAATTTCCGGCTTAGTTTCGGTTACCAGTCCGATGTATTTCGCCAGATCAATCACCGGCACCAGAGCACCGCGTAAGCTGACCATCCCTTCCACGGAGGGCGGCATTTCGGGAGCACGGGTTATCGCCGGGATACGCATGACTTCGCGAACTTTGAATACGTTAATACCGAAGGTTTCTTCCCGGTCAGTACGTAAATCTTTACCCAGCGAGAACATCAAAATCTCAAGCTTATTGGTTCCCGCCAACTTGGTTCTGGCATCGATATTTTTTAACAGGTCAGACATTTAACTCTCCTCATAAACCCTCACCCTCAGCGTCGCGCCACCCTCTCACGATTGCAGGAGAGAGATTAAACCTTGAATCGGCTTACCGCACTTTGCAATTCACGAGCCAATTGTTCCAGCCGTACAATTTCATGTGTATTGGATTCGACAGCCACATTATTCTCTTCGGACATCTGCGCAATTTTTTCTACGTTGCGCGCTATTTCATTACTGGCCAGACTCTGCTCATTAACCGATGCGGCAATATCACTCACCCCCTGGCTCGATTGCTCAACCAGTTCACCCGCCTCAGTCAGCACAGATGAGACACGCTCGACCTGCTCTGACGTTGCCGCCAGCGAACGCAAACCGCTTTGCACTGTTGCTTCGACATGAGTTGATTTCTGGTTTAATGAATTCGTCACCCGGTCGATTTCGTTGGCTGACTGGGCGGATTTTTCAGCCAGTTTGCGCACTTCATCGGCCACGACCGCGAATCCCCTGCCCTGTTCTCCGGCCCTGGCCGCCTCAATCGCAGCATTCAAGGCAAGCAAATTGGTTTGATCGGCGATGTCCTTCACTTGCTGGGTCATGCCGGCAATCGCACGAGTACTGTCAACGAACTCCTTAACCGAACCTGCGATCATCCTCACAGCCTCCTGAACCCGATCAATTTCACCTATCATACCGGTTACATTTTGATTGCCCAGGCGCGTTTGCTGCAAACTTTTTTCTGATAATTTGCGCACATCATCCGTATTGCTCGCGACCGAATTAATACTGACGGTAATCTCCTCCACAGCAGATGCCGTTGACGCAGCCGCTTCAGTTTGCGCCAGTGTACCCTGCGAGATTCGTGTGGAAGCTGCCGACAGGTTGGCGGCCGTACTCGATACCGTATTAGCACTATTCGAAACCTGACTCATGATCATTGCAATCCCGGCGATCAGTCCATTGTATGCGGTTGCTGCCTGGGCTACTTCGTCATTCCCATACACGGGGACACGACGGGTTAAATCACCATCTGATGCGGTAGCAGTCATTGTATCTCGCATATTGCCGGTTGAACGGGACACACCGGCGATAATCGAATAACCCAAAGCGGATGCGACAACCAGCATCAACAACACACCGCCGAACAGCATCATTTCCGCGTTGTGAGCCGATGCCATAGCAGATTCGTAAGCCTCTCTCGCACCTTCATTTTCATGCTCGGCAACCGCATGGCCTTTGACCATGGCGGCATCTAACAGCGGATTGATTTTTTTAGACAACAACACACCCGCTTCTTCAAACTTGCCATCCTTGACAGCCTGAACACCTAACAGTAAACCTTCGTTGATATAAACATCGCGTGCCATTTTGAACTCAGCCAACAGGCGCTTACCGTCTTCACTATTGGTATCTTTTCCCATATCAACAAAATACTCATCGATCCTGGTTTTATTTTCTGAGATCGCCTCCAGATGCCTGGTAATAGGATGATCGTGTAATTTCGAGGCTGGATTGGCCGGATCATGCTGCATGGCCCGCATCAGCTGCGCGCGATTATCCGCCATCGTGTACATCAGTTTGTTCGCTGATCGTATCAGGTGGATACGCCGCACGGCGATGTCTTCAGTCGCCGTTTGCAGATGAGCAATTCCTACATAGGCCGCCGTCGCCACCACAATGCCGATCAGCATAATCACGCTGACCAGCATCGTTAACCGCGCTTTGATTGTCATATTGCTTAACATGTTGAATCTCCCGATAATAAACAGTACGCACTCGATTTACCTGCTATTGACAGCGTTGCATTCGACAGCGATTGCACAAGCTGTTTCGCAGGAACGACCTGCGGCATTAAACCTTAAATCGGCTCACCGCGCTTAGCAATTCACGCGCCAACAGCTCCAGTCTCACAATATCCTGAGCGTTAGATTGCACTGCGGCATGATTTTCCTCCGACATTTGCGCTATTTTTTCCACGTTGCGCGCAATTTCAGTACTGGCTATGCTCTGCTCACTGACCGAGGCTGAAATATCATTGATGCCGTGGCTGGACTGCTCGACCGCCATACCGGCTTCCGTTAATACGGATGAGACTCGCTCAACCTGTGCCTGAGTTGCTGACAGCGAGCGCAACCCCAATTGCACGGTTTCCTCGACGTGGGTTGATTTCTGATTAAGGGAGTTGGTCACCCGGTCGATTTCATTGGCAGACTGCGCAGATTTTTCAGCCAGTTTACGTACTTCATCGGCCACAACCGCAAACCCCCGACCCTGTTCACCTGCCCTAGCCGCCTCAATCGCTGCATTTAAAGCCAGTAAATTGGTCTGATCAGCAATATCCTTCACCTGCTGGGTCATACCGGCAATCGCGCGCGTGCTGTCGACAAACTCCTTAACCGATCCTGCAATTTGATTGACCGTCTGCTGGACACGGTCAATTTCAGCAATCATGGAGGTCACATCCTGATTACCCTGACGAGTTTGCTGCAGACTTTTTTCTGATAATTTGCGCACATCTTCGCTATTTTCAGCAACCGAATTGATGCTGACGGTAATCTCTTCAATTGCAGCGGCAGTCGACGCGGCCGTTGCAGATTGCGCCTGCGAACTTTGCGCAATCTGCAATGAAACACTGGACAAACTGGCAGCCGTAGCTGACACCGTGCCCGTGCTATTGATGACCTGCCGGATAATGGCAGAAAATCCCTCGATCAGGCTGTTGAATGCCAGCGCCGCCTGACTAATTTCATCACGTCCATACACCCGGGCGCGGGTACTCAAATCACCGTCAGCTGCCATCTTCGACATCACCCCTTGCAGCTCACTCAACGAACGCTGAACCCCGCGTATGACAGACAGCCCCAGCACAACAGCGGATGTGCCGCCAATCAAAATCATCGCCAGAAAAAACAGACGTACCGTTTTAAATGAGGCATCCGATGCTTCATAGGCCGCTTTTGCCTGGCTTTCCTGTAAAGCGATCAGCGGTTCGAGTGCCGACCTGAACGCTGCATACAACGGACGAATTTGTTTTTCCTGAAGCTGTCTGATCGCACTGACATCATTCGACTGCATCGCAAGCACTGCGGGCTTGAGTCCCTCATCGACAAATCGGGCGCGCGCTTGTGAAAAATTATTAGCCAGTACCTTTTCCTCTTCAGTCAGGTTGGTTGCCATGTAGGCATCCCATAGCTTGCCAATTGCCGCGCGCTGCAACTGGACCTCTTCAACATACTCGCTCATATGCTCCGGATTGATCACCGCGTTTGCGATAGCAATCCGATTGAGTAAATTCCCCCGCGCGATGCCATTTAACTGTTCAACCGGAACCATCCTGTCTTCATAGACTGATTTTAACGCCGTATTTTCCTTGCCGGCGGCATACAGCCCCACGCTGCCAATAACGATCATCAGCATGAGCAGGGAAACCAGCAAAACAACGAGGCGCGTACTAATTTTCATGTTATTCAACATTTACTGATCCCTTGATATGTACCGCTGTAAATTAGATTTCTTGCGCACACTTGGTCAGCGGATACCCGGCCCTGCTCAGCTCATCGGCAGATTTGGCCAGTTCTTTAGCAACGGCGCGTGCATCCTGTACAAATTGCACGTTATTGTTGACCAGACTGGCAATACCCTCAAGGCTTTTCGCCACCTCTTCACCGGAGACGGACTGTGCCTTGGATGCATGGGCAATATGCTCAACACGCTGAGCCACGTTGACCGCAGCACCCATGATTTCTTTAAGTCCATCACCGTTTTCCCGAATCAACACAATGCCCGCCTCTACCTCTTTGACGGCGCCATGCATAGATGCCACAGCGGCATCTGAAATCGAGGTAATCTCACTGATGGTATTGCTGATATCTTTGGTGCTGCTGGCAGTACGTTCAGCAAGTTTGCGCACTTCGTCGGCCACCACGGCAAATCCGCGCCCCTGCTCGCCGGCTCGTGCGGCTTCAATCGCCGCGTTTAACGCAAGCAGATTAGTCTGCTCGGCAATTTCCTTGATCGCATTGGCAATGCTGCCGATCTTCTGTATGGAGGCCCCCAGGTCTGAGATGGTCTTGCTCGACGCATCGACCGTATCCGCCACTTTTCCTGTTGAAGAAATACTCAGCGCCATATTCTTATTATTGTCCTCGACTATACTCTGCATGGCTTTAGCATCTGAGAGTGAATCTGCCGCCATATTCGCCACCTCCGCGACAGACTGCCTGAATTGCTCCATTGTTGCCGTAATGGTCAGTATATGCGCCTGTTCGGTGACCGCATTCTGAGCAATCCCATTCACCCTGCCGTCTACATCATTAATACCGCCTTGAATGTAAGCTACCGGCGTGACAATTTCATCCACCATGGTGCGCAGATAGCATTGCATGGATTGAATTTCGCACAGCAATCGCCCCATTTCATCCTGTATCGATATATCCAGTTCCGTTTCAAGATTGCCTTCCATGATATTGCGGAACTCCCGGTCCACATTGGACAAGGGGGTGCGAATAAACCGGTCGACACAAAAACCGATGAAGAAATACAGGAACAGCTGCAACAGCAACTGGCCCGTCACCATGTGCAATTCCATCCGGTGAATGCGTTCGAAATCCGGTTTGAGGTCAATCAACAAATCTGAGGCGCCGACAACGGCATGTTCAGCAACGGAATGGCATGTCGTACAATCGGTACCATGAAAATTCTTGCTGGCCAGATAAGGGGTAACCACACGCAATTCGGGATCCCCGGCGGCATCGCTCACAAATAATATTTTCGGCTTAGCATTTATCAGCACTTCTCGCTGAATATCATCCTTGATTTGCTCTTCAGGCGAATCTGCCCCGAATTGATCAGCAACCTGTTGCGTGCGTATCATCTGCGCCGATTTGACATTGCCGGACGAAGTCACTTTTTCGATCAACAAGCGCCTGTTATCCACATCCCCGATCTGCCCTGTCACCATCAGCATATTCGAGCTGTCGATAATCTGATTGGCAATCAGCGTGCCCCGGTCTTCGGCACCTGCCAGCGCATCCTGCTTTTGCTCATCAGTTACATACAATTGCGCCAGGGTCAAAATCAACAGCAACGGAATCTGGAT